>WPCG01072545.1_pt1 | contig 16308 bp, 11 predicted proteins | sample 5403311 | NCBI WGS metagenome assembly WPCG01 (sample SAMN12869467, study PRJNA574797) | sludge metagenome | isolation source: wastewater treatment of Control | place: China:Beijing | collected 2019-05-17 | reverse complement strand
CCTGTGGTCAGCGGCGTCGGCCACGAGACCGACGTCACCATCGCCGATTTCGCCGCCGACGTGCGTGCCGCCACCCCCACCGCCGCGGCCGAACTGGCCAGTGCCGGCTATCAGGCGGCCAGCGAGGCCCTCGCAGGCAGCGCCTTGCGCCTGCAGCGCGCCATGGCGCAGATGCACGGGGCCTGGACGCAGCGTGTGGATCGTGCCGCGCTGCGCCTGGTGCACCCCCGTCAGCGCCTGGCGACGGCAGGCGAGCAGCTCGGCGTCCGTGGCCAGCGCCTGCAGGGCGCGTGGCAAAAGCAGCTGGAGCGCCATCAGCAGCAGCTGGAAAAGCTTGCGCTGCGCCTGCACGCCGCCCGCCCCGCGCTGCGTCCGGCCCGTGAGCGTGTCGATGGCACTGCTCACGCCCTGCAACGCGCCATGCACGCCCAACTGCAGCGCTGTGGAGACCGCCTCGACACCCTTGGCGGCCACCTGCGCCATCTGGACCCGCAGGCCGTGCTGCAGCGCGGTTACGGCATCGTCCGCGATGCCCGCGGGCAGATCCTGCGCGACAGCGGCCAGGCTCCTGCCGGCAGCGCCATCGTCGTGCAACTCGCCCGTGGTACGCTGAGCGCCGAGGTCACCGCTACCGACAGCGGCGCTCCGCCGTTGCGCGGGCCGGCCATTCCCGACTAGAATAGTCGGGCTTTGTTCCCCAACAATATATCTGCCATCAGCAAGGAGAGACACATGGAACACACCCTGCCGCAACTGCCGTACGCCAATGACGCCCTCGCCCCGCACATCTCCGCCGAGACGCTGGAGTTCCACCACGGCAAGCACCACCAGGCCTACGTCACCAACCTCAACCACCGGATCAAGGGCACCGAATTCGAGACTCTCGACCTCGAAGCCATCGTCAAGAAGGCACCGGCCGGCGGCGTGTACAACAACGCTGCGCAGGTGTGGAACCACACCTTCTTCTGGAGCAGCATGAAGCCCAACGGCGGCGGCGAGCCGAGCGGCGCTCTGGCTGAGGCGATCAAGGCCAAGTGGGGATCCTTCGAGGACTTCAAGAAGGCCTTTCAGGCTTCCGCCGTGGGCAACTTCGGTTCGGGCTGGACCTGGCTGGTGAAGAAGGCCGACGGCAGCGTCGACATCGTCAACATGGGCGCCGCAGGCACCCCGCTGACCACCGGCGACACCGCCCTGCTCTGTGTCGACGTGTGGGAGCACGCCTATTACATCGACTACCGCAACCGTCGTCCGGACTTCGTTGCCACCTTCCTCGACAAGCTGGCCAACTGGGACTTCGCTGCAGCCAATTTTGCGGCCTGAACCCTGGCGGCGCTGAGCCGCGCGTGAGTTTAAAAGGCACCTGCGGGTGCCTTTTTTCATTGCCATCGCCAACCATCCGGCACTTTCCGCAAGACTGCCGCTCTCATACTGCTAAAGTCTGAGGCAGCATTTCCGTTGAAGAACGAGTGTCCCGTGCTCGGGACAGCAGTCAGAGATTGACCAACCGGGGGGGAAGAAAGATGGGTATCGTCGATAATCTGAGCATGCGGGCCAAGCTGTTCTGTTTCTCGGCCCTGTCGGGTGGCGTGCTGCTGCTGGCGGTGGCCTATACCCTCTACGAGGTCCGGGTGATCGGCAATCATGCTGCTTTCATGGCCGAGCAAGGTCTTCCGGGGGTCAAGGCGGCAGCGGCGATCAGCCAGTTGCGGCTGCGTTACCGTGTACGCAGCCTAGAGTATCTGCTCCCCGATCCGCCGGAAAACGCGGCCCGCATCGAGCGCTCGCTGGACAGCCTGAATGGCGAACTGATGCAGGCCATCGAAGCCTACCGCCGGCTCGCCGACACCCCTGCAGAGCAGGCCATGCTGGGTGAGATCCGCAAGGCCGTCGAGGCCTACCATGCGGTGGTCGGCCAGGCTCGCGAACGCCTGCGCAACGGCGACGAAGACGGTGCCCAGGACCTGCGTCGCACGGTCTGGGTGGAACGTGCCAATGCCGTACGCGACGCCGTCGATGCGCTGGTTGACTACAACACCGAAGCGTCGAGGGCCGCCGCCCAGCACGCCGAAGAGGAAGTGCAAACTACGCTGCGCGCCGGTCTCATTGCCGCCGCGCTCGCACTGGTACTGACGGTGGTGCTGACGCTGGCTTTTGCGGCCCGCATCGGACAGCGCCTTCAAACTGCGGTGCACGCCCTGCGGGCGATTGCCGGGGGCGACCTGAAGGCGCCGTTGCCCGAACCCAGCGCTGACGAGATCGGGGCGCTGGCGGTCGCCATGGCGGACATGCAGGGGGCGCTGCGTGAGGCCATGACCTCAACCCGTGAAAGTGCCACCCAGGTTGCTTCCGCCTCCGCCCAGCTGAAGGAGAGTGCCGCCCAGGTGGGTCTCAGCACCGCAGCGCAGAGCAATGCCGCCTCCGCCATCGCAGCCAGCGTGGAGGAACTCACGGTGTCGATCTCGCACGTCTCCGAGCGCACTGCCGATGCCGCCCGCGTCGCCGGAGAATCGGATACCCAGGCGCGTTCGGGACGGCAGACCGTCGATCAGTTGATCGGCAACATGAGTCAGGTGGGCAGCGTGGTCGGTGAGGCTGCGCAGCAGATCGCCGGGCTGGAGGCGCAGTCGGAGAGCATCTCGCAGATCGTCGGGGTGATTCGCGACATTGCCGAGCAGACCAACCTGCTCGCCCTCAATGCCGCCATCGAAGCAGCCCGTGCCGGTGACACCGGGCGTGGCTTTGCCGTGGTTGCCGACGAGGTGCGCAAGCTCTCCGAGCGCACCGCCAAGGCAACCGGCGAAATCGCCGAGGTCGTCGCCAAGGTGCAGGCTTCCACGCGTGACGTGGTGGTGGGCATCGAGCGCGGCGTAAAGGCGGTGCATGACAGCAGCGCGCAGGCAAGCTCCGCCGGCGCGGTGATCGGCAGCCTGCAGGAGATGTCCCAGCAGGTCGCGGTGATCGTCGCCGAACTCAACGACGCCTTGCGCGAGCAGTCAATGGCCTCTTCCGAAGTCGCCCGCCGTATCGAGGAAATCGCCCAGCAGGCTGAAGAGACCAACAGCGCCACCGACCAGTCGGCGGCCGCCGCTGAATCGCTCAACGGCGTGGCCGGCGAGATGCTCGCGGCGGTGCAACGCTTCCGCGTCTGAGGGCTGTGCTCAGCCGGGCAGGCCCGGCAGTGCCTGGCGTGCGTTGGCGGCGGTGGCGGCGATCAGATCGGCCACCGCCATGCCGCGCAGTTCGGCCAGTATCGCCGCGTAGGCCGGCAGTGCGGCGGGCGTGTTGCGGGTGCGTGGAGCCCAGGCCGGCGCCATGTCGGGGGCGTCGGTTTCCAGCACGAGGGCGTCCAGCGGCAGGGTAGCGGCCAGTTCGCGGATGCGCCGCGAGCCCGGGTAGCTCATCGCTCCACCAAAACCAAGCTTGAAACCGAGGGCGATGAAGGCCTCTGCCTGCTGTCGGCTGCCGTTGAAGGCGTGGGCAATGCCGCCACGTACCGGCAGGCGGCGGAGGTGCTTGAGGATGTCGTCCTGGGCGCGGCGGATGTGCAGGATCACCGGCAGGTCGTGGCGCCGCGCCAGGCGCAGCTGGGCGGTGAACAGCCCGGCCTGGCGGTTGCGATCGACACCGTCGACATAGTAATCGAGGCCGATCTCCCCTACCGCCAGCGCATCGCCCGCAGCCAGGCGGGCGTCGAGCACGGCGAGGTCGTCATCCGTGGCGCCGTCGACGTACAACGGGTGGATGCCCCAGGCTACATGGATGTCGTCGTGGGCGCGGCGCAGCGCGTCGATACGCGCGAAGCCCGCACGCTCCACCGCCGGCACGACGAAGGCGGCGACGCCGGCGCGGCGTGCGCCGGCCAGCACTGCCTCGCGGTCGCCGTCGAACTCGGCGGCGTCGAGATGGCAGTGGGTGTCGATCAGCATGCCGTGAAGCGCTTCAGCGCCCCTTCCACTCCGGCTTGCGTTTGGCGATGAAGGCGTCGATGCCTTCGGCGGCGTCCTCGCACATGGCGTTGCAGGCCATGGTCTCTGCGGCGAGCTGGTAGGCGGCGTCGAGACCCATTTCGAGCTGGCGGTAGAACATCTGCTTGCCCATGGCGATGGCTGCGGGCGATTTGGCGACGATGGCGGCCGCCAGGCGGTCCACCTCCTCGTCGAGGTCCTGCGCAGCGACGACACGATTGACCAGACCGCGCCGGCAGGCCTCGTGGGCGTCGATGAAGTCGCCGGTGACCAGCATCTCGAAGGCCTCCTTGCGCCCCATGTTGCGCGACAGGCCGACGCTCGGGGTGGCGCAGAAGAGGCCGACGTTGATCCCCGAAACGGCGAAGCGGGCGACATCGGTGGCGACGGCAAGGTCGCACATCGACACCAGCTGGCAGCCCGCGGCGGTGGCAATGCCATGCACGCGCGCGATCACCGGCTGCGGCATCTCGGTGAGGCGGGTCATGAAGCGCCCGCAGAGGCGGAAGAGCTCCTGCTGGAACGCCAGGGTGTGGTTGGCACGCATCTCCTTGAGATCGTGCCCGGCGCAGAAGGCCTTGCCCTCCCCGGCCAGCACCACCACGCGCACTGACGGATCGGCGGCGATGTCATCGATGGCGGCGATCAGCGTTTCCAGCATCGCCCGGGAGAGCGCGTTGAACTGCAGCGGCCGGTTGAGCGTCAGGCGGGTGACGCCGCCAGCGTCGGCGCGCAGCAGCATGGCTTGGTCGGTAGTGGCGGGTACGGCACTCATCGGGGCTCCTCCGGTGGGGTGTTGTTGTCAGGTGAACCATACAAGGATCGGCGCCTTCTTGCAGCGCCTCGCCCCTATGGGTTCCGGCAGGCGGCACCGTTGGCGGCGCTGAGCTGCAGCCATGCAGCCAGTTCCTCGCTGAGGTGGACCACCAGTTCACGCCAGGCGGCGACCCCGGCGCGCGCATCGGCACCGTCTGCGGGGGCCTCAAGAACCAGGGCGTGAGCAGCGAGCGCGCGCTCGCTGCGCGGCGGCATCAGGCTGGCGCGTGCGGCGAGGAGGACGCGGCTGTCGGCGCCGTTGTCGAAGACCTGCACCATCTCGTCGATCTCCACCCGCAGCCGGCAGCCGCCTTCGTCGGCGGCGGCACCGCGCAGACTGCGCTCCAGGGCCAGCCGCAACATCTCCGCGGGCTGTGCCGCCCAGCGGCTCTCGGCAAACAGGTGGCGGCGCTGCGGATCGTCGTAGGCCAGACGGTACTGCATGGCCGGAGTGGCCAGCCAGGATGGCGTGCGCACCTCGATGGCCGCCGGACGCAGGCTGGCATCGAGGCTGCCGACGGCGGGCAGGCCGAGGTCGTACACGGCGAGGTTGGGCGGCGGATTGCCCAGCCCGGCGCAGCCTCCCAGGGCGGCGGCAAGAAGGGCGATGAGGGTGCTGGTGCGCAAGGTCGGCATCGTCGGGTTCCTGTGCTCAGTGGGCCGGGGGCTGCTGGAAGCCCTTCTCGCCGGGGCCGGGTTGCTGGTTGCGGCGCCCGGTGAGAAGGATCTGCGGTGCGGCCTCGACCTCATCGACAAGGCGGCCGAGGCGGCGCGACACCGAGACGAGTTCGCCGAGCAATTCGTTGAGCTGCGGCAGGGTGTCGTCAAGCAGGCCGTCGCTGGCGGCGCCGGCGGCATCGTCGAGGCGCTCGGCCATGCCCGACAGGCGCGCCATCAGGGTGCGCATCTCGACCACCGCCGGGGTGGCCTCGCCGCTGGCCGCCTCGAGGTTCTCCAGTACCGTGGAGAAGCGCTGCATGTTCTGCGGGCTGAGGGTGTCGCGGATGGCCGTGAAGGCCTCCGGGGCGACGCTGAAGGTGCGGTCGACGCCTTCGGCGGCGGATTCCAGGCGCTGCAGGGTATTGCGGAAGCGCTCCAGATTGGCTTCATCGAAGAACACCGCGCTGCGTTCGGCGAACTCGCGGAAACGGCTCATGGCTTCCATCGCGGCATCGGTGAGCTGGTCCATCAGACCTGCCTCGAGGGCGATGCGGGGCAGGTTGCCGGGTTCGCCGGCAAGCGGCACGGGATCCTCGCCGCGGTCGTCAAGCTGTACGAAGGCCAGCCCGGTGACGCCCTGGTAGCCCAGCGTGGCGCGCGTGCCACGGGTGACCGGAAGGTTCTCGCGGATGCGGATGGTGACCAGAATGTTGCGCACGTCGGCGGGATCGACGCGGATGTCGGTGACCTTGCCGGCAGCTATGCCGCGGTAGCGTACCTGGGCCTGGACATTGAGCCCGGTAACGCTGCCGGTGGACACCAGCAGATAGTCGCGGGTCGGTTCGCGGCCGTCCGAGAACCACCACAGCGCGGCGATCAGGGCGGTGCCCAGAAAGAGCGCGAACAGTCCCGCGGCGAGGGCGTGGGCGCGATTTTCCATCTCAGGGTTCTCCGTTGGCGCGGGCCAGGGCCCGGCGCCCGTGTTCGCCGTGGAAGAAGCGGCGGATGAAGGGGTGCTCGACTGCCAGGGTGTCCTGCAGGCTGGCGTAGCTGAGGATGCGGCGTTCGCCGAGCACGGCGACGCGGGTGGCCAGTGCGGCAAGGGTGTCGACGTCGTGGGTGACCAGCACCACGGTGAGGCCGAGGCGGCGCTGCAGGGTGCGGATGAGCTGCACGAAGGCCGCGCTGCGGTCGGGGTCGAGCCCCGCGGTGGGTTCGTCGAGCAGCAGCAGTTCGGGCTCCAGCGCCAGCGCGCGGGCAAGCGCGACGCGCTTGACCATGCCGCCGGAGAGCTCGGCCGGCATCAGCAGGGCGTGTTCCGGTTCGAGCTCCACCATCGCCAGCTTGAGCGCGACCAGATCGCGGATCTCCGCCGCGTTCGCCACCCGGCTCTCGCGCAGCGGAAAGGCGATGTTGTCGGCGACGTTGAAGGCCGAGAACAGTGCGCCCTGCTGGAAGAGCACGCCGAAGCGGCGTTGCAGTGCGGCGCGCCGGGCGCCGTCGGCGGCCAGAAGATCCTCGCCGAACAGCGCCACACTGCCCGCTGCCGGGCGGGTGAGGCCAATGATGTGGCGCAGCAGGGTGGTCTTGCCGCTGCCCGAGCCGCCGACCAGGGCAACGATCTCGCCAGCGGCAATGGCAAGATCGATGCCGTCGTGCACCAGATTGTCGCCGAAGCGCGTGACGATGCCGCGCATGTCCACCACCGGCGTGCTCACAGCGGCACCCCGATGGAGCGGGTGGCGATGGCGAACACCGCATCGACGAGGATCACCAGGGTGATCGCGGTGACCACCGAGGCGGTGGTGTTGGCCGACAGGCTCTCGGTGTTGGGGGCCACGCGCAGGCCGAAGTGGCAGGCCACCAGCGCGATCAGCAGGCCGAACACCGCCCCCTTGGCGAGGCCGATGTAGACGTTGGCGATGGGCACCACACGCGGCAGGGTCTCAAGGAAGAAGCCGAAGGAGAGATCGAGCTGCAGCCAGGCCGAGACCATGCCGCCAAACAACGCCACCGATGAAGTCCACAGCACCAGCAGTGGCATCGCCAGGGTCAGCGCAACCACTTTCGGCAGCACCAGGCGCAGGCTGCGTGAGACCCCCATGGCAGAGAGTGCGTCGACCTCTTCGGTGACGCGCATGACACCGAGCTGGGCGGTCATCGCCGAGCCCGAGCGCCCTGCCACCAGCACCGAGACCAGCACCGGACCGAGCTCGCGGATGATGCCGAGACCGAGGATGTTGACGATGAAGATGTCGGCGCCGAAGGCCTTCAGCTGCAGCGCCGAGAGGTAGGACAGCACCACGCCGATGAGAAAGCCGACCAGCGCGGTGACCGGCATCGCCTTCACCCCCACCTTGTGGAGGTTGGCGGAGATCTCCAGCAGCGGCCAACTCCGTGGCTGGCGCAGGACGGTGTACAGATCCCCCACCAGGGTCCCCAGCAGGCGGACGAAGTCAGTCAGGTGGCGGAGGAAGAGGAGCAGCGTGCCGCCCAGCACGGCGATCAGATCGAGCACGCCGAAGGGACGTGGCCGTGGCAGCGGGCGGGCGCCGGCACGCGCCAGTTCGTCGATGATCTGCCGGTGTTCGGCGGCGATGTCGAGGTGCTGCGGCCAGCGCTGCCCCCAGGCATGCCAGAGCAGTGCGGCACCGAAGCTGTCCAGACGTTCGACGGCCGCCAGCGTCCACTGCGCTGCCGGTGGCACTGCTGCCAGCCGGCTGCGCAGCACGGCGGCGTCGGTGCTGAGATCGCGCAGGGTCCACGACCCACTCAGCACCGCCCTGCCCTCACCGGCCTGTTCGAAGACGAGTGCGGGCGCTGTTGCCATGCTTTCAGGCGCGCGCCGCGGCCTTGCGCGTGCGCACTGCCAGCGCACGCCCCACCGACAGCCACTGGCGTTGCTCTTCTTCCAGGGCGGCAGCGGTGAGGGGGTGGGCATGCAGCCATTCGTGGGCGGCCACCAGCACCAGACTGCGGCCCTCGCGGGTCACCGTCAGTGGTGGAATGCCGCGTGCGTCGCGCGCCCGATGCACGACCACGGCCAGCCGCAGACAGGCGATCAGCAGCCAGTCCGGGCTCGCCGGATCGAGCCCGGCAACGCGTTCGAGCTTGCCGCGATGGGCCAGCACGATGCGCGCGAGGCGGCCCTGGTCCATGCGCGAGTAGCCCGGCATGTCGGCGTTGGCGAGGATGTAGGCGCTGTGCTTGTGATAGCTCGAATGGGCCACCGAGATGCCGATCTCGTGCAGCATCGCCGCCCAGCGCAGGAAGCGGCGGTCGAGGTTGTCCTCGACAGCGGCTTCGGGTTGCAGCTGTTCGAGCAGGTGGCAGGCAGTGTCGGCAACCTGCACGGCCTGCCGGCGGTCGACGCCATAACGGGTGGAGAAGGCCGCCACGGTGGCATCGCGCAGATCGTGGTGATGGTAGCGCCCGAGCAGGTCGTAGAGCACACCGAGGCGCAAGGCGCCCTCGGAGAACACCATGCGTTGGAGACCGAACTCCTTGAACACCGCGCTCATGATCGAGAAGCCGCCAAGCAGCACAGGCAGGCGGTCCCCACGCAGGCCGGCGAGATCGAGGCGATCGATGTTGCCGGCGCGCAGCAGCGCGCTGCGCAGCCGGTCGAGGCCTTCGAGGGTGATCCCGCCGTCGGCAAAGCCATTCTGCTGAAGAATCTCGGCGAGCGCCTTGGCCGAGCCGCTGGAACCCACCGCAAGCTCCCAGCCGGCTTCACGGTAGGGTGTGGCGATGGCCTGCAGCTCGCGCCGGGCGGCCATCTCGGCCTCCTTGAGGTTGCGCCGGTCGATGCGCCCGTCGGGGAAATAGTTCAGGCTGTAACTCACGCAGCCCATGTAGAGCGATTCGAGCAGGATGGGCTCAAAGCTCTCGCCGATGATGAACTCGGTGGAACCGCCGCCGATGTCGACCACCAGCTGGCGGCGGTGGGGGTCCGGCAGGGTGTGGGCGACGCCGACATAGATCAGGCGGGCCTCCTCGCGCCCGGCGATGACCTCGATCGGAAAACCGAGGGTTTCTTCGGCCTGGCGGAGGAACTCGGGGGCATTCTTCGCCACCCGCAGGGTGTTGGTGGCCACCGCACGCACCGCATCGGGGGCGAAGCCCTTCAGACGTTCGTTGAAACGCCCCAGCGCTGCCAGCCCGCGCCCTTGCGCGGCGTCGTCGAGCATCTTGCCGGGGCCGAGCCCGGCAGCCAGGCGTACGGCCTCCTTGAGGCCGTCGAGCGGATAGATCTGGTCGTTGACGATGCGCCCGACCTGCAGGCGGAAGCTGTTGGAACCCAGGTCGATCGCGGCGATCAGTTCTTGCATGCTGTTTGCGGCCCACTGGCCGCCTGCGTAGAAGTCGGCGCATTCTACCGCATGGGCGCGGCGCACTGAGGGCGATCGAATGGTGGCAATCTGCTTTGCCGCAACGCTGCGCCGCGTCATCCAATTGCAAAGCGTTTGTCACATAATCAGGATATCGAACCCCCGGGCAGACGAGGCATGCATACGTTTTCCAGCAAGAAGAACTATCCCACCGAACATTTTTTCAACCGCGAATTGTCGCTGCTGCGCTTCCAGCGCCGGGTGCTGGCGCAGGCCGCCGATGACGAAGTGCCGCTGCTCGAGCGCCTGCGCTTCCTGTGCATCGTGTCGAGCAACCTCGACGAGTTCTTCGAGATCCGCGTCTCCGGCATCAAGGAACAGATCCGCCTCGGCAGCCGGGTGGCCGGCAACGACGGCCTGCCGCCGGCAGAACTGCTCGAACAGGTCAGTCAGGAAGTGCACGAGATCATCGCCGAGCAGTACGCCCTGCTCAACGACGACATCCTGCCGGCACTGGAAGCGGAGGGAGTGATCTTCCTGCGCCGCAGCCTGTGGACGGAGGCGCAGCGCGACTGGATCCGCGAGTACTTCCATCGCGAGGTAATGCCGGTCCTCACCCCCATCGGTCTTGACCCCGCCCACCCCGTCCCGCGCGTGCTCAACAAGAGCCTCAACTTCGCTGTCGAACTGGAAGGGCGCGACGCCTTCGGGCGCAGTTCCGGGGCCGCCATCGTGCAGGCGCCGCGTGCGCTGCCGCGGGTGATCCGCCTGCCGCGCGAGATCTGCGAACAGGAATACACCTTCGTCTTCCTCTCCTCCATCCTCCATGACCACGTCGGCGAGCTGTTCTCCGGCATGGAGGTGAAGGGCTGCTATCAGTTCCGCGTCACGCGCAATTCCGACCTCTTCGTCGACGAGGAAGAGGTCAAGGATCTGCGCGCCTCGCTGAAGGGCGAACTGCAGCAGCGCCACTTCGGCGACGCGGTGCGCCTGGAGGTGGCCGACAACTGCTCCGAGGAGATGGCTGACTTCCTGCTGCAACACTTCCGCCTCGGTCGCAGCGATCTCTACCAGACCCCGGGCATCGTCAATCTGGTGCGCCTGATGCAGGTGCCCGACTGGGTGGACCGCCCGGCGCTGAAATACGCCCCTTTCCTGCCGGCGCTGCCCAAGGTGCTCGACAAGCGCCGCGACGTCTTCGCCGCCATCCGCAGCGGCGACATCCTCCTCCACCATCCCTTCCAGAGCTTCAATCCGGTCATCGACCTGCTGCGCGCGGCGGCCGATGATCCGCAGGTGCTGGCGATCAAGATGACGGTGTATCGCACCGGCACCGATTCGGTGCTGATGGAACACCTCGCCCGCGCCTCGCAGAAGGGCAAGGAGGTCACCGTAGTGCTGGAACTGATGGCGCGCTTCGACGAGGAGGCCAACATCACCTGGGCAAACCGCCTCGAAGAGGTCGGCGTGCATGTGGTGTATGGCGTGTTCGGCTACAAGACCCATGCCAAGCTGCTCATGCTGGTGCGTCGCGAGGAAGGCGGGCTGCGCCGCTATGTGCATCTGGGAACCGGCAACTATCACCCGCGCACGACGCGCTTCTATACCGATTTCGGCCTGCTGACCTGCAATGCCGAGATCGGCGACGACGTTGCCGAGGTCTTCAAGCAGATCACCGGCCTGGGCAAGGCGAGTGCCCTCAAGCACCTCTGGCAGGCGCCGTTCGCATTGCAGCCCAACGTCGTCGCGGCGATCCAGGCCGAAGCGGAAAACGCCCGCCAGGGGGGCAAGGGCCGCATCATCGCCAAGATGAACGCCCTGCTCGAACCGGAAACCATCGAGGCGCTCTACGAGGCCTCGCAGGCCGGCGTCGAGATCGACCTCATCGTGCGCGGTCCCTGCGCCCTCAAGCCGCGCGTGCCCGGCCTCTCCGACAACATCCGGGTGCGTTCGGTGGTCGGCCGCTTCCTCGAACACCACCGCATCTTCTACTTCCACGCCGGCGGCAAGGAGAAGATGTATCTGTCGAGCGCCGACTGGATGGACCGCAACTTCTTCCGCCGCATCGAGATTGCCTTCCCGGTGCTCGATGCGCGCCTGAAGCGCAGGGTGATGAAGGAAGGCCTGCGTGCCTACCTGCTCGACAACTGCCAGGCCTGGGAGATGCAGCCCGACGGCGGCTACCGCCGCAAGCATCCGCGCGGCACCCGCCGCACGGCGCAGATGATCCTGCTCTCCGAACTCGCCGGGGTGAGCTGAAAAGCCATGATGCCGGCGCGCAGCGCGCGCCGGCTCAGCGCCGGCGGGCCTCGAAGACCCCCGGCACCTCGCTGATCAGCTTCACCACACGCTGCAGCAGTGCCACGCTGCCCACCTCCATGGTGAAGCGCATGTGGGCGATGCCCTTCTTGGTCAGCGTATTGACGCCGGTGACATTGAGCTTCTCGCGCGACAGCACCTCGGAGATGTCGCGCAGCAGGCCCTGGCGATCACTGGCCTGCACCGCGATGTCCACCGGAAAGACCGCCTGACGGTTGTTGTAGGCCTGATCGCCCCACTCCGCCTGGATGATGCGCTCGGGGTGCTGGCGCACCAGTTGCTGGAAGTCCGGGCAGTCGACGCGGTGGATGGAAATGCCGTGGCCGCGGGTGACGAAGCCTTCGATGGCATCCGGCGGCGCCGGCTTGCAGCAGCGCGACAGCGAGGTCAGCAGTTTGCCGACACCGACGATCAGCACCTTGTCGCTGTTGTCGCCGCTGCGGCTGCGGCCGACGACGATCTGCGGTTCGGCATCCACGGCCGCCGCGGGTTCGGCCTCGCGCAGCGCCATGTGCACCGAACGCGGCCCCACCTCGCCGCGCCCGGCGGCCATGTAGAGGGCATCGGCATTCTTGAAGCCGAGCTTGCCGGCCAGTTCGTCGATGTTGGCCTGCGGGTGGCCGTCACGGTGCATCTCGCGGGTGACGAAGCTGCGCCCGCGGGCGAGCAGCTCCTCTTCTTCGAGCTGGCTGAAGTACTGCTTGATCTTGTTGCGCGCGCGGCTGGTGGCGACATATCCCTGGCGCGGGTCGAGCCAGTCGCGCGACGGCGCGCCCTCCTTGGCGGCGCTGATCTCCACCGTCTGGCCGTTCTTCAGCGGCGTGTTGAGCGGCACCAGCTGGCCGTCGATCTTGGCGCCGCGGCAGCGGTGGCCGAGATCGGTATGCACGCGGTAGGCGAAGTCCAGCGCGGTGGCGCCGTTGGGCAGATCCACCACGCGGCCCTGCGGGGTCAGCACATAGAGGGTGTCGTCGAGCGAGGCGCGTTTGAAGCGCTCCACCCAGTCGGCCGAGTCGGCCACCTCGTCGCGCCACGACAGCAGGCTGCGCAGCAGGGCGATCTTCTCGTCGTAGTCGCCGGCATTCTTGCTGCCTTCCTTGTAGCGCCAGTGCGCGGCCACGCCCAGCTCGGCGTGGCGGTGCATCTCGTGGGTGCGGATCTGCACCTCCAGCGCCCGTCCGTCGCCGGCGAGCACGGCGGTATGCAGGGACTGGTAGTTGTTGCCCTTGGGCTTGGAGATGTAGTCGTCGTATTCCTTGGCGATCGGCTGCCACATCTGGTGCACGATGCCGAGCACGGTGTAGCAGTCGCGGACCTCGGCAACCAGCACGCGCAGCGCCCGGATGTCGTAGACCTGCGAGAAGTCGAGGTCCTTCTTGCGCATCTTGTTGTAGATGCTGTAGATGTGCTTGGGCCGTCCGCTGATCTCGGCATCGACGATGCCCACCGCGGCGATCTCGGCGCGCAGGCGTTCGATGGCATTGCGGATGAAGTCCTCGCGCTCCACCCGCCGCTCGTCGAGCATCCGGGCAATGCGCTTGTAGGTCTCCGGTTCGAGGAAACGGAAGGAGAGATCCTCGAGTTCCCATTTTAGCTGCCAGACGCCCAGACGGTTGGCCAGCGGCGCGTAGATGTCGAGACTCTCGCGGGCGACATCGAGGCGCGCATCGACCGGGTGCTCGGTGAAGAAGCGCAGGGTCTGCGTGCGCGAAGCCAGGCGCAGCAGGACGACGCGAATATCCTGCACCATGGCGAGCAGCATCTTGCGCAGCACCTCGGCCTGGGTGCGCACCTCCGGTGCGCTGGCGCTGGCGGTCATGCGGGTGATCAGGCGCAGGCCGTTGAGACGGCGCAGGCCATCGACCAGCGCGGCCACCGGTTCGCCGAACTGTGTCTCCAGCGGCGCCACCCCATCGGCGAGATCATCGGCAGCGGCGAACAGCAGCGCAGCGCAGCGGGTTTCGGCATCCAGGCGCAGCGCGGCGCAGATCAACGCCATGCCGAGGGCGTGAGGCCACACCGCCTCGCCGGTGCCGAGCAGGCGGTCGCGGTAGAGTTCGCGGGCCTGCGCCGCGGCGGCGGCCACCTGGGCCTGCTCGGCAGCACCCAGCCCCTCGCAGAGCGTTTCGAGGGGCAGCGCGGCATCGTTCTTGGGGAGGGCGTGAGTGACGGAAACCATGGCGCGGATTATCCCATATCGACCGCCTTCAGTTCATCCGAACACGCGCCGCTGCGGGCCGTTTCAGGTCAGGGAGAAGGCTGCTGCAGCATCAAGCGCCGGAGCACGGGGACGATGCCCCTCAAGGCACCGACTCCTGCCCCGGAGATATCCAAGGGAGGCGTCTCATCGAGTCGCAGTGGTGGTGTGAGGTCCGTCCTTACTTATGCCAGAATGGACCATGCCCATCATTTCCCGGCCTTCGCTGCAAGCCTTCCTGCGCGCCGCGCGCAGGCTGCTTGTCGCGTGCGCCGCACTGACCATCTCAGGGCTGCTGTGGGCGCTGCCGGCCTCTGCCGCCGACCTGCGCCAGCATCAGGTGCTGGTACTGATGTCCTACCACCAGGGCTATAGCTGGGAGGATCGCATCCTGCGTGGATTGAAGGACTGGGGTGGGCGTGAACAACCGGTATTCCGGGTGGAGTGGCTGGACACCAAACGTCATCCCGGGAGCGCCCATCGCGAACGCATGGAGCGCATGCTGCGCGATAAGTATGCGGGCTTTCACTTCGACCTGATCGTCGCGGTAGACGACATTGCCCTTGAGATCGCCATCGGCGAAGCGCTGTTCGCCGGCACGCCGGTCGTTTTCGGCGGCATCAACGGTGACCCGGTGACGATGATCGGCGCGCGCGCGGGCGTGACCGGCGTTGCCGAACGTTTCGAACTGGTGCGCACCCTGCGCCTGGCCCTCGCCCTGCACGAGGAGGTACGCCATCTGCTGTTCATCACTTCCGCAGACGAGAGCGGTGCAGGAATGCGTGCCACCATCCGTCAGGCCTTGGCGATGAGTGCGCCGCCGTCGGGGATCGGGATCGAATACTGGACACCACAGGATCTGCGGTCGATAGAAGCTCCTCTGGGCGAACTCGGAGCGGGGACGATCATATTCGCCCTCGGCTCGATACCGCTGGTCGAAGGAGCTCGCGGGCTGGAGATCGAGGAGGTGGTGGCCTTTGCCCGCGCGCGAACCCCACTGCCGCTCTATACCGACCTCGATGCAGCTGTCGGCCATGGTGCGATTGGGGGTTACCTCAACAGCGGACTGGAAACCGGCCGTCTGATGGCCAGCATGGCCCAACGCATTCTCGCCGGAGAGGCCGCGGAGAGCATCCCGATAGTGTATGAAGCGCCAGTGGCGCTGCTTTTTGACCACGCCGAACTGCAACGCTTCGGGATTCCGGCCCGGGCGCTACCCGACGGAAGCACTGTAGTCAATGCCCCTCTGTCGATTCTCGACCGCCAGAGCCGCCCCGTGCTGCTGGCCTTCTCCGCCATCGTCAGCCTCCTGCTGATAATCGCCTCGGGTTTGGTGGTGCGCAACCGGGTACAGGCTTCGCGTCAGGCTGCACTGCACTACCAGGCCACCCATGACGATCTCACCGGGCTGCCGAACCGGACCTGGCTGACGGAGCTGTTCTCGCTCCGGAATGGCCGCGGCAGACACCGGATCAAGGTCGGGAAAGGCGGCAGGCTGGCGCTGGTGATGCTTGACCTCAACCGCTTCAAACTGATCAACGATACGTACGGTCATTCCGTTGGCGACGAACTGGTGGTGAGCGTCGCTCGGCGCATCAAGGCCTGTCTGGGGGAACACGAGTTTCTGGTGCGTTTCAGCGGTGACGCCTTCGTGATTTTGTCGCCCTTGCCGGACGAAGCAGCACATGGGGAGCTGAATATGCGTTGCGGGCGCATGCTGAGCGAGCCCTTCTTCCTCGATGGGCGCCGCATTCAGGTTTCTGCTGCGTTCGGCGTGAGCATTGCCTGCACCGCGGACTACGATCTCGAGCGTCTGTTGCGCGAGGCCGATACGGCGATGCACGAAGCCAAGCGTGAGGGCGGTGGACAACTGATGCTGTTCGATCACCGCATCCATGAACGCACGCTGCGCGAATATCAGATCGAGAGCAAGCTGCCGTCGGCAATCGAGAGTGGCGAAATCAAGATCCATTTCCAGCCCGTTGTCGATTCGGGCAAAGGACAGATCGTGGGCTTCGAG
>WPCG01042514.1_pt1 | contig 16374 bp, 15 predicted proteins | sample 5403311 | NCBI WGS metagenome assembly WPCG01 (sample SAMN12869467, study PRJNA574797) | sludge metagenome | isolation source: wastewater treatment of Control | place: China:Beijing | collected 2019-05-17 | reverse complement strand
TTTAGCAAACTCCTGTTTTAACCAAAGCTTCATAACAGGGTCAGCTAACTGCACCTGCTTGTTCTCGGTCTCTATCAGCTCTTTTTTAATAAGTGCTCGCTTAATGGTGCTCACATTTGCCGAAGAGCTAAGCTGATATTTCTGTAAAATCTCCGCAGAGGTAAATTCACTATGAACTCCATCAACAAGGGCACGAAGGAAATTCATTTGATAGGCAGAAAGATTTTCTGTCTGTTTCTCAAATAGTGGCGTGTTTTGGTCAATTAAATCTTGGTGTGCCTCTGCAAAATCCTGTTCAGTTGCGGTGTGCTGTGTGTGAATCCATAATAGCCATGCTAACTGCTGAACATAAGATGAGTGATTGTCAACTGCTACGCAAACCCGCTCGGCTAACTCTTTGGAGATATGTTTGCCCGTACTTTCAAAACGTTCACAGATATATGAAATCCAATCGGCAGTCGATATTTTTGGTAAGTATATAGAGTCCCCGAATTTGTAAAACGGCAGGCTCTTCTTCTCGAAAAGTTCATTCATCAGGTGCTTTTTGCTGCCAAACAGGCAGTACGACACCGACTGCTGAAGTTGCCATACCGAACGTAAACGTTTCTGAAAATATTTTGAATCTTTAAACTCAGCTATTTGTTGAAATTCATCAATGCAGATAACAATCCGCACCCCTTTTTTCTGTGCAATCTTTTCGGGCAATTGCAGAATTTCATCAATATCATCACTCTTTTGGTTCAACTCCAATGATATAGAAAAATCGGACATTGGGTCTGAACCCATTGTGAATTTTGGACTTATCCGTGAAAGGAAAATTTTGCTGTTTTCTATTATCTCATCAAATTTTGAAGAGGTCTGTTTCAAAACTGCCGATGCAAAAGCGTCATAAAATTCTCTGTCGGTTCGGCACGAGAATATATCCAAATATACAATTTTCAGTTTGTCGGATTGAGCCATTTTGCAAACTTTCTTCACCAATGAGGTTTTGCCCCATCTACGAGGAGATATAAGCACCGTATTTACTCCGTGCGTGAAATTCGAGAGCAGACGAGTTGTCTCCTTTTCTCTGTCAGTAAAATTATCACCCGAAGTAGCTACTCCGAATATAAAAGGCTTATTTTCCATAATTTTCTCCCTTAATGTTCACGCAAAGGTATGTAATAATTTTATTAGTAACAACATTATTAGTAACATGATTATTACTAACAATGTTGTTGCAAAAGATTGGTGTTATAACTAAATGAATTTCTCACGGAAAGCATCGTATTCTTGCTGCCACTAGCTTATAACTCTTTTACAAACTCTGCGAAACGCAATACCTTCTCTGCATTTGCCTTATTAAATAACAGATGTTCGAAATCACGATATTTCTTTTTTAAATCGGTGGTCTCGGTCGTTTCTGTTAATGCCGCTTTAAGTTCTTCTTTATTGTGGATACCTTTTTTTTCAGCCAAATAAAAATAGTCAGGTTCAACTTGCCCCAACAGAAACATAGCATCGTAAAAATCTCGTCCTTTTTGACGTGTTAAGAGGGCGGACAACCTCATCGCACAAAGAGTCGAATCAGGAGGCACGGGGAAAGGAAAGAAGAATCCAGTACGCTTGATATTAACTACTTGCGGTTTATAATCATATTCTTGGTCTTGGCTCTCAACTTTCACAAGAAACCTCTCTTCTCTATATCCTGATAGACCCAATTCAAAAAGCAACTCCGGGAAATAGAGATTGCGACGATATGCTTTGAGCTTATCGTTTGCATTGCCGCGAGTCTCGACACGAAGTCCAGAGCGTAGCAAAAAGGTCAGAATCTCATCGGTCATCTTCACAAACTCCTCCTGTGAGAAGTTTTTGCAGTCGAAGTCTAAATCCTCCGAAAATCTATCTATCCCCTTTACAAGCCTCAGGTTTGTTCCTCCGATAAAGACAACTTTCTGAATATATGGCGACGTTGACAAAAAGTCGAGTATCATAAGTTGAATATACTCTTTGACCATATATTTCTGAAAGGTGGTATTTGCTCTAAGTTCGGCAGGGAAGTACCCTTTTATCTGTTCTAATTCTATCATATTCCGTAAGTTTTTTTCATTAGTTCAATTCGCTTTGCAAGAACCTTATTTCCGAATCGAGCTGTATATTCATCAAGTCTTTTTATGTCGAGATCGTTTGTTAAATAGTCTTCATCCAACCGCAACTCCTCCATTTCCTCTTCGGTATTATAAAACGGATAGAGATATAGCAAGTCAAGCAATGCCTTTTCTGGGTGAGCAAATTGAATTATTCGATTACCAAATGGCTTTAACTCATATCCAAACATCAACTCAGGCTTGATTGTCTTGTACGTATATACTCCAAAGTCGTTCTGAAACTCTGCGGTTTTGAGTGATGACACCCCTGTAATTTGAGTAATAGCCTCGGGAATTACTCCATAAAAAGCCAGTGTGGTGTGGAGACTTATATACGATGGCTTATATATTCGATTTGAAACGTATAGTGCAAAATCAGATTGCTCCTTCATCTCAGGAAATGCATAATACCCTTGACGCAACTTCACCAACAACCCCTGACGTGTCCATCGTGTTAAGTTATTTGCATTAAAGTATGGGTATTGCGCCATAATCTGATATGTGGCAATACATCCAACTTCTATAAAATTATTTCTAAATTCAATATAATTCATTTTGTTTCTATTATTCTACAAATATGATGAATTTTGGAAACAAAACAAAAAATCCTAATTCTACTAGAAATGCTTTATAAATGTCCCACTCTTGAGTTCTGCAAAGGCGTGGTTTAGCTCTTCTCGTGTGTTCATTACAATTGGACCACCCCAGGCAACCTGCTCTTTAAGAGGTTTAGCAGCAAGCATTACAAATCTGGCCCCCTTACTGCCCGAACGCACTATAACAGACTCATTTTCTTGAGCATTATCATTAGATGGTGTAAACAGCACGGCACAAGCTTTTTTCTCAAACTCTTTATGATCTTGGTCAACAGAAAGGGTTCCCTCTAGAAGATATAAAAAGAGAGTTTGATCGTTTGGAGTTTGATTGTAATTAAAGGTGGTGTGGGGTGCAAGGTCAACATCAATATAATTAACCTTAACATATTTACCCTCAAAGTGCCCTTTTATACCTTTGTAACTACCAGAAATCACTCTTACAACGGCTCCCTCCTCCTGCACAACGCTTACCATGTCACTGGTAATATCGCCGTATGCTGGGGTGGTCATTTTGTCTTTTGCAGGCAGATTTACCCAAACCTGGCAGCCCAGCATTCTTGGCGACTCTTTGGGCATCTCCTGATGAATAATTCCCGAGCCAGCGGTCATCCACTGGCACTCCAAATCATTTATAGTTCCGCTATTTCCCAGACTATCTCCGTGCTCTATCTCACCCTTAATAAGATAAGTAACAGTCTCTATTCCTCTGTGGGGATGCCAGGGGAAACCTTTTATGTAGTCATCTGGGTCTTGAGAGTCGAAACCGTCCAGCATTAAAAACGGATCGAACTGCTCTATTGTCTCTTTACCCAAAACTCTGCGAAGATGCACACCTGCACCATCAACCGCATTTTGACCCCTTATTACTCTTGTTGCTTCTCTTCTTTGCATAATAGTAACTTTTTTATACACGGTAAATAATTACAGACCTTAATCACTATTCCAAAAATACAAATTATATATTAACCTGGACCTACTTTGATTCAATCTTCTTTTTTGTAGTGATTATAATTACACCATTTTTACCATTATCACCATATTTCTCTATAGCTTTAGCATCTTTTAATACAGATATGTTATCTATGGTCTTAGGGTCCATCTCATTTAAATTAAAGTCGCTCTCCACCACTTTAACTCCATCAACAATAATTAAAGGCCTGTTTTTACTAGAAGCACCCTTTTCTGCCACTCTTATCCTAATAGTCCCCTGATTCATATCATCTATCTCTGAAGCAAATTTTTTGGTGGTAATAATTAAAACTCCATCCTTACCATCAACACCAAAAGTTTCAAGTGCTGCAGTTCCTTTCAAAACACGCATTTTTGCAATATCGTCTGGGTTAATTTTATCTACCTCCAATTGAGAAACTCTTTTCCCATCCAAAATAATTGTTTTAACTTTGCCATCGGTTTGAAGTGTGTCCTTTACTGTTACCTTGGTCTGTGCTGTTGCATAAAGTGAGAATCCCATTATAGGGATAATGTAAAGCGCCTTCAAGGCTCTTTTCCAATTTGAATTTGATTTTAACATCATAGTAATACGGTTTTTAAGTGTACTGTGACTAAAGCTATTGGCAACTGAGTAGCCGCTCTTGCCGATAGCTTTTTTAATTAGTAAATATTGATATTGTTTTGCATTAATGCCATTTTTAAGCACATTATTATCTGCCTCATATTCATGAAGCGCTCTAATATCTTGTTTAAGCATCCATATTATTGGATTAAACCACTGAAAAAGAGAGATTATATCTATAAACAATAGGTCCCAAGAATGTCTCATTTTTATATGAGCTCTCTCATGAGCAATAATTGGAGCATAGTCTTGAGCATTATAATCGGCCTTAGGGAGAACAATGTAGCTCATCCAACTAAAAGGGGAGATATCCTTGTTGCTAAGGTAAATTTCCTCATTTTGATATATTACCCTCTCACTCCTTTTAATTATAGCCAAAACGCTGTATGTAGAGAAGATAATTCTACTTAAAACTATTAATAATCCCACTATAAAAATGGAGATAAAAATGTAATCCAACCCCAAATTTCTATTAGCAACGGCATCTATATTTACAGGATCTACAACCCCACTACCCTCCTGAGCAGGAAGAGTGATAACCTTCTCTATAGTAAATACACAAAATGGTAGAATAAATGAGAGTCCAGTGGTCATAAGAAGAACTACTCGATTAAACCGATGAAATGTCTCTTTACTTAATAACAGTCTAAAGAAAATATAGAACACTGTTAATAGCGCTGCTCCCTTTATCAGATATATTAAGAAATCTGCCATCACTCTACTGTTTATTTGATTCCTCTATTTGATTTATAAGCTCTTTAAGCTCATCTACAGAAATCTTCTCCTCCTTTACCAAGGCAGATACTGCGCTCATATATGAGTTATTAAAATAGCTCTTTATTACACCAGCAAGAGTTCCCTTATGATACTCCTCTTTGGAGATTATGGGGTGGTATTGATGCGAGTTTCCATAAACCTTATGAGATAAAAAACCATTACTCTCCAAAATACGAACCATTGTAGAAATTGTATTAAAATGGGGCTTGGGTTGATTATACAGATTTAATACCTCTTTGACAAACATTGCTCCATGTTCCCAAAAAAGGTTCATTATCTCCTCCTCTTTACGTGTAAGTTTTTTCATTGCTCAGACATTTTTAACAAATGTAACTATTTTTTTTAGTTAAGCAACTTTTATTTTTAGTTTGAGTGGGAAAAAGATTAAAAGAACTCATAATTTTTTGATATGACAGAAGTTGTCAAAATGAAGATGTTAATTTGAAAACAAATTAAATAAATCCTTTATTATGAAAAAGTTCTTGCTTATAGCCGCATGTTTTATTGTTACTTCATGCGGCTCTACAATTGATTTTGGAAAAATCAATGAACCTATTAACAATTTTAGAACAGTTGGAGGAAATGTAATATGGGAGAATATATATGAATTTTCGCCTTCTGACAGCTTAAATATTATTGAATGGTTAAAAAGAAATCATATAATTTCAAAAGAAAGTAACAATATGATTTCTGGGCAAACACACAAAGAATCATTACCTTATAAAAAAGCTGGGTATAGCACTATGAATATGATTATTTTACTACAACATCCATGTGAAGTTTTTTACACTATAGATTTCAAGGAAACAAAATATAGGGTTATTGTAAATAAAATACTTTGGTACCCAGCTGTTAATGCAATTTTTGGAAATGTATCTACAAATAGTAATTTAGTAATGTCTCTAGAAGAAGTTGCGCATAAAAATAACGGTTACAACTCAATATTTATAAATCAAAGCTCTAAGCAAATCAATGATATGCTAAATGTATTATTTAAAATACAACCTGTTGAGTTTAGTCAAGATTGGTGATATTGTCAATATCGCTCAAATGGTTGGAACAAGGTTTAAAGTTAGAGTATCTCTACAAAATCCATGGCAGACTTATATTGTTAAAAATATAGAACAAGCCTCTTCGGAGTTTTATCAACGAAGTGAAAATAGATCCTTGGGAAGATCTATCTCAATCAATCTTACCTATAATTTCGGCCATTTCAAAGAGTTAGTAAAGTCAGCTAAAAGAGCCGTGAGGAATACAGACAGGAACAAATCTGAGGGTTTGTAGGGATTTTTTTTACATTTAAGAAAAGTCAATGTGGGCTTGAGTTTTAGGATTTCGAGTTGTAGAATGGACTAAAAATATGAAGGTTGCGCTTGATTTTTTGTCTTTATTTTCATACATTTATATCCCCCTTTTAATATATTTTGACCGGAAACAAAGTTCATAGAAACCCTATTTGCTGTTTAATTATTAATAAAGATCGCATATCTATGAGATTTAAAATTACATTTAATCGTACCGGGAGGCAGCGGATGCTTCCGATGGATTACCAGTATTACTTGAGCGCTTGGATATATAAAGTTATAGGACTATCAGATCGCAACTTTTCAAATTTTTTGCATTCTCAAGGTTATTCAAATGGGAATAAATCTTTTAAATTATTCTGTTATTCTCCACTATCATTCGGCAAACCAATTTTTTGGAAAGAAAAATCACTATTTGAAATTCAGAGCAATCAACTTACTGTAAGTATTTCGTTTCACTTGGTCGAAGCTGCTGAAAAATTTATTCTGGGACTATTCAATAATCAGCAGATATATATTGGAGACAAATTTAATGGGCTTGATTTAACCGTTGCAAATGTAGAACGTCTACCTTCATTTGAAGCCAGAGAGACAGTTTTATACAGAGCGCTGTCTCCTGTGGTAGTTAGTGTTTTACCCGAAGGGAAAAAATATCCTGATTACCTTAGCCCTGACAATGAATCTTATGAATCTTTGCTCTGCAAAAATTTAGTGAATAAATTCAATTCAATTCCCGGAAATATTTCAATTGAATCAATTAACCCTTTTCGATTTGAAACAGTAGGTATATCTCGCTCTAAATTGATTACCATAAAACCATATACAATGGAACAAAGCAAAGTACGTGGATTTGTTTTTGATTTCAAGTTGACTTGTCCTTCAGAGATACATCACTTGATTGAAGGTTCCGGAATAGGAGAGAAAAACTCTATGGGGTTTGGATGGGTGGATTCAAAGAAACTTGAAAATAATATAATATAAAAAATATGAAAGAAACTTATCAAACAATCGATTATGAATGGCTAACTCGCCCTACAGGTGATCCATTTGCTGATGCAGGCGGCTTTGCCATTGAATATCTTTCGGAGATATTCCCCGAAAAGGATATTCTTGAACTGATTGACTACATTACTAAGATCTATGTTGAGAAATGGGGCGGAAAACTGAATGCTTTCTTTCTTAATTCAAAAATTACACAACCTGCTTTTCATGGTCCTCGAAAAATTGAAGAAACTGTCAAATATTTTCGGGCCCTTTTAAATGAATACGAACCCTCAGCAATAGGATGTTGCCGCATTACCGGACGAGAAACAAAATTATTTTTTGGAGGTCGAGACAATTCTATTATGACTGGCTCAGGAACCTTAATCAACTTTCACCACTTTTTTCAGAAAGGAATCTCCCTTTCGAAGGAAGCTCTGATTCGAATTCACTTTGTCCCTTTTGCCTGCCAACAATTACAAGGGAAAATTAGCTTGATGCAAAGTAGCAATGAGTCACTAAGCAGATTGTTCGTACGAATGACAATTGAAAGAAATCTGCATGAAATTGGGGTTGGTCTTTCTGAAGGAGTTGCTAAATCGGATTACAATAAGCCTGCCAATGCAATTTTCAATTTCGTTGACTCTGCCCTCTCACGATTAGCTGAATACCGTGAAGACAATATTCTTCCATCATTGACATTATATCACTTTACAAATTTTGGGGCCAGTCCCGAAATACAATTGTTTCAGCTTCCCGCGAAAGTTTTCTTATTCTACAGAACTTGTTTACAAGCCCGTTTTAAAGAGGATTGGCAAAAGTTTGTACGTTCATATTACTGCGATGGACTACACAAGGGGGCTAAATACAATCTAATTTCTGGGAAATTCGAATTGGTAAAAGCAAAGGAAACAAAGGTAATCGACTTTAATGACTACAAACAATGGTTTAACCCCATTTTGAATAAATTATTAATAAACGAAACCATACGACCCGAAATTTTGCGCTGGTCGCGCAAGCATCCTTTCAATTTTGAAATAGTATCGATATATCAACAAAATATCATAGGTATGAAAAAAGAAACAATTATTAAAATCAAAGAATTGGCAGCATTCCTCGTAAGAGAAGAAGATGCTGACAAAATCAAAAAACGCATAAAAGCACTTGATGGGGCAAAAAATGCATCAGCATTGCGTCGCTTTATTTTAAAAAATGTTGTGGCTGCAAACTATGTGGCCATGAACGATAATCCAATCGTTACAGTCGATGAATACGTAAACTATTTGTTCCCTGATGGCTCTTATTGGGCAGAAATAAGGGATATTCTGCTGATCGCCATCTATCAGGAGATACACGAAAGGAATTTAATATCTGAGGAGCTGAAAATAGAATTGGAATCACAAGTAGAAGAGTCAGTAATTAATAACTAAGCCAAATAAATCATGAAAAACATCAAAACACAGGGATTCGTCTTGATCGACGTAGATGTTGTGGCATTGAACAATGCCGGGAAAAACACACAAAGCAACAATGACAATGCGATTGCAACTAAATCAATCCGTAAAAACGGACGTAGTTACGTTTATGTATCTGGTCAGGCTTGGCGTTATTGGTGGCGAGAAGCATTGCAAAAGAATCAAGGCTGGGAGTTATCTCCAATTACTCGCGACGGTAAAATTGCGTTTACCAATGCAGACCCATTAATGTACGCAGATGACGACGTATTTGGTTATATGCGTGCAGCTAAGGATGCGGAATTGGATGAAAACGGAGAACCTGTAAAAGATAAAAAAGGAAACATTAAAATGACCAACGTAACGGTTACAAGGGTATCTCCGTTGAAAAACTCAGCAATCATTTCGGCCGCCAGTGTCCGTCCCGAAGAAAACTGGTCGAGCATGTCACGCCAACAAGGCGATGCGGTTCCTTATGAAAAACAAGAGTATTGTGCAATTATGAAAGGCATGTTCAGCATAGATCTCTCAATGATTGGAACTTTCTCGAATTACGATAGGACTGGCTACAAGAACCTTTCGATTACATTACTGGAAGAGGCAGTAAAAAAAGGTGCTGAAGAAATTGAAGACCCATTTGTATTTGACGCAAAAGGAAATCCAAAAAAAATGATACGATTGGCAACAGATATCAGACAAAAACGAGCGATCGATACCATTCAAGCACTCAAAACCATTGCTGGTGGCGCCATGCAAACCAATAACATGGGCGATGTCACTCCTAAATTAATAATTTTGGCAACCACCACAACGGGCAATCACCCATTTAGCCACGTTGTGGGCAGTAAAGGTCAGCGCGATGAAGAAGTGGTTTTCAATTTTGAAGGATTGGTTGAAGTGCTAAAAGATTACAAGGACATTTTCGTAGGAACTGTTTTTATCGGTCGCCGCACCGGCTTTATGGATGAGATAGCCAATGAACTGAAATCGTTGGAAGTCATGAAAGACATTCCTGTGGTAAAAGTTCTTCCAGTAAATGAAGCCATCGACAAGTATTGCGAACAAATGAAATCACAGATTGAATAATGAAAGCACATCGTATAAAAATATACTCGTGGACTTCGAGCTTTCGATACCCGAATCTGATTTCGGGTTTTCAACCTACGCTTGAGGTTCCGCCAGTAAGTACGGTTATGGGCTTAATCAATGCAGCATCGGGTAAATATTTGGAAAACAGACAAATTGAATTGGGATATTATTTCGATTTCAAAATCAAAACTGTTGATTTGGAAACAATTTATCAAATCAAAGCAAATGATAAGAATTATCCAGACAACATGGTGAAATCGAATGTAATCCAACGCGAATTTCTTTACGATTGCCAGTTGTTCCTTTATTTAACCGACGAAGAATTGGTATCCTGTTTTCGACAACCTGCTTACCAACTTTTGTTGGGGCGAAGCGGCGATTTGGCAGGAATTGAAAGCATCAAGGAAGTGGAATTACAAGAAGTAATCAATGCCCGATTTGCGGGGCAAGTTATCCCGTTTAACGGGAACTATTTGCCGGGACAAATTCAGGCTTTGCCGAAGTTCTTCAGCAACTCCATTCCTCGCAAAAACATGGGAACCGAACCGTACTCTGTTATCTCCTACAATAATCCGGTCAATTCACTACTAACTGGATTCAGATCTGAATTGGAAGAATTTGATAGCGATATTTACTTTCACAAGTTTAAAGTATGACAACCAATACAAAGGAGGTTCTGGCTAAGTCGGAACCTCCTATAACCTTAAAGCAACACATCGATGAATGCTTGAACGTATACAAATCACTAAGAAGAGCATTTGGGAATTTGCCTGTGAATGATTTAAACCATTTTTGGGAGTTTGTTCGTTTAGGCGTCATATTTCATGATTTGGGGAAATCACATCCAGAATTTCAGAAGATGCTTTTGGGAAAGCGCGCAAATTGGTATCACCAACGGCATGAATTGTTTTCAACGCCGTTTATTGATCGTTTGAGTTTACCCGAAGAGGATAAGTTACTTTTGAAATTGATTGTTGCTGGGCATCATAAAGATTTCAGTTTTCTGTTCGACCATATTCAACAAGGATACAAAACGGGCGAAGATATTTTATCGCTTACTGAAGATGGGAAACTAGATTGGGAGGAAGAATCACGGAAAATTGACAACCAGTTTATAGTATCGTTCCTTAAAGAATATAATGTTTCGTTAAAATCAGATTCGCTGGCTTTACCCATGGAATTGGTAAAAGATTATATACGCAAACCTGTCAATACCACCAGTATCAATTTCAGAGAGCTGCTTTTGGCTGCGGGGGCGCTGAAACAGTGCGACCATTTGGCCTCGGGCGGCATTTTCAAAGTGAATATATTGGAAGAGAAACATTTTAATTTCTTATACGAAACAAAATGGGCTCCATACTTCCACCAACAAAAAGCTTCGGAAACCAACGGGAACATTATACTTACGGCTCCCACTGGTTCGGGCAAAACCGAAGCATCGCTGATGTGGCTGCACAAACAAATGAAAGAAAACGGTCAAGGACGAACCTTTTACATTTTACCGTTTACAGCTTCTATCAATGCTATGTTCGAACGGCTTGACGAGAAGATGCAGGGCAACAATGAGATTGTGGGCGTTGCTCACGGCAAACTTTCAGAATACATAGAAAGCCGTTTTGGGGAAGAAAAGTACAGCAAACAAAATGAAAATTTAAAGCTTGAGTTGAAAGAAAGTTTCAGAGCCTTGGTACCACCACTAAAAGTGACAACACCTTTCCAATTGTTGAAATCAATTTTCGGATTGAAAGGTTTTGAAAAAGGCATCTTCGAAATGAGTGGTGGCTACTTCATCTTCGATGAAATTCATGCATACGACCCCGTAGTTACTGCGCAAATCAAGGTTTTGATCGAATTTGCCACCCAATTCCTGAATATTAAAGTCTGTTTAATGACAGCCACTCTACCGACATTTTTGAAAAAAGAGTTTACCGATGCCATCGGAGAATATTCAGAAATTAGTGCCGATGCCGGTCTTTACCAATCGTTTGTGCGTCACCGCATCAAGGTTACCGACGGCTTACTTTCGGAACACATCGATAAAATTCAACAAAGGCTAGATTTTGGAGACAAAGTTTTGGTGGTGAGCAATACCGTGAAACAAGCTCAGGATATTTACAATCGTTTGGAGAGTTCAAAAAAGGTTTTGCTCCACAGTGCTTTTAATGGAACGGACCGTAACCAAAAAGAAGCTCAACTGATTTCGGACGAAGTAAAACTTTTGGTGGGCACACAAGCCATTGAGGTCAGTTTGGACATTGATTATGACGTCATCTTTACCGAACCTGCCCCGCTGGATGCCTTGTTGCAACGCTTTGGACGTGTAAACCGCCACCGTGTAAACGGAAAATATCGTCCACCATGCGACTGCATAGTTTTCTCTGAACGGAATGAAGTGGATAAATACATTTATAAAAACGAGGATGTTATTTCAAGAACATTAGATGCGCTCAGATCAATACAATTCAAAAATTCAGGCGTAGTTTCCGAAAATGAACTCCAATTCTATATCGATAAGGTGTATCCCAATTGGTCGGAAAAAGAAAAAGAAGATTTCGATCGGGTATATTCGCATTTGAGAGCTGATGTTTGGGAAAACCTTTCGCCATTTATCTATTATCCGCATCGCGATGAGGAATTCGAAAGGCAGTTCGATGGTATAAAGGTTCTTCCGTCAAGTTTGAAGAAAGAATACCAAGAACTAATGGAGGCAAATAAATTTATCAAAGCGGAATCTTTGAAAGTATCCATAACAACACGACGTTTTGCATCCTTAATTTCGAAAGAGGGGATTCGCCGTGATGTTTTGGCGTTTCAACTGCTAAAAAAGGAAGAAATAAAAGAGCAACCTTATTTCATAATCGACCGCAAATATGATGAAGAGTTGGGATTGCAGTTAGATATAGAGGAAAGGCATTTTGATGCAATGTTTTTATAATTTTATGTATACTTTGTAAAAAATAATTATTCAATGTTCATAACTGGAACACATTTCAACTATTACCTTATTTGTCATCGCAAGCTCTGGCTGTTTGCAAATGGGATAAATATGGAAGCCACATCTGACTTGGTTTATGAGGGAAAGTTGCTGCACGAGACTTCATATTCTCGACGTTCCGAAAAGTATCAGGAAATTGAACTGAATGGTATTAAAATTGATTATTACGATCCTCGTAATAAAGTAGTCCATGAAATAAAAAAGTCCGATAAGCACGAAGAAGCTCACGAATGGCAAGTGAAATATTACTTATATGTTCTGGAAAGTCATGGGATAGAAGGTGCTTCAGGTCTTCTTGAATACCCTAAGTTGCATAAAAATGTAGAGGTTCTGCTCTCCAGTATAGATCGTGAGGTGATTAAGGAACTAATAACAAATATAGATATGATTATTCATGGTGAGCATTGTCCGGTACGAATACAAAAATCTCGATGCAAAAACTGTAGTTATTTCGATTTTTGCTGGAGCGGGGAGGAAGAACAATGAAAAAGAACTACTATTTATTTAACCCAGGTCGTTTGCAGCGTAAAGATAATACGCTGAAGTTTACACCTTTTAATGAAGATGGATGTGAGGAGAAACCACGCTATCTGCCTGTTGAAAATGTGGGGGAATTATATTGTTTCGGCGCGCTTGATGCCAATTCTGCATTATACAATTTTTTAGGTCAGGAGCAAATACCTGTGCATTTCTTTGATTATCATGAAAATTATACTGGCTCGTTTATGCCACGAGAAGCATTGATATCAGGAAAGATGCTAATTGCTCAGGTTAAATTTCAACAAAATAAAAAGAGAAGGATAGATCTTGCTCAGCGATTATTGGATGGAGCTAGCTACAATATGGTGAAGAACCTACGATACTATAATAATAGAGGCAGAGATTTGAAGCCACTAATAGAGATAATAGAAAATTTATCAGCAAAAATTTTTGATACCTCAGCTATTGATGAGTTGATGGGTATTGAAGGAAATATACGTAAGAATTATTACGAAGCTTTTGAGTTAATAATAAATGATTTTACTATGGCTGGGCGTAGTTATCAGCCTCCAAAAAACGAGATCAATGCATTAATTTCGTTTGGGAATATGATGTGTTATAGTCAGTGTTTACGAGCAATACATCAAACACAACTCAATCCTGCAATAAGTTTTTTACATGAACCGGGTGAACGTAGATTTTCACTTTCGCTAGATATAGCTGAGGTATTTAAGCCTTTGTTGGTAGATAGGATAATCTTTAAAGTGACAAATAAGCGAATGATTCAGCCATCCCATTTCGAGGAAAATCTTAATAGGGTTATATTGAGACCAAATGGAAAAAAGACTTTCGTTCAGGCATTTGAAGATCGTCTGCAGGAAACCATTTCACATAGAGCACTAAATCGTTCGGTGAGTTATAAACATTTGATCAAACTTGAATGCTATAAAATTCAAAAGCATTTACTAGAAATCGAAGAGTATAAACCTTTTAAAATGTGGTGGTAATGTATGTTATTGCTATGTACGATGTTGGAGAAAAGCGAGTGAATAAAATGCTTAAATTGTTACGTCGCTATTTAAATTGGATTCAGAATTCAGTATTTGAAGGTGAAATAACTGAGGTAAAATTGCTTGAATTAAAGCATAAAGCGATGCTGATTATGGATGATAAAAAGGATAGCTTAATTATTTTTAAGACACGTCAAGAAAAGTGGCTTGAAAAGGAGATTGTGGGACATGAACGCCAAGATTTAGATACATTTTTGTAATTAATCTTCGTTGTCGATTGCTTAATAAATGATATTATATTTTAGCAACTTAGAATGAAGTATGTTATAAAGTTCTTTGATGTGTTGAAAATTAGATGATTAATGATTGTTGTCGAACTCCTATAGAAAATGCACTTTATGAGTTCGACAACTATATATACTTAAAATGCTATATTTGCAATAACTAATTCGTTGAGAATTAGTTTATTTTTTAGAGTCGTCGTACGGCTCTTAATCGTACCATACTGGAATTGAAATGAGGACTTCTCTGGAGCTATCAATATACAACTAACTCTTAATCGTACCATACTGGAATTGAAATTGTGTTTTCAATGTAAGTCGCCTTGCAACGCTTTCTCTTAATCGTACCATACTGGAATTGAAATAAGAGGGTGGCCAAATCGGTTTCCTGAGTTCAGGGCTCTTAATCGTACCATACTGGAATTGAAATTTCATATATAGCAAATATCATAGATAGGCATAGAACTCTTAATCGTACCATACTGGAATTGAAATTTGCGATGGAGAGCTCGAAGAGTATCATACGACGGACCTCTTAATCGTACCATACTGGAATTGAAATGACTTTCGAAATAATGCTTGGAAATATACTGTAGTGCCTCTTAATCGTACCATACTGGAATTGAAATTCCATCAATGGGTGGATAAAGGAATTCATTCCTGCTCTTAATCGTACCATACTGGAATTGAAATTTAGGGTATTAAAATCCCTATCTACTCCAAAATTCTCTTAATCGTACCATACTGGAATTGAAATAAATCTAAAAACTTTTCCTCTATTTCGGGTAGGGCTCTTAATCGTACCATACTGGAATTGAAATTTTACTATTGTATTCACTTCTCTGTCAATTAATTCACTCTTAATCGTACCATACTGGAATTGAAATAGAATGAAAATAATTCAAATAAACCAACTTAAACTGCTCTTAATCGTACCATACTGGAATTGAAATTTCACAGATGCAACTCAATGGAAAGAAGTGCAGCAATCTCTTAATCGTACCATACTGGAATTGAAATAAAGTAAGTTAAGATGGAAATAATACTACCTTTAATTCTCTTAATCGTACCATACTGGAATTGAAATGTGGTAGCTGATATGAGGTAAGGTATTGAGTTCTCAGCTCTTAATCGTACCATACTGGAATTGAAATTCAATGTCTCATGCGATACGCACTACAGGTGCAGCTCTTAATCGTACCATACTGGAATTGAAATTGCTTCGATGTCGCACAATGGCTGAGAAGTATCGCTCTTAATCGTACCATACTGGAATTGAAATGGGAGAAGCTCTCTAGGATATCGGCCGATATTGACTCTTAATCGTACCATACTGGAATTGAAATCACTGTACTGCTAAACTAATACACGAAAGTAATACTCTTAATCGTACCATACTGGAATTGAAATTTCCAATTTCCGTTAATTGCGTAGGAAAAATGTAGGTCTCTTAATCGTACCATACTGGAATTGAAATTAAGGTAGGTCACATATTATTGCGTCAATACTTTTACTCTTAATCGTACCATACTGGAATTGAAATAAATTAGACGGCTTATGTTTTACCGTAACTATCCGAAATAGGCCATATTTTATACTTAGTTCCCATCTCTTACTTTTGTAACCAAAAATATTATGACAAAAGATGAGATATTGACATTATATTCATACTGCCAAACACATGGCATAAGAAAAGTAGATCGTTTGA
>WPCG01025977.1_pt1 | contig 16377 bp, 13 predicted proteins | sample 5403311 | NCBI WGS metagenome assembly WPCG01 (sample SAMN12869467, study PRJNA574797) | sludge metagenome | isolation source: wastewater treatment of Control | place: China:Beijing | collected 2019-05-17 | reverse complement strand
GCGCGAAGCGCAGACAGCTACCGAAGCGCACTACAACGCCATATACACAGCGCACCCAGATGCTGACTCAATTGCTCAATCACAAGAGCTATCCGAATGGATCAACTCTCAACCTACGTTTGTGCGTGGTTCTATGTCTGCAGTCATGCAGCAAGGCAGCACAGACCAGGTTATCGAGCTACTCAGCGCTTTCAAGTCTGCAACTGGAACAACTCAAGCAGCAGGCAACTTAACAGCAGACGCAGTTAAAGCCGCTGCAAAACAAAAAGCAGCTAACGCGAAAAGTGACGTACCAGCAAGCCTGTCTGATTTTCCAGCAGGTCGAGCCGGCGCCACTTCACGCGATGAAGCTATGCACGATATGAGCAGCGGAATTGATCTGGCTACGGCGATGGATGACATGACGCCTGAGCAAATTGAGCAATTCCTAAATAGACTGTAAGGAGGCAACATGCCGAGCCAAAATTCACACGCGCCGTATGGCGACAAAAAGAACATGGTGCAACAGGCCGCTGGCTTGTTTGCTACGCACCTGAAGCGCAATAACAAGCTATCGCACTTGATGGGCAAGATGCCTAAAGGCGATTCTGGCGCAATCGAAACAATTCGTAAGCAGACCACAAGCCACTTGCCATTCGTTCGCTGTATGGACCTTGGTAAAGGCACCGGTGACGAGATCACCTTTGACGTGGTTAACCCATTTGGTGCCGTGCCGATTATGGGTAGCGAATACGCGGAAGGTCGCGGTACTGGTTTGAGCACCGACCAAGACCGCTTGCGCGTTAACCAAGCGCGCATCCCTATCAACATGGGCGATACGATGACCACCATCCGGAGCCCTGTGGATTTCCGCAAGCTGGGCCGTCCTGTTGCCCAGTCCGTCATGGATCGTTACGTTGATCAGACGTTAATTATTCATGCTGCTGGTGCGCGTGGCTCGGTTAACAACCTAACCTGGTCAGTGCCGCTTGAGTCAGACCCTCGCTTTAATGCCGTCATGGTCAACCCAGTTAAGGCCCCAACCAAAAACCGCCACTTTGTCGCAGCCGATGGTTACGTTGAAGGCTTTAAGCAGTCAGGTGGCGAGATGACCATTGCCAGCACTGACGTATTCAGCATGAATATCATCGACTCCATGCGCGCAGTAATGGATGACATGGTGATGCCGCCTCCGATCGTTAAGTTTGAAGGTGACGCTGCTGCTGAAGATGAGCCGCTGCGCGTCATGCTGGTGTCACCACTGCAATACAACCAGTTTGCAGCAGATTCAAACTTCCGTGCAATCCAAATGGCCGCACATGCTCGCGCAAGCAACGCCAAGCAGCATCCTGTATTCCGCGGCGAAGTTGGCCTGTGGAATAACTTCTTGATTGTGAAGCAGAACATTCCAATCCGTTTCTTTGCTGGCGATACGATCAAGTATTGCGCAGACCATACCGGTACTGAAAGCTCGGCGCTGGTGCCTGCTGCTCTGGGTACAGGCTTTGCAGTTGATCGCGCAATCATTCTTGGCGGACAAGCAGTTGGTGAAGCAATGGCTAAGTCTGATAAGTCAGGCATTCCGTTCTTCTGGTCTGAAAAAGAAATGGATCACGGCGATAAGATCGAGCTGTTAATCGGCGCAATCCGTGGCGTGAGCAAGTTCCGTTTCAATATCAACACTGGCGACCGCGTGGAAGCTACCGACTATGGCGTGTGCGTTCTGGACACTGTGGTTCCGCTGAACAAGGTTTAATTCAGCGTAACGGTACAGCGTAACGGTGGGCGCTTAATCAGCGCTCACTGACTCAGAAAAGAATTGGAGGCCAACATGGCTGAAGTAAAAGTAAAAAACCCTCATCGCTCATTCGGCGCAACCGTTCCCTATGGCAATACAACCACTTTGGCGTATGAGCTAAAGACCAACGCAACCGGCGCAGCAGTTAACTCTGACTCTACCGTAGCGCTTGCTATTGGTGATGTTGTTGACCTTGGTCCGCTACCGGAAGGTATGCGCCTAGACGATGCTTTAGTGGTTGTCACTACAGGGATGACCGCAACTATCACTGGATCACTTGGTTTTGCGTATGAAGATGGCACCGATAGCACAGAAGTACCGCAGGATGCTGCCTACTTTGGTGCTGGTCTTAATCTTGCTGCCGCAGGTCGCGTGCGCGCCACTGGCACCAAGCTGGTTAAGCTACCGAAACCTGCACGACTAACCTTGAAAACTGCTGTGGCCGCTAATGCTAAAGCAAGTGACATTAAGGTTCTGGTAACAGGCGAGCTATTAGGCGCGCAGTAAGCAACAAGGCTGGCCGGTGTAATAGCTGGCCAGTTTTATATTGGAGTAATTTGCATGAATAGTCTTGTTATCGGTATCGCAGCAGTTGCCCATTCAATCAACGCCGCGTATTGCCGCGCAATGGGTGATGATACGCAAGTCGATTGGGCGGACGCACCAGAATGGCAGCAGCAGTCAGCCATTGCTGGCGTAGAAATGCATTTAGCAAACCCTGATGCTACGCCTGAACAATCGCATGAATCATGGCTAAAGCAGAAGCTGGATGAAGGCTGGGTATACGGTGAAACGAAAGACGTTGAAGCCAAGCAGCACCCGTGTTGTGTGCCTTATGCTGAATTGCCAGTTGAGCAGAAGGCTAAGGACTACATTTTCCGAGCAGCAGTGCATGCAGCAAAAGCGCTGATTGACTCTATGCCAGAACAGGTTAAGCCGACACAGGCTGCGCCCATTGCAGTAACTGCGCCTACTGGTTTCACCGGTAAAGTTATCAATGTGCAATACATCGGTGTGCGCGAAGAGTGGTCAGATCATATTTATGGCACTGGATTGCACTTTACCAAAGGCCAAGTGCGCGCAATCCCGCCACAGTTTGCTAACAAGCTATTGCGCCATACTGATATTTTTACAGAAGCCGGTACTGCTGAGTTAGTGGCTGGTGATGATACTGCTGCAATTATTGAAGAATCTATTGGCAAAGCTGCGCATGAGAAAGCCAAAGTCGATCAGCAGCACGAAATCTTGCACCAAGTGTCGAAGATGAATCGAGAAAGCCTTATCCAGTTTGCTGCAGAGCGCTACCAGGTAAAGCTAAACGGACGCGCCAAAGCTGAAGACTTGCGCGCTGAAGTTACCGAACTTGTTAATCGGTACGGTGCGTTATGACTCTAGGCGAGTTGATTGCGCGATTCAGATCTGCGTCTAACGACAAAGTAGAGCCTTACTTCTGGTCTGACGAGGAAGTCACGGGCTACCTGAACAGCGCTCAAAGCGAGGCGGCTATTCGTGCGCGCCTGATTTATGAGGTTGTTGATGTCGATGTGTGCAGTATTGACGTGATTAAAGACCAGCCAATCTACAATCTAAACCCGCTGCTGTATGAATTATCGCACGTCTTATTCAAGGCGAACGGCGAGAAGCAAGGTAACCGTATTTCAATCATATCGCCTGAAGATATGAACGGCCTTTGCGGTGATGATTGGCGCGAGCGCACAGGTAAGCCGCGATTCGCTGTACAGGCCGATAAGTGGCTAAGGCTTGCGCCTGTGCCTGATTCCGATGGACTGCTACTTATTGAAGGTTATCGCGTACCTAAGCTAATGAGTCTAGTCGATGCAGATACTGCGGCGCCTGAAATATCAGAGCTACATCATGAGCACCTGATCAACTGGGCGCTTCACAAAGCCTTTAGCATTCCCGATGCAGAAGGTTTTGATCCGCAGCGCGCACAAGATGCTGAGCGAGACTTTACCGAATACTTTGGCATACGCCCTGATTCAGACTTACGCCGTATTACTCGCGAAGATGTGCCGCATACCGTGGAGGCATTCTGGGTATGAATAAGCTAGCAATTGACCTGAAGGTTGGCGAAACGCTAATAATAGGAACGTCATCTATCCGGCTTGAAAAGAAATCAGGCCAGTTGGCGCGCCTAGTAATCCAAGCAGATAACAACACGCCAATAACAACACCTAAAACAGCGCGCATGAGTGTGCTCCCAGCAACATCGGAGAACATCCATCATGGCTAATACCCTTTATGACGCAGCACGCCAGCGCTTCCTTGAAGCACAAATTAACTGGCTAACGGACACCATGAAAGTAATCCTGGTTGATACCGGCGCTTACACACCTCAAACAGCGGTTCACGCTTACCTGTCTGATATTTCGTCTTCAGCTCGTATTGCAGGCCCGGTAACCCTGACCAGCAAAACGACCACAGGCGGTGCTGCTGATGCGGCCGACGTTACTTTCACCAGCGTAACAGGTCCGAGTATTGAAGCGATTGTGATTTATTCCGACACAGGTACTGAATCAACAAGCCCTTTGATTGCTTTCATCGACACGGCAACAGGTCTTCCAATTACGCCAAACGGCGGTGACATTATTGTTACCTGGGATAACGGCGTAAACAAAATCTTTAAGGTATAACGCGCAGCGCGCAGGAGTGCGGTATGGCCACAAAGAAAAAGCCACCAACACAAGTAGCAGGCGTAGAAGGCATAGCACCAAAGCCTATCGTTCTTACGCCAGAGCCAAGCAAGATCGACTGGACGCGCCTAATCGGTCTGCCACCGTTCCAAATGTTCGCAGTTGAGCGCAGCCCAAGCCTTGTCGATAAGTTTGAAGGCAGCTCCTTAGATAGCGTTCACGCTTGGATGACGCAGTACGAACCTGACGATCTATATCAGCAATACTGCGATTGGCACGCAGCTAAAGGCTACTGGCCTAACGAAACACCAATGGGGGAGGTTGTTTAGGTATGAAGAAGCTAATAGTGTATCAGGTTAGATATGCCATGAACCCATGGTCGGATTGCAGTTTTCTCGATCTACCTACCGGTGTTAATCCTATCCTAAGAAACGATATACCTATCGTCCCAACTTTCTCAGTCACGGGTAACACTTCGCACAAGGTAGATATTTCTCCAGACAAGACCAAGCTTGTTAGTGTTACCAGCACTGGCACGGACAACATTAGTTATCAAAACATACCACTTACAGATGATACTGTTTTTACTGATCTTCAGTATCCTGCTGTATCTTTCAGTGGCATAGCAATTGCTTGCGCAACAAGTAACAAGTTCAGGTGTTTTGCAGGCAGATCGCCTTATTTATACGTTTTCGATTGGGAGACAGGCGACCTTTTAACTATACCTACAACAGGACTTGGCAACGTAAGCGCCGTAAAGTTTAGTCCTGATGGTGAATACTTGGCTTTAACTCACGCTACGACACCTTTTCTTAGGATCTACAAAACTTCTGACTGGACATTCATTAGCCCTGTGCCCGCAGTTGTAGAAGGTGGCTCAATAGTCTGGAGCGCAGACAGTCAGAAATTTGCGCTTCAGACTAATCAATCTAGCTCGAATGGAATAATTGTGTTCAGCAAGGATGGAGTGTTGTTATTCAGAACAACTACCGCTGATCAAGCAAGCCGTTTAGAAGCAAGCGACAGTCATTACGGACAAAACGCAGCATATTTTGTCGGCAGAGCTTCGGGCACCATTGCAAAGATAATTAAGCTGGATTTTGATACTTACGAGTTGACAAACATCCTTACTCAGAATGAGTACCAGGTCTATTCGTGCGCAGTTGATGAGGATGGAAATTACATATACTTCACGCACTCAAAGATTGAAGACAGATATATTTCAAGAATTAAGCTAGTTCCTCCTTATACTTTAGAACGTATAGGAGCAGCAGAGTCCCTATTCGCTTCTGATAGGGCTTCCATGGTTATCTACAAGAATGGAGCAGGTAAGATAAGCGGAACGGTTCGAGATATAGACAACACTCCTGCAAGCAGGGAGGTATTAGCTTACGATAGAGCAACTGGAAATCTATCAGGCAGAACTGTTTCAGATGCTTTGACTGGGAACTATAGTTTACCTACTCTAAATACAAAGCCTCACGATGTTGTTTTCCGCGCAGCACCTGGCGAACAGTTAAACGATATATTCTTTGCAAGGGTTGAGCCAGAGGCGGAATAATGTATGCCATATTTGCCTCCTTCGGGTAATGCCAATGCTTCGTGGGTTGGCAGCTCAGCATACGCTAACCCCGTATCAAGGCTTATCGCTTCTTGGGACGGCATAACTAAACGGTGGATTACACCGCATGGTAAGAATCAATCTGCCTTCGGCGCGACCGGAATTGAGCTTGCTTATCAATATATAAAGCCAGAAGGTTTTGGCCGGTTAGCAGCAGGCTTGCCGTTTATTGACCATGACCATGAACAGTCTTATAAGCCACCACAGTGGTATGTAAACCCTTCGTGGTTTGGTTCTGATTCTTATGGGCAAGTCTCAGGAGCCTTTCTAAAGGCTTCGTGGGATATAAGCTTTACAAGTCTTTCGCCTGCATCTATAGATGACTCGGTTGTTAGCGAGCCATTAGTCTTCAGCTCGCAGTTTATTAGGCCGGAAGGTCTTTATACTTACGAGAACGGGCTAAAGCACTATGCTTTATTCCCTTACGAGTACGCGCCACCGCAATGGGTGCTTGATGCTTCTTGGGTTGGCAAAGACACATATACACCTCAATCAATCACTGTAAACGCAGCATGGGCATTACCTAGCGAATCAAAACAGGTATCGCTGACTGGCTTTGATGAACTTCGGGTTGGGTTGTTATCACTTGAGCGCATGCTTGAGATTGCGTCACCACAAGGCATAGAGCCGCCAAGTGTTCCGCAGCCATCGGTTCTTAACTCTGCAAAACCGATAAGGCCGACAGGGTTTGACTCAAGCGCTTACGGAAGACCAGAAGTAGATAACTGGTGGAGGTTCGTAAATCTCCTTGGCTACAGAGCAGACTTACATGGTAATGCTTATGTTCAAGGCGGTGTAAAGACTTTACTGCCTGGCAGCATTCTTGCCCTTTCAGTTGGCAAACCATCACTACTAAATACGACAGCAGACCAGCAGGCGAAGCCGAAAGGAATAACTGCGCCAGCATTAGGATTGCCCGATGTTTCTCCAAGGTCATTATTTGCAAAAGGACTCTACGCATACTCCACAGGCTTTGCGCTGGTCCAGTTCCCGCCGCAACCTAGAGGATGGCAGTCAAGCACGTTCGGCTATGGAGCAATCGAGTACAAAACAAAGCAGGTATATTCTGGCGGAATAGATAGCTACGCTACAGGCTATCCAGATATTCGTGACCGTGCAAAGTACATTCAGCACAAATCCGCACTCGTAACGTCAGTTTTTGGCGACATATCAATAAGGCAGATTAACCAAAGAGTAACAGTTCAAGGCTTCTATTCTCTTGAGTCTGGCGACTGGTCAGTTGTCTTCAGTAATAGGCGGTCACTTGCTGTACCTAGCATACCAGAAGCTGAAGCAAGTCAGAACACAGAAATCTACAACAAGACGCCATCGTTTGCGCCGTCAGGTTTTAATTCTGCCGTATTCGGTGGGGCAGATATTGGCTGGAAAGTAAGACAGGTAAAGCCAAGCGGTGTTGCTAACCCGTTTAACCAAATACCAGTTCCGTCATTATGGCAAACGCCATCACTGAGTCCTCTTAGCATTGCATCGGTTACGGTCCCGAAGCCGACAATATGGCCAGCAATCCGAGAGATTAACGTGCAAGGCCGAAACAGCTTTGTGTCTGGAAGCGCTGGCATAGACTTTTCGTACCGTAGAGTTGTTGCGGAGGGGCGCGGAATTGCTGGCGGCTCATACGGTACACCGAGGATAGAAGACACTAATCGCGCCTTAGCTATTTTAGGTCGAGAGTATCTTGCTTTCGGTAATACATGGGTTTCCAGCAGCCAGCGCGCACTTGTTGCTATCGGTATTGAAGAACCATTGATGAGTCGCCACAAGATTGGTGGTGCTCAATTTGTCGGCGCTGAAGGTTTTGAGTCTACGCGATGGCTAACCAGAATCACGCCAGAGTCAAGAGAGTTTTTATCTAAGGCTTTTAGAACTGACTCTTACGGTGTGCCGAAGATACAAAATCACACTAGATACTTAGAGCTGCTTGGTATAACGACTTATCCTGAGCAATTTATGCACTGGGGTGTTACGCGACTGTGGAATAGAACGCAAGTAGTGGTAATGGCGGAAGATGACCAACAAAGCGGCCTAGTACCGCCAGCTTGGTCTAAGTGGACGCTGATAGAAAACCGTAACAAGCGCATAGGTGCGATAGGCTTTAATGCCTCGAAAACAGAACGACCGCGTGTGGAGAACAAGGCTCGAAGAGTAGCGGTAAGACCGATAGAGCCAGAGCTATTGCCAGAGTTTCAAAAAACAGGTTCCGTTACGCATAGGACTAGGCCGCTACCGCTTGCCGGTATAGAAAGCCCACATATATCTGGATGGGCTGTTGTCTACAATAAGGCGTTTCCGTTAAAGCCGAAAGGACTATTTTCTACTAACTTTGGATCAGCGTTAGTTGTTAATTTAAGGCGCTTGTTCAACATTCAAGGATTCTTCTCTGCTGAAAATGGTTATCCGTTCATATCGTATGCGATAAGGGATATTAGCTTTGAGTCTCGCTACGGAATTGCACCGCCAAGAGTTGAATTGCCGACTGTTGAACTATGGTCTAGGTACGCAGAGCCTGCTTCTATCACTGGTTATGGAGTAGGTCATCCGTCACTTGGGATTTTCTGGCAAAGACTTACACCTAGATGGACGCACTCTGAGAAGTTCGGTTCGCCATTTGTTCGCAATCTAACACCTGAGTCGCAAACAAAGGGGCGCGCTACCGATGAGTACGGCTTGCCATTTGTTCGACTTGGGTGGCGACCTTTGATTGCAGACGGTCACAGCATGCAACTGTTTGGAAGTGCGCGCATTGCAGATAGGAAGCAAGATATAGTTGTGGCTGGAACCAACTACATGACAGTTAGCGACAAGATAACAGCAAGGCGCACAGGGCAGGAGCCAGTCATCACGCAGAATATTGATTTAAGAATTATTATGCTAGATAAAAATGGGGACTGGGTTGAAAGTGACGAGGGCTTTGGTATAAGGCCACTAGACTCGCAAGTTGGAAGACCAGACCTGACAAAAGGCTATGTTTACCCGGACAGTTCGACAATAAACGGAAATCACCTGAGCATGGGCAAGCCAGTGATAACCGCTAACACCATTAGGGTACAGCCTGGTTATGGCGAGCTTCTTGTTGGAGAGCCATTTGTAGCTCTGAAGATACGTACACTGGCAGTAAAGCCTCTTGTTGGTACAGAAATAGAAGTAGGAAAGCCAAGATTATCGCCGCACACAATATATGCAGTGCTTGAAGCTACAGACCAGGCCATGCGGAACCATGGCATGCAAAGTACGAGACTTAGGCCAGTGAACGCCGGCGCAAGGTTCGGATGGCCTAAAGTAAGCACTTACCTTGGAGTAGTTAAGCCTAGCGGAATCACAGGCTACGGGCCGAGCGGGAACTGGGGTTCTGGCAGGCCAACAATAATAATGAAGTTGCGCACCATTACAGTCAAAGGAATGTCGGTAGGGCGAATGGGCTGGGTCACTATTCCAGGCGACCAAGAAATATCGCTTGAGGATTCGGAAAACTATTATGTTTCAGGATCTGCCACGGTTAATCACGCACCTTACGTTGGCCCCATAACAATAAGTCCAAAAAGTGTCGTTCCTGCCGCTATAACTGGACACTTAGTTGAAAGGTTTCACCGCGAGGTCACGGCAAAAGGTTTTGCGTCTGAAAAAATGGGGGAATCGGGAGGCGGCAGCTACATAAATATGCCGAATAACTTGCACGTTGGTGAGAGAAGACTAAACAAGCAGGACGGGTTTGCTGGTTCTTCTTACGGTAACGCTTGGGTTTCCCATTATGTACGAGGAATTGAGGCTGATGGATTTGAATCGTTCGCCAGTGAGTACGACTATCAGAACTTTGACCAAAGAATGCGCGTATCTAAAACCGATGTAGATATAAAGCCAAGAAAAGTTATTGCAACGATTGGCTTTGATGAAAGCATAGTTCACCTGCCAGACGTTATGTTGGGGCGCAGGTACATAAGGCCAGACGGAAACTCTGACCAGCACAGGAAAGGAGCTTGGTAATGCCAACTTTAAGACTCATGCCTTTATCTGGCATAAATACAGTGGCAGAAGATGCCGCATTGCAGCGAGGCGGTGACGAGCCGCGACTGTATGTGAGAGACGCTGTGAACGTGAATATTACGCCAGCAGGCAAGTTGGATATACGAGCGGGCGTGAACAAGGTGTCAAGCGCTAAACTATCGCACCTATGGCACAGCCCACTTCACGCAGACACGTTTGCAGTGCTGGGCGGTGACTTGGTTAAGATTGATGCTAACGATTGGTCTACCGAGGCTTTGGCGCATATTGGCGAGGGTGACACTTCATACATGGTGCTTAACAATCGCGTGATTGTAGCAGGCCCCGCCGGCATATTTGCATACAACGGGGTCACCGCTGAGCGAATGACGATTGATACGCCACCCGCGCCTATGGCTATCACCATGGATGGAGGATCGCTTGTGTCTGGCTCATATGGCATAGCGTTGTCGTGGTTGCGCGGAAAGTTTGAGTCTGCTGTTTCTGCTATCACTCATGTAGTGGTTGCAGATGGCGAACGCATTGACGTTAGCTTGCCTATATGCTTTGACAGCACGGTCACGCATGCAAGGGTTTACGTCACTAAGCCGGACGGTGGGCGGCTAGGCAAACTGGAAGATTATGCAATCAGTAACGCTTCTGTTTCGTACACACTGTTTGACGATACTGGCATTCAGCCGCAGTTTCAGTATTGCGAGCCTATGCCTACTGGCCGCTACTTGAGCTACTGGCGAGGAAGGATTTTAACTGCAAAGGCCAACGTGATAAATTTCTCTGAGCCAATGGCCTATCACATTCACGATTACCGACACGGGTTTATACAGATGCCGCAGCGAGTAACATTCTTAGCACCGGCAGATGGAGGGATATGGGTTGGCCAAGTTGATCACGTCGTTTTCTTGCAAGGGACCGATCCTAATCAAATGGAGTTCCGGCGCAAATCTGCTCGCGCGCCAGTACCAGGCAGTGTCGTTTATCTTGACGCTGATACTGCGGGGCAGAACGATCAAGGTGGAGCTACTACGGTAGCGTGGCTGGCTGATAACGGCTATGTAGTTGGCACCGCTGGCGGAGAGGTGGTAGAGAACAGTTCTGGCGTACTAAACGGCATCACCGCAGGCACTGGCGCCTCTGTAGTGTTTGGCGAACGCTTGCTTACCATCATAAACTCATAACTTTAATGGCTCGAACCATCGGGCTTTTCGGCGCGCATGAGTGCGTCTTGGAAACTCAAGGAGCATTCCATGACTTTGCGCAAAGAATTGGCAGCAGAATTGCAGGCTGAACGGTACGACCTAACAGAAGAAGGTATCTTCTTTCCACGCCAGGGCGTTCTCGCTTCCGGTGAATACTTCGACAGCCAGAACGGTGGCGCATGGGTTCGCAATGGCAACCTTATCGTCAATGAGGGCTTGGCTCACTTACTGAACGTGTCAATGGGGGCAGCTCCTAAGCCTGCTGGCTACTTCCTTGCACTGTTCAGCGGTACTGCTGCGCCAGCAATGGGCTGGACGGCGGCATCATTTGCAGCAACGGCAAACGAAATCGTTAGCATGACCGAGGGTTACACTGCTGCAACACGCCCGGCATGGACGCCATTACCAGCAGCTTCCGGATCTATTGACAACATGGCAGCGGTAGCATCACTTACGATTGCTACAGCAGCCACGCTTACAGTTACTGGTGCGGCACTGCTCACAAACAGCACTCGCGGCGGCACTACTGGAACGCTAGTTTCAGCATCCAAGTACGCATCGGCACGGACGTTCCAAGACGGTGATACCTACGATGTAGGCTACCGCCTCAACCTAACGGTGTAATCCATGTATCAGGCGCGACCGCATGGCAAGCACAGCCCTAGCGTAGAGCGTTCCGAAGAAGATCAGGCGGCAGCGGAATTACTTGTTCGCCGTCTGACCAACATTAAGGACTCATCCGGTGTTGACAGCTTGAGAATGGTCCGTTCATTGCCGAGCGGTGCCATTGCTATTGCTCAAGATGCTGGTGGTGTGTTGCGCCTGATAATTCAAGACCCTGTTAAGCCTCCACAGGAACCAGACTTTGACGGTATTGCCAAAGAAGCAATACCAATGCTTTTCTCTGGCGTGATAGACAGCGGAACGTCTCGCACTGGTGATGGGATTAAGTTGCGCATCACCGAGCAGTCTAGGCGCAGGCTTGCATCATACAAAACGAAAGGACTACCGCCAGCAAGTTTGCAGCTAAAGCGCTTTTTAATTAGGTACAACTCAAGAGTTCAAGAGCTACAACCCAAATCTATGGGTTCAGTTATATACACTCAGTACACTGCGCAGCGACCAACATGGTACTCAGGAGCCATGTCTGAAGTAATGCAGATTGTAGGAGGGTACGGAATTCAAAATGTCGAAGAACTACCTGATGACCCTATAGAAAGAGCCGTGATGACCTTGCCAGAAAAGGTGATGCGTAAAATTAGGCTTGAACAAGTAAATTTAAGACTGCCAGGGTACACCGGATCGCCACCAAGATCAGGGGAGTTTCAATACGACTACAAGTTCAGCGACACCAATGGAGTAGGCTTTGACTCTGACGGTAAGCCGTGGCTGTTAAAGGTCGATGTACGTGGCGTTTTTGCTATGCCGCTGCCTTTAGTTCCAGCCACTACTACCAACGCTTTTAGAGAATACATTGAAGAAGTTGGTGATGAAGAAATACTGTGGATTCTTGACCGCTTTGGCGGCATGCCTACAGGTGAAAACTTCCCAGTTAGAGTGGAAGACTTTGAAAGCTGGCGCAGAGCTGGCGTAATCATAAAAATTTGCGACAGCGCAGGGTTTTATGACAATTATATGTATTCATCGGCTTGCGGATGGTCGTTTAATTCACAAGGTAACGCTGGGTATAACACCTGCTACAACTACGATGAAAAAGAGGGGCTTGGTTACGGCCTAGCCTACAGCCTTTCAATATCGCTTGGGGCAGCAGAAAATGCGGGTAAACTTCCAAGCACATTTGACTTTGATGGCTCAGAGATGGCTAGGAAGTTAGACGCATATTTATCTGCACTTTACAGTCAACTTGGCGATGGAAAAGCAAAAAGCCTAGCTATTAAATACAAGGTTAGGCGCGTTCCCATTTCTAAAATTATAGAGCGCTTTGGTAACGATGGAGCGGGTGAAGTTGACTACTGGGATAACTTAGAAGTTGACCCTATTGCGATACATACTGGAAACGTGAAGCAGTCCGGCAAAGGATGGCTTTACAGTGGCTTAAAGTTTCTTAGCCAGCCTCAAATTAAGTTTCCTGAGCCTTTTCTTGATGGGTGTGTATCGCATGACTTCTCGCCGCTTCAAAACGGCAAGGGTAAATCATCGTATCCAACAAGCGACACCATAATGTATGGGTACTTTACCGGCGACCAGCTCAGTGTCGTTAAATACTTTAGGGATGACCGCCGTTATAACGCAGAAGTTAGCGGCAATTATGAGGATTGTATGGCCGTTGGGGCATGGTCAAGCACGGAAACTTACGGAGAATCAACACTGCTTGGAAACTTCTACACATCGGAAGTTGACCATAGAAAGGCAGCAGCGGCAGTAACAACAGTAACGGATATAGTTGGTACAGACCTGGGCTATGATACTCAGCCTCACTTTTCATTCGACAACTATTTTGAAATGTCAGGATCAATATGGCGTAATCGTTACTTTAAGCGCGTGACGAATACTGAACGCACTGAAGGATATGGCATGAGTGTCGCAGTATGCGTGCCGTATTTTCATCGTGGGGCTTTATTGTACGCAAGGAAAGAGTGGTATTCAGGCAAAAAGAGAACTGAATCCCTTAGTGTTGGCGCTGTGCGCGACCCAAACAGTTATCGTTACTATACCTATGATTTTATTTTTGCTTGGCGTGGCGGTCCTGATGGCGGCAACATGGCAACTGCCATTAAAGTTGACCCTGCACCTAAAGACGGAAACCCTGTCTGGGTTACTGGGTATAACTATAACCCATCCCTATGCTCTGATTTTGCAGACGCTGGCGACTGGGTTGGAGGCTTGCCTGCCGATTACACATGGTTAATCCACCCTGATAGATACGCCTGGCATCATAGCGGTGGCGGTGGAATGCCTACCATTAAGCAATATTCGAAATCTTCAACCGAACCAGCAAAAGAGTACGGTGAAACAATGATAACCATTTACGGCTCGCTGAAAAATGTAAATAAAAACCCGTCTTACGGTTATTTCACAGCATCGCCTGACGAGTTTGGGAACGTGTTTTATGTTGACGCTATAGCTTTGAGCGCTGGAAACTCACAGTACAGCAGCTCAAGCGAGACTAACCCAGAATCAGCTAAAAGCCGTATTCGCTGGGGGCATACAGCGCTTGCCGACCACAAATCAGCACACCACTTCATAGGAGTCATAAATGAGTGACTACCGAGACGACACTAACGAGATTGCCGTAGCTGGTGATTCGACATGGGTAGGCGTAACGAGCATTGCCGAAAGTACTGTGAAGGTATCTGATGAGGTATTTTACCGGCTAAGGCTTGTTACCGAAGACACCTTAACCGTTTCTGATGAAGTGGTGAACCGGCCAGCAGGCTCGATAACTGAGAGCGCACAGGTAGCAGATATTGTTACCGATAAGCTATCAGCATCGGTTCAGATTGCGCAGACCGCTCGCGTATCAGACAAGGTATTCGAGCGCGTTACAGCGGTGACAACCGAGACTGCAACAGTTTCCGATGGTGTTATCGACTTTCTTACGCGGGTTATTACCGAGACGGCCAAGGCAAGCGAAGATGTTATAGGTAGTCGCCGCAGCTTTACGATGGTTGAGGAGTCGGCAAAGGCCACAGATAGAGCATGGCAGGCTGCAACGGTAATCATCGAAGACACAGTAACCGTATCGGATGCCGCGACAGGACGATTGAGAGCCGCTTCACTTGTTACCGAAACAGCCTTTGCTTCAGAACTGGTTCAAGACGAGCGCGCCAGCACTATCGACATGCTTACCACATCGGCTCGCATCCATGATGAGCTTGTGGGCGTCCTACATGCGCTTGATATTGTCACCGAGATAGCCGAGGTCATGGATAAGGTTATTCAGGCTGATGGGCAGTACGGTCAAGCGTGGACAGCAAACACAAGAACCTGGGCAACAAGTCGCTATGCGCCATTTACATTCCAGTCGGTAACGGTAATAAACGGCATCCCTTACGGCACAAACGCTGATGGCGTTTATGCTTTGACTGGTGGCACAGAGGATATTGCAGCAAGCATTACCACCGGAAAGATTGACGTTGGTGGCGGCTCCATTGTGCACCCATTGGCGGCATACATTGAGTACGAGTTGGACGGCACAGCGCAGATGGACGTTACCCAAACACAAAGCGGCACCGCTGAAAAATACACTTACTTGCTACCAAGTGAAAACGCAGGCGAGCTAACCAATGGCCGCTTTGTTTTTGGGCGCGGCTTGCGAGGACGTCACTTTGCCTTCGAGCTACGACTTAACGGCAGAAAGGGCAGCATTAACGATATGAGCCTTGAAGTGGCGCAAACAAAAAGGAGAGTCTAATGGGTATCGCACCAGACAGCATTCTTGGGGTGGCGGTTGATACCGTAACCAGCAAGATCAACGACCTAGATACACTTGGCAGTAAGTACAGCGCACTACTGCAAAAGTCTCTTATCGATATAAGCGGGATCAAAGTTGCCGGCGTTGATGCCCCGCTAAGGCTTCAGCCGCCAACGTCAGCACCACCACCTGTAATGCTTGGGCCAATACCTGATTACAACCCACCGCCTTTAGCGCTGCCAGCTATGCCGGACGGGTTCAGTATTGATGATCTGCTATCCGGTCTTGATGTTGGTGACATGGATGCCATGCCGGACGCACCGGTAGCAATACCGATTAACATACCTGAAGCGCCAAGTATGGCAGCAATCCAAGCGCCAGAACGGCCAACAATAGACACGGCCGTTGAGATGCCAGCCGCGCCAGATATTGTTATGCCAGACATGGAAGCGCTTGAGCAGATCAATATCCCAGACTTTGTCTTTCCAGACCTTCCAACGTTTGACGCAACACCGCCAGACGCCAGCAATATAACGGTGCCAGATGTTTTTATTAACTGGTCTGAGCCGGTCTATGCGTCAGAAGTTTTAGGCGACTTAACAGCTAAAGTTAAAACTATGATGGCCGGCGGCACTGGATTACCAGCAGCCATTGAAGACGCTTTATTCTCAAGAGCGCGAGAACGTGACAGCGCAGAAACAACAAGAGCCGTTCAGGAGGCTGTTGATACATGGGCT
>WPCG01145053.1_pt1 | contig 16537 bp, 21 predicted proteins | sample 5403311 | NCBI WGS metagenome assembly WPCG01 (sample SAMN12869467, study PRJNA574797) | sludge metagenome | isolation source: wastewater treatment of Control | place: China:Beijing | collected 2019-05-17 | reverse complement strand
ACCGGTGACTAAAATATTGTTCATTTCTTCGCTTGTTCGTGTAAAGATTGATTTGTCTTGGCGAGCCCTTTTTTTGAATTGTCCGTAATGTAAAAGATAATTGTCGGCTTGTTGTAGCTTTCTACATTGCCGTTCAAGCGTAATTCGCCATTTTGCAGCCGGTTAGGGCGCACTTCGTGACTACCTGTCACATCCCGGACGCGAGGCAGTCTCGTTTATCATTCGTGCAAATTTACAAATAAAACCCGTATTCCAATCCATTACGTGGTTGAAAACTCCGGGCTTCGTGTAAGTTTTTGTAATCCCCGCCCGAGGAGCCGCGACGCGTCGCGGGTGGGGGAAAGGGTGCACGGATCTTTTTCGTTCTCATGAACGCTTGAAAGCGGGGATTGTTTAGCAACGAGGATTGTTTTGTCTTGCACAGTTACCCGGACAAATAGGGTGAATTGGGCCGCCTTACAAAATAAGACAGCCCAATCACCATCAATCAGCTGCTTGTTAGGTTACCTATTGTTTCTTCCTTTTAGGCTCTCTCTGGGATAGCGCACTTCCCGCGGCTGTTTTGCTGGCCTTGCTCGTCCTACCATCCCTCAGGACTTTGGAAGCAGCAGAAGCAGCTTTCTTGCTTGTTACTTTTTTTGCCATCGCTTATGTTTTTTTGTTCAAGCCCAACCATGCAAGTGGACTCACTCTTGCCTTCTTGAAGTACCTTGATTTTCGTTTTTTATCTCTTTTCCTACCTGACTTTATCTCTTTTTCAGTCCATTCTCTTGCGTGCACAATTCTATTACACCGTATGTAGTAGTGAGATTGGCATGGAAAACTCCAGTTGCCAATCGAGGGAGATAGAGAGACGGTTTTACCATCAAACGTTAGCTTCCAATCAGTAGGTGAAAAGGGGGTTACAACCTCTTCTTTGCAGCCACACGCGCACAGATGTATCGCGGTCGCGTATTTGATAGAGATATACAACACTTTCTCGTCCAGGTCATCCGGTATAATATCTACAAATTCATGCTTCATATCGGCTATGGTTAATAATGGATGTGTCGATTGAAAAAACACTGTTATATTCATTCCCGAAATCAGAATAGAAGCCAAGGAATTGTTTCCATCGAATTACAGCGAAGCACGCGTTGAGAGCATTGAGATCAGCTATCTGTATATTGGACGCGTATGCGTCGTCTACCTCGTTGTCTACCGTGGGAACCGTACTTGGCACATGACTCGTTTTTTCTTTTGTCACGATGGTTGTCCTCACTAATCCACCTAACTTGCCATCAACTTCGTTCACGCCTAATCCAACGTCTATAAAGGGTATTTCAGCATCGATAAGATAATCCATGATTATTTTTCGGGTACTGTTTTTATCAATACTGAGAAACACGAAGGTCATGTTCCCGAGTGTATCAATAGTATCATCATCGATATAATAGTCGTGAGGTATAATTTGCTTGTGCATATTAGAGTAAATACTGGCAAGATAATCGGTCTTTTTCAACTTCTTCTCCAAGTCTTCGAGGGATGCCGCGCCGGGAGCTCGAAAAGCGTTATGCTGATCAAAATCGTCACCGTCAAAAAGATGAATTTCACTGACGGGGGTCTTGGCTACAAAGTCGAGAATATACGATCCGGTACCCCCCAAGCCAATTATGGCAATCTTTTGGTCTTGGAGTTTAGAATTGATATTGTCGATACTTGCCCTGCTGGAATTGGTATCGATATAGTTAAAGACGGTTTCATGTGCTCTACCGGTAACTGGCTTGAATGTTTTTTCAGTCACGGTGGGATCAATGGATTTCGCCGGTGCCGAAATGATATCCGCGTACCTTTTGACTTTTTCATAGTAATTGGGATAGCCCTCAGGTGGCCTATTCGAAAAAGTCTTGTTTACTATTATTTCTCCCAATTGCACATTGTTACTGCCGTTCTGGATGCCTGAAATCGGACTGCCATCTATTTCGCATGGATCGTCTCCTATGAAGTAGATCACATGATTGTCGGGTTTTGCAACTGTCGTGCTGTTCCTTAAAGTTAAGGTACTGACAAGCGTGCCAAAACAAATATTCTTTTCACTATTCATGTAGGGCACGTGATGGATAAGCAAATATCCACCACGCGCCTCCATCTCGTAGCCTTCGTCCCTGAGGCGTTTAAGGTCTTCGTTACGACTTATCAGTTCTTGTTGCATTGAAAACCATGTTATTTGTCACGAAAACACTTTGTCCTTTAACGAAAACACCATTCCTGTTTTCTTTGGGGCCCTTGTCATATGTTGAAGTATAAACAATATGAGGTTTATCTTCATAAGCACCAAAGGCTAACTTCATGAGCTGCTCGAACGTGATGGTAGGTTCCCCCCAGATTTTCTCACGGCCATTCACGATTATTTTGAACTCTTTTACCTTAACTCGAGAAGCAAAATGTTCCACGCCCGGACGGGAAAGATCAACCATATCGTCATTGCCGATCAGTGCATCTCTCGGACCTTGGTTAATCAGGAATAAATCAGTATCATCCGATAATCCTGCCATCTTCTTTAACTCGTTACCCGTCACGCGCGAGTTGCTCGTTTCATACTTTACCTTATCAATAAAAATCTTGTAAGGTTTTTTGTTTAGCGTTTCTGGCGCCCCACTTTCAAGTACCATGTCAAATAAATTTAAAAAGTAATACAAAAAGTTTTGGTAAGCGTTGATGTCAATTTGTTTTGTTGCTATGACATTCAGTAACCTAAAACCTGAATCTTCATCAAATAATACTTGTAAGCGTAACATTTTTTTTATTATCTTTACCCCCATATACCTATTGCTATGAAGATGTAACGCTTAAGAGTATAATAAATAGATTATCATGGGAGAATTACAAGAAGAAAAAAAACGTGCAGAATCGTCATATTCGGACGAGGATTTGCTGGTGTTGATGTCGTATCGAAGTGAAAATGAGCGGGAAGCGGAAGAAGCTTTCAAGGAGTTTGACTCCAGGTACAAAAGCTTTATCTGGAGTTTATGTTATTATGTTTGCAAAAATGGGCCATTTGGAGGTAAAGAATTAGCAGAGGACGTGTTCATGCAAACCAGAACACGCGTTTATTATTCTGCACACACGTACGATTCATCTAAAGGAAAAATTAAAACATGGATTTCGCGTATAGCTAAAAATGAAATGAATGATCTACTGGGTGTTTTAAAAGAAAAGAGAATTGGTGAAAAAACATTTGTCTCTTTAGATGAAGCACTGGCTGTTGTCACGGTGGATGTCGCGGATGAAATCGAGACCCCGGAGAAAAAATTACTCAACACTGCATTGGATAGCCTCACGGAAAAAGAGCGGGATATTTTGATGACCTACATGCTGTATCAGGATGGTAACAAACATTTACCGGACGAGGTATTAGAAGAACTGCGAAAAAGGTATCAAACCACGAGTGCTAATATTCGGATGATCAAGATGAGGACATTGGATAAAATTAAAAAGATCATCGAAGCAAACGCCGTTTTATCAAAATAAGAACAAAATCATGAAGAAAAAATTAAACATTCAAGATATCGACTTCGAGAAGTATTTAGATAACGCGCTGAAGTCGCATGGATACTTGTTCCCTGAAACCGATGAGCAGATGGCCGTTTTTGAGGAAAGCTTGGCATATCTTCCGGTACCTGAGAAGTTAGATTCACCTGAATTGGTTCTCAAGACCAAGGGTGAACGGAAATCTTATCGTGAAATAGGACCTCCCGTGGTTAATTCAGAAGATGAGAAAAATTGGGCGATAGCGGCCCGGGAAGGAAAAAATATTCCTCCAGAAATAGTAGAGCAAATGAAGAAGGATAGGGATGAGGCAAGAGCGAAACAGGATGGAGATAAAAAGAAATAGGAAAAGAGAGCTAAATCAATTGGCTCATTTTATCGCTATGGATTATTTTCCGGAAGGGGTTGTAGATCCGGCAAAAATTGCATCCCACGTGGGGCTGAGTTATAATTATAAGAATTATCACGATTGCTTTGATGGGGTGCTCGAATATTATGGCGGGAGTTTTCACGTTTACTTGAATACACGTGGAGAGTTTATTCCTGAAACTCCACGAATGCGATTTACCTTTGCTCATGAACTAGGACATTTTTTTATTGATGAACATCGAAGCATGTTGGAAATGGGGAAATCGCTTCATACATCTTTTTACAAGATGCAAAGAAATAATATTATAGAGCTGGAAGCAGACTTCTTCGCGTCTTGTTTGCTAATGCCCGAACACCGGTTTAAAGGTATGGCCACTTCCCGTCGATTTGACTTTTCTCTCGTGGAATTCCTGGCTAACAGTTTTCGAACAAGTTTAAGTGCCACGCTCTTCAGAATTATAGAGTTGGATACATACCCCATTATGGTGGTTATGTCGGAGAAAAACAAGATAAAATACAGTTGGTGTACCGAAGATTTTCCTTATAAATATTTCGTGGAGCACGGTTCTAAAAAACTCCCTCGGCTAACTGCTGCAGGTGATTATTTCAATCAGGGGGTAAGGTATGACGAGACCGAAGAGGTGGAGGCATCGGGTTGGTTTAGGTTGTATAACGAGGAACTCGAGGGAATCACTTTTCACGAGAAATGCATTTATCAAAGTAAGGCGGATAGAGTGATTAGTATTCTTTGGCAATAATTCGTGATGGTGCGCTCTAAAGGAAAACCCTAATAATACAGACTTATAAGAATAATTTATGAGGTATTATCTAATTATTAGCATCAAAAAGTTGCACGGGATTAACCAATAGCTTAATTTTGCAGGTGAAAAGAAGTTGTAGACATATCATTTCGTCTAAAGATGGTCGAAGATCGATTTACATCGATGAGGCAAATAGTGAAGCTATTTTATCATACATAAATAAAGACGCACGTCACAAGAAAAAATTTGGATTCGTAGCGGAAATCATTCTAGGAGGCCATCGTAACAGTGAGTTATATGATAAGGAAGATATTAACGAGCGTTGCAAGGATGTAACTGCAATGAAATTCTTCAAAGGGCAAGAAAACGATAGGATATATTGCAAGGAGGTCACTACCCAACAAGGAACCCGCGTGGTGATTGCCGCTGTCTTGCATTTAGGTAAAAAGTCTCAGAAAAATTCTCGGAGAGAAAAATCCATTATAAATAGAGTAGGAGGGTATAAATATGAAATTGACTGATAAATATATTGTTAATCCTGAATTTGAAGATCTTTTTTCCTTTAATTCCGAGAAAGATGAATTGGAACACGAGGCCAAAATGATCATGTTCCGTCTTCTAAGTAGTTTCGAGAAGATGATGGGACATCCCGTTCAAAAGAAAGAGATCGCCGAGGCAATCGGTACATCGCCAAGTTATATAACTCAGCTCTTCAAGGGAGACAAGCTTATCAATATGACCACTCTGGCTAAACTGCAGAAGGCATTTGATTTTTCCTTCGAGATTGAAGCCAAGAAAAATAGCGCGAATTTAAAGGAAAAGGCCGATAGGGCTGTTGAACTGGTCAAACTTAAGCCTCGAATGGATTTACATGTTTGGAACAGTGATGCGAGACCATTTTATAACACGATTAGTTTACATGATGTAGTAAAAGCAAAAGCATTATGAAACCAGTACTATCGCCCTTGATTTTGAAAGATTTTGCTATCACGGAAAATCAATTCACGTTTATCCCACTGGGTGACGAAGAGGATAGCTTAGACGATTTATTTTTGTCGTACCCTATTGATATTGACTTCGATTACAGCAAAAACAATCATTATATCGCGATCGTTGTACGAATAGAGGTGAATCTTTCAGAAGATTCCACCCCTTTATCAGGATATTCATTCATGGTAGAGGGTACCTCGATATTTGATTTTCAAGCAACTGAAGAACTGTCTCATGAAGACAAGGCTTCGCTATTAAACTTCTCGGGGCTGTCTATCACTATTAATCACGTAAGAGGTTTTATAGCGACGCTTACTTCTTACGCTCCATTCGGGAGGTATAACCTGCCCACGATAGATGTAAACGACCTGCTCTCCCAGAAAAGCGAATTGATAAAAAAAGAAGATAATTAAAAGAATAATATTTCAGCTTGTCCTTCAACGCTTGTTCCATTTGTCCCGTCTTTCTGCTGTACCGGGTACTGAATATTTCCCTGAACTGATCTTGCCAGTGCTCCACCATCCGTGGATTGAACTGGAAAAAAAGACCTTCACCATACTTCTGTATTGCCGGTAGAACATTTACATCGACTTTATTGCCCTCGTGTATCGGCTGCATCTCCTCCATGATAATCTTACCTTCTACCCGCTTGGGAGTGGGCATAGATACCCTACTAAAACCCAGTCGCGTGGAGGTAATTGCCAAGTTGGTTACTTGTTGTATTTTGGTGAAATAGGGAGCAAGCAGATCGGGTAGGTCAATATCGTTACTTAGCTATTGGAAAGACACAGCCTGTCTAATTTTTATTATTGGTTGAAATGATTGTAAAAGAGGACAAAAATCAGTATTTTTGTAGGATATAAAAACAGAAATTATGTTTAGCGATTGGAGAGAAAAAACAGAATTTACACGTATTCATCCTCGCTTTTTGTGGGAATACGAATATTCAAAAATAGACTGGTACAAAATGAGGCATATTGTAGTTTCACGTATTATTGAGCGTGGCTGGATTAACGACTATTACGCTGCCATAAATTTATATGGGGGGATGGATAATTTTAAAAAAATTATTACAGAAATACCCCATCTTTCCGATAAAGATATGGATTTTGTATGTAAATTGTTTGACTTAAAAAAAGACAATTTGTTATGCTACACAAAGAAACAGTTGAGAGAAGCACATTTGAACTCTTAGCAACGCTTATGCAAGATGAGAAACTCAGTCAATTTAACTTGGCTGGGGGTACTGCTTTGGCGTTACACATAGGACATAGAAAAAGCGTTGATTTGGATTTATTCACTCAACAAGATTTTTCCGCGTCGGAATTATCGGGATATTTAATCACGAAATACAATTTTATCAATGACTTTCAAAGTAAAAACACATTGAAAGGATAAAAAACGAAAATGTGAAATTCATTTCATACCCTTTTGATGAAGGGCAAAATTTATCAAAATAGTCTTCGCCAAGAAACGTGCCGTTTTCCATTCGCTTTTTGTTATATCACCCGGCTCTTCAAGGGAGACAAGCTTATCAATTATCCCGGCTTTAGATACACGCTATTGGAATTATACCTTAAATCGGGAGAGCTGAGGTAGAACCAGAAGTGGGTGGTGGCGGGCTGCCATCCCGCGGGTAGCTCCACGGTTGCCTTGCCGGCGGCGCGGGTGCCCCGGGTGAGCGTGTGGGCACCGGAGGGGTTGGCAGTATCGAAGCAAACGATGTTCACCTTGTCGGCATCACTCCCGCGGCGGGATGTTGGTTCAAGCCGGGTATCCCACGCGAACGCGGCTACCCGGGAATGGGAGTCGAACGTGACGTGCACGTCCCTTGGTAGCTGAAGGGGGCCGTCCGCGAGTTGAATTTTGCTGTAGTCGACGGAGAGCCCGGGATACTCGCCTACTACAGCCTCCCGGCAAGCTTTGCCAACCAGCTTCCGGTAGGCGTCGTGAATACCCGGGTGGCCCCGTTTGATGGCCATGAGCAAGGGAGAAAGTGCCTTGGTGGCCAGTGCAAACCGCGCGCGATTGGCCAACTGCCGGGGCGTTTTCGGATCGCGGGGTTTGGTGTAGGTCCTGAATACCTGCTTGCCGTCTTTTGTCACATAAGCAATTATTGGCCCGATCTTGCCCGGGAAAACCGCTTAATTTTGAAAGATCTATCCTTCCCATGGTTATTAATTTTTAGATAATGCAATACTACTACATTCCTCGGAGAAAAGCAACTGTTTGGCTTGTAAAAGGCTGGTGCATCCTCGTGTACACACGAGGATGATACGAGGATGGTACGAGGATACTACGAGGTTGCACCAGCCATGTACCAGCCATGTACCAGCGAAAGTGCAGCAATGGAGGGGACCCGGGATGGGTGTAGGGTAGGTGCAAGATGGGCACAAACCGGTGCGAAATCGTTAAAATCACGCCCGGCAACCTTCTTTTGCTATAAAAAACCATGTAATCGGTCATTTAACGTTGTTTTCATTGAATACATGATGAGAGCAAAGGAATACCTCGCGTTTCGCAAGGAGGATTTTTTTTATTTCGAACTTGTCGAGAAAATAATCCGCGATTTATATCCCTTGCGATCCGACCGCGCCAAGACGGAGGAGTATTTTAACCGCTACCTTTTCGCCGATGCCAAATACAAGGCAAACAGGCATAATGAAGTGCAAGAAGGGGAAGTTGAGCCTACTATTGCTGTCGAGGTGAGGAACGAGGTTCGTCATGCCATACGTGGAGACAGATCGTTCGTGATAGCGCACAACATCATCGCGGAGGGCCGGAACAAGTTCTACAGGAGTGAATTGATGAGCCTGGGCGATACGTTGGATGAAGATATCAAGACGGAGAGCCGGGTGAAGGAAATGCGCGTGCAGTACCGGGAGGATTACCCGAAGAGCAAACTCAGCGACTACCTGCTGGACCCGCATATCCGTGAGTTTTACAAGGAGAGGAACGGTGAACTGCAAAAGAAGAAGGAGTGGTGGCTGGCAGCGTGCAACAAGGCGTACGAGCTGTTCGACGAGATACGGGTGCAGTTCAATGACCCGTTCCAGGGGAAAGAGATGGTGGAGAACTATAACCCCGGTGATGCCGACTTGAAATACACGGTGGTAGGCCTTACCTGTTGTTTGCTTGAACATTACAAGATTGAATCGCCCGACGAGCACCAGGAAAAGATGAATATCCTGAAAGGGCTTGTCCAAGAATATTACGCGAACGGCTGCCGGCTCTATAGCCCTAACGAGGAGATAGAGAAACTAAAAGCCGATCTTGCCCGGGAAAAACAGGAATGTGCCGCGCTGGCAGAGGCGAAAAATAACCTTGAAAACCAATTGGCCGAAACGATCCGGATGGCCGGGAAGGGCGGGATGACGGTAGCCGAAACAGCATTGACATTTTATTACCTTTTTGATGAAATGGGGGTTGATTTTTCAAACTCCGATAAAACAAAATGGGCCCGGTTTATCCATGCCATCACCGGTAAAAGCGAGCAGCGTATCCGGAACTCGCTCTATTTTGATTTCGACCAGAAAAGCACCCGGAAAAATCTCAGGAGTATCGCGGGCATCTTCTCGGAACTATTCCCTGCTATCAAGCAAAAAATACTAAACGACATGCAAGAAACCTGACCACCCTTTTACTTTTGTAACCCCACCTGTAACGGGGGATGCCACGGGCAACACCGGTGCATCCCCTTTTTTGGTGCATAGCTTTGCTCCCGGATGAGGCCAAATCCGTTATGTTAAACTATTAAACAATTAAAAGTATGGGAACAATTAAAAAAGGAATCATGGGAGGTTTCTCCGGGAAAGTAGGAAACGTGGTGGGTGCCTCGTGGAATGGCATCGATTACATCCGGAGTTTGCCGGCGAAAGTGAAGAACCCCAAGTCGCCGGGACAAGTGACGCAACGTAACAGGTTCGCGCTGGTCGGCAAGTTCATGAGGGCAATTGCCCCGGTCGCCCGGGTAGGCTTCAAGGGGAGCGCCGAAGTGGGGAACAGCCCTTACAGCACGGCCATGTCGTACAACATCAATCATGCCGTGAAAGGGGAGTACCCCGATTTCGAGCTTGATTTCCGCGACGTGGTTATAGCGAGAGGCGACTTGTCAGCCCCGGATCATGTGCAAGCGGCGTGCGAAGAAGGGGAGTTGAATTTCTCTTGGGAAACGAACCCGTTAAGCAACACCTCGGAACACGACCGGGCAGTACTTGTTGCTTATAACCCCGCCAGACAGAGAGCCGTGTATGATATGGGTACCGGCGCGAGGGGCGATGGTAGCGCGGCGTTGAGTTTGCCTTCCGCGTGGGAGGGCGATACCGTTGAGGCTTTTGCGGTGTTTATAACGGAAGATAAGAAGCGGGTGTCTGACAGCGTGTACGCTGGCAGCCACGAAGTCGTGCTTGTCTGATGTTCTTGTCTTGGGCCGCTCGGGAACGGGCGGCCCTTGTTACAGCCAAAGATCTCGACTCTCACTATTTAGTGACCCGTTAAAGGCGTCTTATCTTTAGCTGGTAACTACCTGGAGAAATAATAAACAATACAAATCATGACGGAGATACTAAGTATATTTCAAGGGAACAGCGACTGGCTCTTCACGCTAAGCTCGTTTATTGGCGGGGGAGCGCTGGGCGGGTTGGTATCGGCGGTGGTCAACCACAAGGAGAACCGGCGCGTAAAGAAGAGCGAGGCCGCGCAGTCGGAAGCGGCCGCCAAGCGCGAGGATGCCTCCGCGGCCACCGAGATGATGGGGCTGCTGGAGCGCACCGTGGCGCACATGGAGAAGATGAACGCGTACAGCGAGTCCAACTCCGAGCGGCTGTTGGACATGGTACGCGGGAAGGACAAGGTGAACGACGCGCTGAAAAAGGACATCGAGTTGCTGCAGTTGCAGCGCGCGGAGGACCACCGCCGGATTACCGGGCTGGAGAAGACAGTAGCGCGGGAGCTGGCGTGGCGAAAGGACGCCGATTACCACTACTGCGAGGTGAAGGATTGCGCGCGGCGGGTACCGCCCATGGGAACATTTAAACGATTACATCATGGATAAAAATAAGTTTTTTGAAGAAATAAAGGGGCCGCTCTTCAACGGGCGGCTATCGCCCAGCCAGAGAACCGGGATGGAGGTGAAGCTGGCGGCCTTTGACGAGCGCGGCATCTGCGACGACCGGTGGCGGGCGTACATGCTGGCTACCTCGTACCACGAGACGGCCCGCGCCATGCTGCCCGTGTTGTCCGTGATATCGCGGCTGGTCCTGATGGCCCTGCTGTCCCTCTTATCGCGGTTGGTCATGATGACCGTGCTGCTCGCGTTGTTGCTCGCAGGGTGGGGGTGTAAACCTGCCCGCGTGGTAACGGAGCGGGTGGTTACGGGGGTAGACAGCACCGCCGTGCACGTGTTATCGGACAGCGTGTACCGCCAAGAAAGAGCGGTTGCTTCCCTGCAAGCGAGCTTGAAGCGGGCACGGGAAGAGAACACCCGCGTGGCGAGCGAGACACGTCAACACGTGATCCGGTATGATACCACCGCCCCGCCGGACACGCTGACGGGCAAACGGCCGATATCAAGCGAGGTGATTACCACCATCAGCACCCGGTACGAGAAAACGGTGGAGGACGACGCGGAGCTGCAGTCGGCGGGGGCCGTCTCGCGCGGGAGCCTCGCTCTCGAGCACCGGAGTCAAGCGAGCGCGGTAGAAAAACACGCCCGCGAGGACAGGATATTGAAAGAAAAAACCGCCTCAACCCGCTTTAACTTAAAGCAATTCTTGGCGGGAGTGGCCGTCGGGATAGCCATCGGCATCATCGCGGGTATTTGGTTAAACCGGATTATCTCGCGTTTCACGAGATAGCGTGCCTTCCTTACCCGTTTTTTGGGAGTAAAAAACATGTGATTTGTTTTGTGATTTACCTGTTTTGTAGTACTTTTACCTCGGGGAAAAAATATTTGACAATGGAATACTTTGATATAACATTTAGATTCAATGATAAGGCAAACTCGTTAGATAACCGTAACGGTATATCCATAGATGTTTTGGCCAATTTCTTGAAATCACTTTATGATGTTACCAAAGGAGTGTCAGATGGCAAAATTGTTCTCAGCGAAATTAGAGGGAATTGCTACGCTGCTGTATTGACTTCCCCGAATATTACAACCATCGACTACGTGCAGACACTGCATAAACATATCGCGAATGCCAATTTTGGTAATTTGAAGTCAAAGGAAAAAGAATACGTTCAAGACCTCATGAAAATATTAAGAGATAATTTAACCTTGAATGTTTACAACAACGACAAGTCATACTACACTACTATAGAGCAAACCGAAATACCTGTTCCTTTCCCCTATTTTTTTGAAACAGATTCTCTTGACGGTGTGGTAACAAGAATTGGAGGGAGAAATATAAATACTAAAAATACTATACTGATTTCTACTTACTCCGGTGAAATTGAAATAAACAATGCTCAAGATAATAAACTGAAGAAGTTTTATAAAAATGGAGTTCTTGAATTTTATATTACAAAAAAAATTAATAAAGAAACCGGTAAGGTAGAAAAAACAGTACTTGATGACTTCGTGGCATTGCCAATTCCGGACATCTCCTTCACAGAAGGTGTTAATAGTATCAGGGAGCGACACGGTGAATATTTTTCCAAAATTGATTTAGAAGACTATGAATAACATACCTGCTATATCTGAATGGAAAAGGATATTTATAGATACGTCCTTTATCATAGATAGTGTTCGAAATCTTCAACAATTAAGTGACTCAGATCCAAAATTCGAGTGCGTATATAAAACACATGCTTTAATCAACCATTTTAGTTTGGTTGAAGATAATGAAAAGCCTCTTACTTGGATTACTTCAAGTATTGTTTTATCCGAGTTATCAAAGTTCGAGAACAAGGATGCCGTAGATGAATTACAGAGATTATTTAACACGTCAAATATTGAAGTGATTAATTTCACTCGTAAAGAAGCCTCTTTTATAGTGAATGATATGGGGAATTATATCGAACAACGTCACATTTCTCAATACCTGAAAGAGTTAAATAAATCTTTGGCAGAAAAAAACGTATTTAACCCGAAGAATTATATCTCAAATGATGCATTGATAATCGCGTGTGCAAAGTCTAAATTATGCGACGTCGTTTTAACCTCGGATGAAAACTCTTTCTTGCCTATTGCAAAACAAGTGCAACTTCCTATTTTACTATCAAAAGACCTGCCCTTGGATACATTTAAAGAAATTGACTATTCCAGTCCCATTTCCACGAAGTATTGACCTCGTGAAAAGAGGCCAGGCTAAATAATAAGCATGTTTATCCCGGTTTATGGTACACGCTATTATTCCCCCGAAGGTGCCCAATCTTTCTACCTTAAATTGGGAAAAACGGTTTTTTATTGGGAGATAGGGTTGGGGTTTGAACGAAAAGTGCTACTTTTGCGTTTGTATAAAATTGGTGAGCATAACCTAACTTGCTGGTACAGTCACCGAATGCTATTTATAAAACCAGAAACTGAATTCTTATGAAGAGATGGCTCTATCTTGTTCCCATGGCATTATTAACCCTATGGCTCACCGGGTGTACCGCCTCTAAAAACGTGGCGTACATTCAAGGCGCGGGGGAAGGAGACGAGGAAGAACACGTGCAATCTACCCCTTTATACGACGCGCGCATACTCCCCAAGGACCTGCTGACCATTACCGTGTCGGCTACCGATCCCGAGGCTGTACAGGCATTCAACTTAACCGTGCCGACCCGCACGACGGGGATGACTACTACCTCGCAGCCGCAACTACAACCGTATCTGGTGGATAACAACGGCCAGATTAATTTCCCCGTGGTGGGCATGATCACGCTGAGCAACCTCACCAAGCGGGAGGCCGAGGAGAAGATCACCGGCCTGTTGAGCAAGTACCTCAAGGAGCCGCCGGTGGTGACGGTGAACTTCGTGAACTACAAGATATCGGTGCTGGGCGAGGTGGCCCGGCCCAATACCTTCACCATCAGCAACGAGAAAGTGAATATCTTGGAGGCGCTGGCCATGGCGGGCGACATGACCATCTGGGGACAGCGCGATAACGTGAAGATCATACGCGAAGACGCGCAAGGAAACCAGCGGGTGATCCTGATGAACCTGAACGACCGGAACATCATCTACTCGCCCTACTACTACTTGCAACAAAACGACGTGGTGTACGTGGAACCGAATAAAACCAAGGCGAGGAACTCCGAGATCGGGAGCGCCACCAATATATGGCTGTCGGCCACGTCCATCGTGATCTCGGTAGCCACGCTTCTAGTGAATATTTTAAGATAATTTTTTATAGGGATTGATAGAATGGCCGATATAAACTCCATGAAGGTGCAGGAGAGCATGACGGAAGGGACTAACGAGGAGACCATCTCCATCATCGAGATACTGCTTCGATTCGTGCGTTATTGGAAATGGTTCGTGCTGGGGATTGCCGTGGCACTGGTCATCGTTTTTATTTACCTGCGGTACACCACGCCGGTCTACAGCGTGTCGTCGAGCATCATCCTCAAAGAGGCACGGACCCAACGGTTCGAACCGTCGATAGGGGGGATGGATGGCTTGCAACTGGGCGGTCTGGCCGCGGTGAGCAACCTGGAGAACGAGATCTATATCTTGCAGAGCCGATCGCTTATCCGCAACGTGGTGAACCGGCTGAGCCTGCATACTTCCTACATCGTGGAAGGGCGCATCAAGAGTACCGACTTGTACAAGGAGAGCCCCGTGATCGTGAGCATGCTGCAAAATAAACTGGACAGCCTGAAACAGAATATCACGTTTGATATGAAGGTGGATAATGGCTCCGGGACGGTGACCGTTTCGGGGCTTTTTGCTGACGTGCAGCTGGATACCGTTTTCACCGTGCTGCCGGCACAGCTCCACACGCCGCTGGGCGACATCAGCTTTACCCGCCGCGCGGGGGCCGAAAGCGACAGCCGGCAGCTGCAGGTGGTGATCCAGCACCCCGAGGCGGTGATCCGCGAATACCGGGGAAGCCTCTCGGTACAGCAGGCATCGAGGCAGGCGTCGGTACTGGACCTCTCCATCAACACGCCGTACCCCGAGAAAGGGAGGGATTTCCTGAACATGCTGGTGGAGGTGTACAACAACGAGACCATCGAGGATAACAAGATGGAGGCGTTCAACACGCAGTCCTTCATCAACGAGCGTATCCTGATTATTAACGACGAGTTGAGCGAGGCGGAGCGCGACGTGGAGGACTACAAGCGGAGCCAGGGGCTGACCGACTTGCAGGTGGACTTGCAACGGAGCATGCAGATGGGGAGCCAGTATGAGCAGCAGCTGGTGCAAGTGGAGACCCAGCTGAACGTGGTGAACTCGCTCAACGAGTACATCAACGACCCCGACAACACGAACAAGACCATCCCCGCGAACGTGGGACTCGAAGACCCCACGCTGGCGGCCACCACCAGCGAGTACAACCGGCTGGTGCTGGAGCGTGAGCGGCTATCGCAAAGCATGACGGACGATAACCCGGCCATGGTGCGGCTCGACGAGCAGATCAGCGGGTTGAGGCAAAACATCAACTCGTCCATTAACAGCGTGCAACAGGGGTTGAACATCCAACGCCGCGACGCGCGCAACCAGACCAATATCTACGGGGGGCGCATCGGGAGCATCCCCACCCAGGAACGGGAATTCATGGAGCTCTCGCGCGAACAGCAGATCAAGGCGAGCCTCTTTTTGATGCTATTGCAGAAACGGGAAGAGAACGCGTTGCAGCTGGCCGCCACGGCCAATAGCGCGAAGGTGCTCGACGAGGCCATCCTCGACGGCAAGGTGTCTCCCCGCTCCATGATCCTGTTGTTGGCCGCGCTGATGCTGGGAGTGTTAATTCCCGCCGGGATCATCTACCTGATGGATATCCTTCAATACAAGATACGTACCCGGGCCGACGTGGACCGGGTGTCGAAGGTGCCAGTGCTGGGCGAGATTCCCATGCACGACGAAGAATCCAACGTGGCCGTGCTGGAAAACGAGACGCGGCCTATCGACGAGGCGTTCCGCATGGCACGTACCAACCTGATGCTTACATTGGGGTCGGACAGCAAGGTGGTGGTATTTACCTCTACCGTGTCGGGCGAAGGGAAAACATTCGTGGCCATTAATATGGCAACGAGCACGGCCCTGCTGGACAAGAAAGTGCTGCTGATAGGGCTGGACCTGCGTATCCCCCGGCTGAGGGAATACCTGGGGCTGGAGACCCGCGACGGGATCACCAGTTACCTCTCCGGATTCGAGAAAGACATTGACAAGCTGATCGTGCCCTCGGGTATTCACCCCAAGCTTGACGTGTTGCCATCGGGGCCTATACCACCCAACCCCGCGGAATTGCTCTCGAGGGAGACCCTCGACCGGGCGATCGAGAAACTGAAAGAGGAGTACGACTATATTTTCTTGGATTCCGCGCCTTCCGCGCAAGTGACCGACACGCTGGTACTAAGCCGGGTGACCGACGCCACGGTGTACGTGTGCCGGGTGGATTACTCGAGCAAGGGGAACCTGCGCTTCGCGAATAACCTGATGCAGGAGAAGAAGCTGAAGAACATGGTGCTGGTGATCAACGGCGTGAACGAGTTCCATAGAGGGTATGGTTACGGATACGGCTATGGTTATGGGTATGGTTACGGCCACAAGAAAGGAGGCAAGAAAAAGTAATAACCGCTTTTTCGGGCCGTCGCGGGCAGACGGGTGCTGTTTAGTGTAATGTTATGTCGCGAGCTTCTGCAGATAAAAAGGAGAAACTTCTCGAACAGGAGTTCGAAGAGTTTTTCATGAATCACTTCCCGAAGGTGAAGAATTTCGCGTGGAAACTCCTGAAATC
>WPCG01034114.1_pt1 | contig 16594 bp, 11 predicted proteins | sample 5403311 | NCBI WGS metagenome assembly WPCG01 (sample SAMN12869467, study PRJNA574797) | sludge metagenome | isolation source: wastewater treatment of Control | place: China:Beijing | collected 2019-05-17 | reverse complement strand
AGCAAGCTTGTCTTCTGTTCGTATTGCTTAACGAAAATGTTCACTAAAGTTAGACATTTTCTCGCAACGACATAATCCAAGCAAGCTTGTCTTCTGTTCGTATTGCTTAACGAAAATGTTCCTCCGTTATCACATTTTATTCTATCTTTGTATAAGATAGGATGCGCCTCGGAAAACTGTGAGCAAGTTCCCGTTTTCTCTCGGCTTTCACTATCTTTGTCATTTAAAAACCACAACGATAAAAGAAAAATAGAAAAATGGTTATAGCTGTTGATTTCGACGGAACGATCGTCGAACACGCGTATCCTGCAATAGGGAAACCAATCCCCTTTGCCATAGACACCCTTCTTCAATTACAAAAAGAGAACCACAAGCTTATCCTATGGACAGTGCGCGAAGGAGAATTGCTTCAGGACGCGATCGACTATTGCGCGGAACGGGGGCTCTACTTCTACGCGGAGAATGCCAATTATCGCGGGGAGGACAGGGCAACCGCTAATCGCAAGTTAGGCGTCGACATGTTTATTGACGATAGAAACGTGGGCGGCTTGCCCGATTGGGGGGTTATTTATAACGCGATTAACGTGACCCTTCAAAAAGGGGATGCCCTGCAGGTCTTGGCCGGTCAATCGGCCATGCCCGAACCAAAAAAGAAAAGAAGGCTTTTCAGTCGTCGGTGAAACAGCTGTTTCCGCTGCTTAATTCCCCGCGTACCATTGATACATCCTCTTTACACCTTCTTCGACCTCCACGGTATGCCGCCATCCTAAACCATTGAGCTTGGAGACATCAGTGAGCTTCCGGAGGGTGCCGTCGGGTTTGGAACGGTCGAAAGCAATCTCGCCGGGGTAGTCGACGGTCTGCTTGACCAACATGGCCAAGTCGCGGATGCTGATCTCTTTGCCCGTGCCAATATTGATGTGACAATTCCGTATCTCGGTTTTCCCTCGTGACAGGTCCTGAAAATTCACGTTCTCCATGATGTAGACTGAGGCATCAGCCATATCTTCACTCCAAAGGAACTCCCGGAGCGGTTTCCCACTTCCCCAAAGCTCCACCCGCTCTTCGCTGATGCCATATTCACGAAGTTTGCTTTCTATTTCCTGTTGGCTGCCGTCACCGGAAACTCCTTCTACCGGGCGGCGGGTAAAGTCTTCTCGAATTGTTTCCCAGTCGTTGTTCATCCATGCCTTTGCCAGGTGGATCTTACGGACGATCGCGGGCAACACGTGGCTCTTCTCGAGGTCGAAGTTGTCGTTTGGCCCGTACAGGTTGGTGGGCATTACCGCGATGTAGTTGGTGCCGTACTGGATATTGAAGCTTTCACACATTTTCAGGCCGGCGATCTTGGCAATGGCATACGGTTCGTTGGTGTATTCCAAGGGGCCGGTGAGCAGGGTGTCCTCGCTCATGGGTTGTGGTGCTTCACGGGGATAGATGCAGGTACTACCCAAGAAAAGAAGTTTTTTGACGCCGTGGCGGAAGCTCTCCCCGATAATGTTGTTTTGGATTTGCAGGTTCCGGTAGATAAAATCGGCCCGGTAGGTATTGTTGGCGATAATGCCTCCTACGTGGGCCGCGGCAAGGATGACGTACTCCGGTTTCTCCTCTTCGAAAAAAGCACTCACGGCCGTGCCATCCAGTAGGTCCACCTCGGCGCGGGACTTTCCTACCAACCGGGTGTATCCCTTTGATTGCAGGTTCCGCCAAATGGCCGATCCCACTAACCCGCGGTGCCCGGCAACGTATATCTTGCTGTTTTTATCCATGATTGCTCTCTTTTTTTACAATTTCTATATCGTTTTTTACCATTCGCCTCACCAGTTCTTCGAACGATGTTCCACGGGGATTCCATCCGAGTAGCGTCTTGGCCTTGGTGGGATCACCCAGTAGCATCTCCACCTCGGCAGGACGGAAATACTTGGGATCTACCTCCACCAGCACCCGGCCAGTGGCGTTATCGATTCCTTTTTCATGGATGCCTTCCCCTTCCCATCGCAATGCTATTCCCGCTTCGGCAAAGGCAAGCGTGCAGAACTCGCGCACGCTGTGCATCTCTCCCGTGGCGATCACGAAATCTTCCGGTACGTCGTGTTGCAGCATCAGCCACATGCACTCCACGTAATCGGGAGCATACCCCCAGTCGCGTCTCGCGTCGAGGTTTCCCATGTATAGCTTGTCTTGAACATCTTGGGCAATCCGGGCGGCCGCCAGCGAGATCTTCCGGGTGACAAATGTCTCTCCCCTTCGTTCGCTTTCGTGATTGAACAGGATGCCGTTCACCGCGAACATCCCGTAGGACTCCCGGTAGTTTTTCGTGATCCAATACCCGTATAGCTTCGCTACCCCGTATGGGCTGCGAGGGTAGAACGGGGTGGTCTCTTTCTGGGGCACTTCTTGTACCAAGCCAAACAACTCGGAGGTGGATGCCTGGTAGATGCGCGTTCTTTTTTCCAACCCCAGTATTCTCACCGCTTCTAAAAGCCGCAAGGTGCCCACGGCATCGGTCTCCGCAGTGTACTCGGGCACGTCGAAACTCACCTTTACATGGCTCTGGGCGGCGAGGTTGTATATCTCGTCGGGTTGAACCTGCTGGATAACGCGGATGAGCGAGCTGGAATCGGTCATGTCGGCATAGTGTAACTCGATAAGCCGCTTCTGCTTCATATCGCGGATCCATTCGTCGAAATAAAGGTGTTCGATCCGTCCCGTGTTGAACGAGGAAGACCGCCGCAAGGTGCCGTGTACCTCGTACCCTTTTTCCAAGAGCAGTTCGGCAAGGTACGAACCGTCCTGCCCGGTGATCCCGGTTATCAGCGCTTTCTTCATACGATTAATTTATACCGATATTATATGCGATGCTGATGCCCGGCGTGAAGAAATTCTTTTCGCGGATGGCGCTATTCTCGCGGCCGAATCCCATATCACAATAAACCGAGAAATTGAACTGCTGTAAGGCATACCCCGCTATGGGCGAGAAGGCAAAGCCCGAGTAGCCGGCGCCAAATACCGCGCCAATACGAGGCTCCACGAAAAAACCATCTTCTACCCCTTGTTGGGTCAAGCGATACCCGGCCAATGGCATAAGGTAATTGAAGGCATCATTGGCCTCGTTCATGATGCTGGAGACGAACTTGCCATCCCCGTAAGGGTTATTGAAAGCTTTTACGCTTAACGAGATGTAATTGCGCGGGTTGAGCGAAAAAAGGTTGTCTTGGGCGAGCCACGCGAGCGTGCCCCCTATACCCAGTTTTTTATCGCGATTCGTGTTAGCTACCAACCCGGCATCCGCCGAAACATGAATATAATTGGCCTCTTGGGCTTTTGCCGAGGGGGTAGTGAGCGCGATAAGCAGGATGCCGATAAGAAATATCCGTTCCATCTAAAATGATTTACAAGTGATTAATAGAGTAGTTCTTACATTCTCCAGGAATGAATTCCTGTTTGCAAATATAGCGAGTTAATTTTGTTTCACAAAGCCCAATTCTCGTCCACAAACGCGGTCCTCGGGTGATTTTTGCTATTCGGTGTGGTTTTTCAGGAGAAAAACAGCTATTTTTGCACCTTATCTTTAAAAATTGAATTTAAATGAAGCAAGACAGGCAGATCGCCGAGATCATCGAGAAAGAGCATGAACGGCAGTTGAAAGGGATCGAACTGATCGCCTCCGAGAACTTCGTGAGCGAGCAAGTAATGCAGGCCGCGGGGTCAGTATTGACCAACAAGTACGCCGAGGGATACCCGGGAAGGCGCTATTACGGGGGGTGCGAAGTGGTGGACCTGAGCGAACAGTTGGCGATCGACCGGCTGAAGGAGCTTTTCGGTGCTCAATGGGCCAACGTGCAGCCACATTCGGGTGCTCAAGCCAACGCCGCGGTATTCCTGGCCTGTCTGAACGCGGGAGATACCTTTCTGGGACTCAACCTGTCGCACGGGGGGCACCTCACGCACGGCGCACCGGTTAATTTTTCGGGGCTGATGTTCCGCCCCATCGCGTACAGCGTGCGGGAAGAAGACCAACGGGTAGATTACGAACAACTGGAGTCGCTGGCTCGTGCCGAACGCCCCAAGTTGATCATTGCCGGGGCATCGGCTTATAGCAGGGAGTGGGACTATGCCCGTATCCGCCAAGTTGCCGACGAGATAGGAGCTATTTTCATGGTCGACATGGCACATCCCGCCGGGCTGATCGCAGCGGGACTGCTTGAGAATCCCGTGAAATACGCGCACATTGTTACTTCCACCACGCACAAGACGCTTCGCGGGCCGCGTGGCGGGGTCATCCTGATGGGGGAAGATTTCGAGAACCCATGGGGAGTGAAAACCCCTAAAGGTGAGGTGAAGATGATGTCGGCCATGCTGGACTCCGCGGTGTTCCCGGGGATGCAAGGCGGGCCGCTGGAGCATATCATTGCCGCGAAGGCGGTGTCGTTCCACGAAGCGTTACAGCCGGAATACAAAGTGTATCAAGCCCAGGTGAAAAAGAACGCGACGGCCATGGCAGCCGCGTTCATCGACAAAGGATATAACGTGGTATCCGGGGGGACAGACAACCACATCGTGCTGGTAGACCTGCGCGGGAAATTCCCGAACCTTACAGGTAAAGTAGGCGAGAATGTGCTGGTGGAAGCCGATATCACCGTCAACAAAAACATGGTGCCGTTTGATAGCCGTAGTCCTTTCCAAACATCGGGGCTGCGCTTTGGTACCCCCGCCATCACTACCCGGGGAGCCAAGGAGGAGCTGATGGGCGAGATCGTGGAAATGATTGACAGCGTGCTTTCGAACCCGGAAGATGAGAGGGTTGTCGCCTCCGTGCGGGAGAAGGTGAATGCCACGATGAGGCAATACCCGCTCTTCGCTTGGTAAAGTTAATGTGACTAATATGACTAATATGACTAATGTGCCAATGTGCCAATGAGACTAATATGTCAATGAGACTAATGTATTGATGTGCAAATGAGGTATATATGGGGCTTGCTTGATGGGTTGGTCATACAAAAAACAAAATAGGCAAATGAGGAGTGGGTGGAACCGCTCCTCATTTTTGATTACCCCTGCACGTGATACATCCCGGATTATAATGAAAATGTGCATTAAATATGCTGTACTGCATAAAAAACACTATTTTTGTGCAAAATGCGTGACCCGCCATACAGTGAGAAATCCTGAATGAATATCCTTCAGACCGAAATACAGTTCGTGCCGGGTGTTGGCCCTAAACGGGCCGATATCCTGAATAAAGAGATCGGCATCTTTACTGTCGGTGATTTACTGAGGTGGTACCCCTATCGCTATATCGACCGAAGTCGGATTTACTATATCCACGAGATCGACCAGTCGACCGCCTACATCCAGTTAAAGGGAAAGATCACCGCGTTCGAGTCGTTCGGGGAAGGGCGCCGGCGTCGGCTCGTGGCGCACTTTACCGACGGGACCGGTTTCGTGGATCTGGTCTGGTTCCAAGGAATCCGCTTTATCGAAGGGAAATACAAGCTTAACCAAGAATACATCGTCTTTGGCAAGCCCGCCCTCTTTAACAATAAGTGGAACATCGCCCATCCCGAGATCGACCCCTTTATGAACGAGTCGGATGCCCCCGAGGGGCTGATGGCCATGTACAACACCACGGAGAAGATGAAAAACCACTACCTCAACTCCAAGGCGATACAGAAGATCATCGAGAACGCCTTTGGCCTGATTAAGGAAGCGCTGCCTGAAACGTTGTCGGGCGACGTGCTAAAGGCGGCCAATTTGATGCCGTTCCACGATGCCATCGAGAACATCCACTTTCCCAAGACCGCGGGATTGTTACGCGACGCGGAGTTCCGGCTCAAGTTCGAAGAGCTTTTTTATATCCAACTCAATATCGTGCGTTACGCGGCCGACAGGAAAGAGAAGTTAAAGGGATTTGTTTTCGAGAAGGTGGGCGATTACCTTCATTCGTTTTACAGACGCTTTCTCCCGTTTCCGCTCACTAACGCGCAGAAGCGGGTAATCAGGGAGATACGGCGCGACACCGCCTCGGGGAGGCAGATGAACCGGTTGTTGCAGGGCGACGTGGGCAGCGGGAAGACCGTGGTGGCCATCATGTGCATGCTAATCGCCCTCGATAATGGATTTCAAACCTGCCTGATGGCACCCACCGAGATCTTGGCGTCACAACATTTCGAAACCTTCCGGGAGATGCTTGCCGGGATGAACGCGCGGGTGGAGTTGCTCACCGGCTCCACGAAGAAAAAGGAACGGGAGGAGCTCCATGCGGCCCTGCAATCGGGCGAGGTCGATATCCTGATCGGCACGCACGCGCTTATTGAAGATGTGGTGCGGTTCCGTAACCTTGGTTTCGTGGTGATCGATGAGCAACACCGCTTCGGGGTGGCCCAGCGGGCGAAACTGTGGGCGAAGAATGAGCACCCGCCGCATGTGCTGGTAATGACAGCTACACCTATCCCCCGCACGTTGGCCATGACCGTGTACGGCGACCTGGACGTGTCGGTGATCGACGAGCTGCCGCCGGGCAGGAAGCCGGTACAGACACTGCACCGGTACGATAAAAAACGAGGGACGCTTTACCAGTTCATCCGGGAGCAGGTGGGCGCGGGGCGGCAAGCGTATATCGTGTACCCGTTGATCGAGGAGAGTGAGACGCTCGATCTGAAGAACTTGGAAGAGGGGTATGAACATATCAAAGAGGCGTTCCCGGAATTTACCGTCTGCAAGATGCACGGGCGGATGAAGCCCGCGGAGAAAGAAGAAGTGATGCGTCGATTCGTTACCAACGAGGCACAAATCATGGTCTCCACCACCGTGATCGAGGTAGGGGTGAACGTGCCCAACGCGAGCGTGATGGTGATCGAAAGCGCGCAGCGGTTCGGCCTCTCCCAGCTTCACCAGCTGCGGGGCAGGGTGGGGCGGGGAGCGGATCAGTCGTACTGCGTCTTGATCACGCCTTATGAGATAGCGTCCGACACCCGCAAGCGGATGGAGATCATGACCGAGAGCAACGACGGCTTCGTGATCGCCGAGGCCGATCTCAAGCTGCGCGGCCCGGGGGACCTGGAAGGGACCCAGCAAAGCGGCGTCCCCTTCGACCTGCGGATCGCCGACCTGATAAAGGATAGCAGCATTCTTTTTCGTGCCCGCGAGATCGCCGAGAACCTGATCGGCAAAGATCCCAAACTGGAACAGCCGGAGCATATGGTATTGAAACAGCAATTGAACCGTTTGGGAGGGAACCGTTACGAATGGGGCAGGATTAGTTAAACCGTGCAGTATGCCGGATGGTATAAGAGGAGGAAAACGAAAGTAGGAAGAAAACTACTTCGTTTTCCTCCTACTCTATTTTTATCCAAAAATAAATTAAATTATTACTTAGTGTTTAGCCCACCAAAGCGGTGTTAACACGGCATCGGGACCACCCAGTAACTCAACAGCTTTTTTATATCCTTCAGGATTACTGTTTTCAAGCGAAGCCGGGTATTTAAGACGTTGTGGGAAAAATGTACGCTGTTGTGTAGTCTTCACATTGTCCTTGGTTAATGCAGGCAAATCGGTTAACGCATTTTCAACTACCATGTTTTCAAAGAACGGAAGGCCTAAACGGCGATAATCATTCCATGTTTCAAGGGGCAACCACGGGTTCTGGGCAATGAATTTTTGAGTGATGATCTTAGTCATATGATCGTTCAGTGCTACCCCGTAGGATGTTTGGCTCGCTACCGGATAGGTGTACGCGTATTTGGCGGGTTGATTGGTATAACCGTTTACAATATCCACTTCAACCGTCGAGGGTGGTTCCGTGGTGTGATCCCATCTAACAGAAGTGCCCACACGGTTATAATCGGTAGAACCGATATACGAATCGTAAAAATTATCAATCCCGTGGTATTCCAAACTCGCTCTTATTCCGTCCTCGTAGGCATTTTGAGCGGTAACCGGTGTTGACCAGCCTCTTACAGATGCTTCTGCCAATAAGAAATAAGTTTCCCAGGCGGCGAAGAATACACGCCTCTGCGAATGGTTCCTATACTTTTTAACAAGGATCGGGTTGTAAAGAGAACCGATTACCTGGTTCATGGCAGTCATATCTCCCCAACTTCCCCCAGGCATCGTATTCCATGTAAATGCAAGATTTATAGAGGCTATCTCTTGTTGCTGATCCGTGTCGGCGAAAATAGATCGTTCAATGGGGCCTAAATCATCTTCTGATGTAAATTGAGCGTTGGAATTACTGAAATCGCCCGGGATAGAGTAAAGTTGGTATGCCCTCGGATCGATCGAGTAATGGAGTCCATCAAAAACGAAACCGATGGAAGGATCGTTTGTATAGGTGGAAAACTGATTTTGATACCGAACACCCATATATCCCTGGGGTTTAATGTAGGAGGAATAAGAAACATCCAATTGGTCTTCTGATCGTATACCCCCCAGATTGATCATGAGGTTGTTAAGTGTATTACTCATCAATAAAGCATTCCATGGCCTGGACATAACTCCTGCAAGAGGATCCCACCCATCGCGCTCTTGTACGGAAAACATATCATTGGCATCCAAAATGAGAGCACCGCTCGCGGCATCTTCAAACTCGGCTTTTGCCTTTGTTTCATCTATCTCCGATAAACGCATCGCAAGACGCATACGCATAGAATTGGAGTATTTTACCCATTTTGAGAAATCGAATTCATACGCGCGGTCAAATCGTTTGTCCACGTCTTGGGGCGTTACACTCACATCTATATTTGATGCCGCGTCTTTCAGTTCGTCAAGCATGAAATAATATACATCCTTGACGCTTGAAAATTCCGGATTGGAACCTTTGAAGGCTTCAATTGGGAGTGGCCCGAAGTTATCGGAAAACTCGCTCATCAGGTATGCCCTCCATATACGAGCCACCTCTTTGAGGTTCCCGGCCATTTGACGGTCATACTCTACTGCAAAATCATCTTTTTCAATCAGCTTTTCGGCTAAATCCACTGCTTGTGTGGCCGATCTCATCCATTCGGATATATAACGATAATAATCGGAACTCCAATCATTGCTGTACGTTCCCAGGTTAATGCCCCCCGAACGATCTTGCCGTCCGGCCCGTCTCCAATACAATACGAAAGCCCGTTCCGCGATGTGCGGATCTTGTTGGGCATCCGTTATTGCCTTATTAAGGATGTATTGAACTTTAATGTCATCTTCATTCGCCGCGTTGGGGTCTTTGTTTATGTCCTCAAAATCGGAACAAGCGCCCAATAACATGATTGCAGCTAAAAACGTATATAATATTTGCCTTTTTTTCATTGTTGTGATCATTTTAATTATTAGAAACCGAATGTTACGTTAAAAAGGAATGTCCGTGAAGTAGGAGGAGCCGTATTTTCAAAACCTACGGCGTTGGTGCCAATGGCAAATACCGACTCGGGATCTACTCCTTTGAGATGACTCTTGAGCATTAACGCGTTGTTTACGGAAACCCCCATTCTTAGTCTGGTAAATGGAGTATTGGTCAATAATGAACGGTTAAAGTCGTAGTTTAACTGTACGTTGCGCAGGCGTATATTTGTTGCATTATAAATATTTGCTTCGGAAATGCCGAGATTTCCTGTTGCTCCAACTACGCGCTCCCAATACTGTTGTGGTGTTACTTCCGTTGTATTTACCTGATATTGCTGGTTGTTATCAAGATAAACTCCTTCCACGGCAAATTCTTCACGTTTTCCATTGGGTGCTGTTACAGCCGCTGTTCCGGCACTTTGTAGGTACAAGTTCGTAGCAGAGAAAATATCTCCTCCGATACGTGAATCGATCAGGAAACTGAATGAAAAACCTTTATACTGGAATGAGTTGGTTAACCCGATCAATACATCGGCTTGTTGATCTCCTACTTTTTCGCTTTCAAGGGTGCCGAGCGGAAGGCCATCTCCGTCTACGATCAATTTTCCATAATGCGGGCTGTTTTCGTCGGTCACTCTTCTGAATTTTGTCCCGTAGATTTCCCCATAAGCTCCTCCTGCCGTGGCATAGACCTTGAGATTGTCATAACCACCCAATTCATAGAGTGTTACGTCGTCTGTCAGTTCTACAATCGTGTTATTGTTTTTGGCAATATTCGCCTGTATATTCCATGCAAAATCTTTTGTTTCTACCGGACGGGCATTGATCATTAACTCGATCCCCTGGTTTTGAATATTGCCTGCATTGATTTTCCGGGAACCGTATCCACTCAACGGGTCCATCGGTAGGTCCAGTAATTGACGATGTGCATTGGATTTGTACCAAGAGAAATCAAATCCCAGGCGATTGTTGAAAAAACGGAGTTCGGTTCCTGCTTCCCACGATGAAATTAATTCGCTGCGTACGGTATGATCATACAAGGTATTATTGGTTCCGGCTGTCGCGTTATTTTCCGGGTCTTTACCAATAAAGTAAGTATTATAAAGTTGATAAGGATCGAGATCGTTCCCTACCTGCGCGAAAGATGCACGAACTTTGGCATACGTAAACCATGACGGCATACCTTTTCCTTCGGTATTCAACATATCGCTTATTACCCAGGATGTGCTTATCGAAGGATAGAAGAACGATCGGTTATCCGGATGAAGCGTAGAAGACCAGTCATTCCTGAAAGTTCCATCAATGAATAGATAGCCGCCATAATTCAACTGCGCGGTACCATAAATAGAGTTGATCTTCTTCTCGTTGTATTCCCGTTCGGCCTCCAGTATGTTTTTCGAATTACCGAACGTGAAAAGGTTGAGAACAAGCAATTCATCCGGTCCGCCATTTAGCCCGGTTTTTCTCCGGTGCATCAGGTTGCCTCCCAAGGAACCCCCGAGTCCCCATTTACCGAAAACATTGTCTTTCTGTGCCGAAAGAAGGACACTAAAGTTATTTTCAAAGAATTTGTCTTGTCCGAAGTTATAACGCCCGGTTTCGGTGAGCGGGCTTCTTCCGTATGTCCTGTTATCGTATTCGGTGAAATACATATCGGTTCCCCCTTTGATCTCCCCGTTTAACCAGTCGGTAAATTGATATTTCAACGTACCTTGCATTAAGAAGCGTTCGCGAATATCATGGCTCAATCTATATTGGGTCAACCAGTAAGGATTGATTTGAGGAGTAGTGCCTCCTTGATACCAAATCATTCTTCCCTGGTCATTTATTGGATTACTGAAATCCCGGATGTCGAGAGAACGGGGCAAGGAATACATCGTGAAGAACGGGTTCGACGCGTTTCTTCCTCCGACAGGACGATTACGGGCATCGGTTTGAATGTATTGGACTTTTGCATCTGTGCTCCAACGTTCATCCGGTCCAAATTTGGAGGTTGCACGCAATGTCATATTCGTACGGCTCAGGTCTGCTCCCGGGATTTTACTCAAGTCATCGGTACGACCAAGAGAGGTATAGACAGAAACGTTATTATATTGTTGCGAGAAAGCAATGTTTTCAGTCAGATTGATACCCGGTTTATTAAAGTAATTATTGATATTATCGTACGCTTGCATTCTTGCTGTTTCACCGTTCCATTTTGTATATTCCTGACCGGTGATTTCGGGACCCCAACTGAGTGGTGACAGTTGGTCATAAGCTCCCTGGGTACCTTGACCGAAAGTATTTTGCAATTCAGGATTCATAAAAATAGTTTCGGCAGATATGGAAGAGGAAACCGTGATTCCTAATCCGTCCGTTCTTTGTCCGCTCTTGGTCGTAATCAGGATAACACCATTTCCGGCACGGGATCCGTAGAGTGCGGCAGCCGATCCTCCTTTCAATACGGTCATACTCTCGATATCCTCGGGGTTAATGTCTGATAAACCGTTACCCATGTCGGTGCTGGGATTCCAATAGTCGTTGTTTTTAGCTCCGGTAAAGTTATCCATGGGCACTCCATCCACCACAATTAATGGTTGGTTCAGGTTTGAGATCGAATTATTTCCGCGGATCACAATTTTAGAAGAACCTCCGGGGCCGTTATTCGACCGGATGACCTGCAATCCCGATATTTTTCCGGAAAGAGCATTGGCCACGTTTAATTCGCGGGCAGCAACAATGTCATCCCCTCTTACCTCCTGAATAGCATATCCTAATGCTTTTTTGTCTCGTCTAATCCCCAGTGCCGTTACCACAACTTCATCCAGTAATTCGGAATCTTCGATGAGCATAACGTTTATGGTGCTACGTCCGTTTACGGCAACCGTTTGCGATTGTAATCCCACGTAGCTGAATACTAAATTGGCATCCCCCGGAACATTCGCCAGTGTGAAATTACCATCGATATCTGTTACGGTTCCATGCGTAGTATTTCCCTCTACGACTACGGTTGCTCCAATGACCGGCTCATTATACGAGTCTGTTACCACTCCATGGATTGTCAAGGTTTGTGCAGAAGCGGCAAATACGCCCATACACAAAAAGAAAGTGAACAATCCTTTCAAACTTTTAAAGTTCTTCATTTTCATTCTCATTGATTTTTATTAATTAATACCTAAATAACACCTGTGTTGTTAGTAAACATTAATCTGCAGGACGGAAAAGACTGTCCTGTCATTAAAAACATTACGGTAAACTTCGATTATTAGAAAAGAGATAGTTGTAATTTTTATTCCGGCCCTGTCTCGGCAAAAAAAAAGTCTTCTGTCCATTAGTTGAATTGTATTATATAAATCTGCACAAAAATATAAAATAAATTCTAACCGGAATTATTAAATTGATATTTTAACAATGCAAAATGCCCTCTATGCCCTATTGAAAAAATCTATTTGAAAGATTCAGGAAGCATTTTGATTTCTGTATTTATCAGAAAATAAAAATATTATAGTTTATTGGTTTTAGTTTTATTTTTTTATCAAAGCGAATGTAAGAATGTGTAATTACACGAATCCTCATCACACGAAAGGGATTACCGATCTGATCAATGCGTACATCATAGATGATATGGGAGGCGGAGAGCCTTTATCGGAGTCCCTTCAATTTTTCACAAGTATTTCATATCACTTGTCCCGCAGGGCAGCGGTGGGACAAACACCGCCCTTTACGGTCGAAGATGGTAACAACTTTTTTTTAAAATAGCAAAGATGCCTATTTAAGCGGCTTTTCCATGAAATTCCAGAGGGAGTAGCTTATCCTTACCCCGAAACGGTCGAAGCGATTGTTGCTGAAGGCGGTGAAAATACCTGCTCGGCCCAACCCCAGGAATCCGACGGAATACCCGCCTTCGAGGTAAAGCCGGTTGTTCTTGGTGGACAGCCCGTGTAAATGGATCGCTTCGTCGAACGAAAAACGTTGCAGGAAAGGAAGGTTTTTTAACAGGAGGTACCGCGATTGAAAATTCAGGTGTCCTTCCACCATTTTTTACCGTCCCTCACCCGGTAACGGTAACGCGGGGTATAGGACAGCTGCAGCGTGAAGTTCGCGACCGTGTGGGTAGGATACAACGCCGGGTCGGAAGGAAGGTTTTCAGGTACTTCCTTGCCGATAAAATTGAATGAAGTGCGGTTGCTCAAGGCAGACCATCTATCTATTTCCGCGCCGGCGTGCCACCGCAACCCGTTGGCAATGTCGATGGAATGGACGGCTTTGATGTAGCGGCTGTCGTAAAAACGAATGAAGTTTTGTCCCAGGTTGATGGTGGTGAGGGTGTTCATCAACCTCGATTCACCATTTAGGCCATTCACATCGCGTGAGATATGCCCCGCGGAAAGGTCTAAACGGCCCCCGGACAGGGGCGCGTAATTCAACGAGGAGGAAACATGCCACAACCATTCTTCCCGGGCGGTAGCGTAATAGAGCGACGGGGAAAAGGAAAAACTCCGGTGCTTGTCCGGGGCATAATTCAGTGAAAGGGTCTGTCCCAGCCAGAACCCGTCCGTGAAGTTATACTCTTTCAACGCGCCCGTCAACCCGCCGTAACGGATAGAAAGATCGCTGTTCACTTTCCAGATGCCCCCTTGCGTGACCCTGCCGAACACGGTTCTTGGATTTTCATCCACCGAGAGCACTACCTCATCCTTGCTCCCCTCTTGTCCCGCGATGGGCTCATTGACTGAAAGGGAGTCCCTTAGCCGGTAACTTATCGATTCGGCTTCCCGAAGCGGCAATTCGCGTATGCCCGCCCAAAAAGTGGAATCCCTGCTCCATGCCAGCGTGTCCACTTCCATCTTCACTTTTTCAATGTCTTTTATCTCCAGCGACGCGCGTCGTTCCTTTACCTCCTCCGGTTCCACCATCTGGCTCATTAGCTTCGACATCTTGTAAGCTTCCCGGGTCGTAAGTTCTTCCTTTTGAGCCAGCTTGTCCAGTTCGTCCGCTATTTTTTTGTTGGACGGGTGACCTGTTTTCCTTTTCCTCGACCGGCTGGGGGGCAACCGCTACGAGTGGGGTCGAATCAGTTGACTCCCGATTATTTTTACTCCCGTCGTGTTTATCATGATCGTAATGTCATAATTGGCAGATAAATAGACCGAAGGGTGCTTTTGCAAGTTGCTTTCTTGTAAGTTACAAATTTGTAAGTTATAAAAGTGTAACTTATCTTTGCAAGAAAACTGGTAATTATGGAAACACCCTTTGCATATGGGAAGTTACCCCAGCGTATCGACTTCACTAATAGAAAGCGGGAAATTGAGAGATTGAAGAATAATTTCAATTCTCTCGTGAATACTATCATCATTTCGCCTCGTCGGTGGGGAAAAACATCATTGGTAAAAGTGGCGGCATCGTTAGCAACCCGTGAAAACAAAAAACTTAAGATCGTGCATCTGGATATTTTCAATATCCGGAGCGAATATGACTTTTACCTGTTGTTAGCAAACGAAGTATTGAAGGCCACCTCCTCGGGATGGGACGAATTTGTGAAAAATACGCGGTCTTTTTTGAAGCAATTGATACCTCAGATTTCATTTTCTTCCGACAAGCAAAGTAAAGTTTCATTTTCCATCGGTTGGGAGCAACTACAGAAGCATCCGGATGATATCCTCAATTTAGCAGAAAATATTGCCGCGAAAAAGGATTTTAACATTATTGTCTGTATTGATGAGTTTCAAAATATCGACTCGTTCGAACAACCCGACGCGTTTCAGCGAAAGTTGCGATCGCATTGGCAAAACCATCAAAAGACCGCTTATTGTTTGTACGGCAGCAAGCATCATATGCTACTGAATGTGTTTTCAAATTATTCGATGCCCTTCTATAAATTTGGGGATCTCCTATTTTTAGAAAAGATTCCTACCGCCGACTGGGTTTCGTTTATTCAAAAGCGTTTTGCTGACACGAAAAAAGAAATTTTACCAGCCGAAGCAGAGCAAGTCGCCCGGTTGGCAGATAACCATTCTTATTACGTGCAACAGCTTGCTCAGCAGGTTTGGTTCAGGACCGTGAATCGGGCAACTCCTGAAATCGTGGTAAACGCGTTCGAAGATATTATCAGCCAGCTTAGCCTCCTCTTTGTGAATATGACGGATTCGTTGACTAAAAGACAGTTGTCATTATTGCAAGCCATATTGAATAACGAGGAACAGCTGAGTTCGAAAGCCACGCTGGCAAAATACAACTTGGGTACTTCGGCGAACGTGATTCAACTGAAAAAGAGGCTTACCGAGTTGGATATTATTGATGATATGCCCGGGCAAATCCGGTTTCTGGATCCCATGTACGAGCACTGGTTGAAAACCCGTTATTTTAGGCTTCAGCCGGATATCTAACGAGCCGTGCGGCGCACGTGAAAACTCCTCGCGACTGTTTTTAGATTGCAACCGGGTAGCTAAGGAGCCGTGGTGATGACCAACTCCTTGCCCTTCGTCAACCGGTCGTGGTTTATGAACCAGCCGTCAATCGACTCGCCATCGTAGGTGATTTTTTCGATTTTTCTCCCTTCTCCCTCTTTCCGGATGGTGAACGTGGTGTTATCTCCCAGTGTAAACCGCACCTCGTCGAACAAGGGTACCGAAACGATATACTCCGGATCTGCCGGCGAATAGGTGTAGAGACCGATCGCGTTGAACACGTACCAAGCCGACATCTCCCCGGCATCGTCCATGCCCGCGTACGCCAAGCCCTCGGCGCCCATATCGTAAAAGCGATCCATGATGCTGTCCAGCACACATTGTGCTTTTTCTTGTTGACCCACGAAGTAATAGGTGTAGGGAATGCTATGTGCCGGCTGATTGCCATGGCAATAGTTGCCGATAAAGCCAGTCAGGTTATGAACCTCGTATCCTCTCCACGGTTCGGTAAACAAAGAATCAAGCTTTTGCTCCACTGCCTGATAGCTGGGATAGAGCGCGAGCATCCCTTCAATATCGTGGGGCGCGAAGAAGAGCGACTGCCACGCGTTGGCTTCGCGGTACATGTAAGCGAAGTAGGGGTAATAGGGGTCGAAGTCCTTGATCCATTCGCCGCTATCGACCTTCCCCCGCCAGAAGCCGGTGGAGGGGTCGAACAGGTGCTTGTAATTGTTGGAACGTTCCATCAATGTCCGGTAATTTTCCTCGTCACCCAGTTCTTTGGCTACCAACGCGGTCGCGTAATCGTCGTACGCGTACTCCACGGTCTTGGTCACCGCGGCCTTGTACTCGTCCCAGAAGGGTACGTCGGTGGTGTCTTTCTC
>WPCG01105949.1_pt1 | contig 16605 bp, 19 predicted proteins | sample 5403311 | NCBI WGS metagenome assembly WPCG01 (sample SAMN12869467, study PRJNA574797) | sludge metagenome | isolation source: wastewater treatment of Control | place: China:Beijing | collected 2019-05-17 | reverse complement strand
TCTCGGTTTTTATCTGATCGGCGATATTATGCGCGATTCGGATAAATTCCCTTCCCATACGCGAAAGCTCGTCACTCCTGTACACCGCCGCGAGAGTGCGAAACGCTTTTACATTGTCTATTTTATAGTACACGGCGCGTTCATCGGGACATGCTCTCTTTATAGAAATAGGAACAAAACCCACCCCCATGCCGCGAACAACAGCCGAATTGACGCTCTCGCAGCCATTGGTCTCATAAACTACCTTCGGGTCGAAGCCGGCTTCTCTGCACAAAGTCATACAAATATCCCAAATTCGCCTGCCCGGTTTATACATCACGAAATTCTCGTCTTTGAGCACCGTAAGGTCGGTCACAGCGCAATGCCCTTGCAACAGTTCCGGTAAAAAATCAAAACATGCATTCCCTTCGGGGATCGCCAGCATTATATTATCATCGTAAAGTTTTTCATAATCCAACTCTTCAGACGTAACGGGAAGAACCATGATCCCCAGCTCGATTTGACGCTTGAGCAACATTTCTTCCTGTTTGTTGGAAAAGATATCTACAACGTTCAATTTAACACCCGGATACCGAGCTTGAAAAACAGGCGAAATTCGCGTAAGAAAGCATTTTTGATAGAAGGGGGAAATTCCGATAGTCAGTTCTCCTTGTTTGGATGTTGCGATATCCGCCATGGTTTGTTTCAGACGTTCGCTGAGATGGATGATGACCTTGCCTTCCTCCAAGAATTTGGAACCGGCAAAAGTAAGAGAAACTTTGTTTTTCTCACGATCAAACAGCTTCACCCCCAACTCTTCCTCCAGCCTCTGCACCGACTGGCTGAGAGCCGGCTGACTTACATAAAGCCGTTCGGCCGCCTTGGAAAAACCTCCTTCATCCGCAATCGTCAAGACGTACTGTATGTCGCGCAACTGCATGGCCTCACCCGCCGACCTTGATTATCTTCATTACGCGTTCCCCCGAAAAAAAACATGCCAAGACGCACCGAGAGGCGGAAAGATCCCTCCCTCCAGTTCTGCCCTACAACTCCCTAAAAGCTTTCAGGCATGCAATTCGAGCCACTCTCAAGCGTTTCCGGCAGCCATATCCCCAAAAACACAACTCTTTCAAAAAAGAACTCGCCCCTTCGACACCGATCTCATCGCTCTTCCTTCCGCGTATATTTCTCTCAACTTCGCAATAAAAAGCCACCAGGATTCGACGAAGTCGACGAAGGCTATGCGACTCGATATTTTTGCTCATCGAACCTCGCAGAGATCCGCTCCTTCTGGAACGCTTTTTTCATTGCAGAGCCTTCGGGGGTTCCCGAAAAGAAAGAACGGTCCATTCTTTCATTTCGTCCCGACACGATAAATCCATACCAAGGAAAATATCTTCTCGTACACCTTACCACTTTTTTTCAATTAGCGCCAGAAATACTTACTTAGCCTGAAATCAGGCACCATACAACCATCCCTCCGAGCCAGCGGCATATTTCTCCAAACCATGGAGAAGCGCCATCGATGCAGCAGTACCCCCTCAAACGTTCGAGGGATACCGATGCCTGCCGTGACGCCGTTTATCCGGTTTCCGGAAAAAACACTCTCATACGCAGGATATTCCTAGTAGATCGGCTCATCGCATAGTATAAAGAAAAATAACGCATTAGAGAATTAGAACAATTATTACTTAATTTCATATCTAACATTCCGCATTGACGATGCTTTAGAATGTTTTTCCGAGCCGAAACCCTGGATCTCCTTTATCTCTACACAAAACTCGGTTTTTCAGTGTATCTTTTCGTACATATCGGATGATTCCATCTTGTCGCTCCTCATGCGACATTCCCGAGCGGCCGTCCGGAATCGCAAAAACGAGGAGACGCTTCTTCTTTCATGGAACCCGTCGAGACCCAATCATTGGCCCACTACAGAATCGTGGCGGCCTTCGTCGAGCGCAGTCTCTACCTTTTCCACGAGTTCTTCGAGAACCTCCCGACGGAGCGGCTGATCGGGCCGGACGTGAATCCAGGGCATCTGAACGACGACGCCATAGGACGGCTTCTCGACAACCTGAGTGAATACGGCATCTCCGCTCTCTACGAACGTTTCGTCATAGAATTCCTCGCCCCCTTTCTCCATCGAACGTTCAATCTTCACGCCGACACGACGAAATTCAGCGTGCACGGCGAGTACATTCCGGGCGAAGGAATCAAATAGGAGATCGCGTTCGGCCACGCCAAGAACGGCAGAACCGACCTGAAGCGCTTCGTGCTGAACATGGTTGCCGACGGAAGCGGGATTTCGCTCTTTCTCGGTATGCTCTCCGGCAACGCCTCGGACAAAAAAAGCATCGTAGTCGACATGGAAAAGGCGACGAACACGCTCGCCGCGCTCGGCGAATCTACGCTGTTCGGCATAGTCGATGCCGCTTTCTAGAGCGCGGAGAATATCGCCCGCATACACGGTTCAAGGAGGTGCGAGCGTCGAGGCAATCCGCCGCAAGAAAGGCGGCAGAGGATGTCACGCGTCGAGTGCGGAGATGGAGATCCGGTACCGAGCAGAGATTGATCCCGCGCTCGCTCTCGACGCCGACCAGCGCGGTAGGAGAAGAAGTCCCCGGCGCCGAGGAGATACTTGGGCTGTACAAGGAGCAGGGGACAGGGGACCGTCGAGAAGGGATTCCGCTTCCTCAAGGACAAACCCTTCCACGCGTCCGAGATCTATCTGAAGCGGGAGGAGTGCATCGAAGGCCTCATGTTTCTCATGACGATCGCTCTTGCGGTCTACAATCTGGCCGAGGAGGAACTTCGAAAAGTGCTGTCCGCGAGCGGAGAGAGCATTCCCGCTCCGGGAGAGAAACCGATGAAGAAGCCCACCCTGGACCGTCTCTTTCACCTTTTCACGCGAGTCACGGTACTGGTCGGGGAGGAGGACGGAAAACGGAGCGCCTGAGTGATGAACCTGAACGAAACGATCAAGCGAGTGCTCGCTCTACTCAGAGAAAACTTCGAACAGTACTCCATGGACGCCGACTCCTCAAATACACATTAATAAATACAAAAAACTCTAAATGTTAGCGCGAGATCTGGAGTTTAGGTGAAACCTGGATCGCGGTAGTGACAGTGAATATCGACGAAACCGAGGGGCGACCCTCAATCATGCCGCGTCGATCTTCCGTGCGCCCTCAGAACGGCGCACGTCCGACTCGATCTCGGCCACTTTTCCGTCCCGGAAGAGGATATAGCTCCGCCCGTTCAGAGCGCTCGCCGGGGACACCACGTACCAGTCGGGTATAGAAAGCATCATCGGTCATTCTCCTTTCAGTTTGCACTCAAAAGCTCGTGCAGAAGACGCGCGTCCAGAAACCCGTCATCGATCTCGGCGAGCTCCTCCGGACTGTGACTCACGCCGTCGTGGCAAGGGATGAAGTGCATTCCGACAGGCGCGTACGGCGCTATCTTCATCGCGTCATACCCGGCCCCGCTGGGCATCGTCATGAAGTCCGCGTTCAGTCTCAGTCTTTCCGCCGAGGAGCGCAACTCTTGGACAATCGACGGCTCCACCATACCGGCACGGACAAGAAGATTTCCTCGAAACGGAAGCGTACTCCCCTCCGGCGAGCGATCTCCGCAACTTCCTTCTGTACCGCCTCCGAGGTGCACCGCACGCTCTCCGCCTCGATCTCGCACACATCCACCCCGAGGGACGTATAGCCGGGAATGACTTCAGCGCGTTGGGCTCGTTGCGAATAATTCCGACGGTCGCCACCGTCGCGAATTTACTCTCCGATTCGCCGCAGCGTTCGACGGCGGGCAGTGCCTCGCTCGCCGCGCACAGGGAATCCTTCCGTTTAAACATCCGGCCGAACCGCCGGAAAACAGAGCACCGTCGGGCGAAGAAAAAAAAAAACGGGCATGATCAAAACATTACCGGTTTCTTCATAGATTGTTCGATTTGTAATATGCTAAAAATTAATTAAGGCAATAATTCAATTCTATACATCGCTTTTTTCCGAATATAGGCGAAAGGAGATTCACAATGAACCTCGATCGAATGAAAGTGTTTTACTGCGTCGTGGAGAAGCGGGCGTTCCGGACTGCGGGCGAGGCCCTGTATCTCTCGCAGCCTTCCGTGAGCTACCATGTCTCCGCTCTGGAAGAGGAGACATGGTGCGTGTCCTGCACCGGAACCGCAAAGGCATCTGTCCGACTCCTGAGAGCAAAGCCCTCTATAATGCTCGGAAAGGAGATGCTGCTTCTCGCCGACTCGCTCCCGAATCGTCCGCGGCCATTGAGCCGCTTGAATGCGGCACATTGTCCATCGGCGTCGCCAATCATATAGCGCATGCGGTCCTGCCCGAAACGCTCAGAGAGTTTCATAAGGACTTTCCTAATATCAATGTGTCGGTATACACCGGAATGACCATCGACGTGATAGCGAAACTCAAGTCTAGAGAGGTGAAATTCGCGATCGCGGGGCAGAACTTCGTCTGCTCCAACGATCCTGAGCTAACAGTCAGGGCGCTCTGCTACGAAAATATCATCTTCGTGGTTCCCAAAGGGCATCGGTTGGAGGGGAAGAACGTGGAGCCCTAGGATCTGGAGTCGACCACCGTGATAGGATACGTCGCGCCGCACCCGCTTTCCTATTTCGTCGACAAGGTGCTTCTGAACAACCAGATCAAGCCATTGAAAAAGTGGAGGAGGACTCGATCGACCTTATCGTGAAGTTCGTCGAAGAGGGATTGGGCGCGGGCATCGTCTCGGAAAGCGGCGTGCGGAAAACACGGCGGAAAGGATCCGTCGGGCGGGCCTACATACCGGGGCACGATACGCAGCGATGGGATATGGGCTTTCTGCACGTCGCATCGCGCGGGCTTTCGTACGTACGCGAGGTGGAAGACGCAGCACCGAATCTCCGCGTCGACAGGCGTCCTTCCGGGGTGCGCAATCGCCCCCGCATGAAAAAACTCCGACGTATCGACAACAGGACAGCGGATTTGTGGTATCATTTTCCTGAAGTTACTTGAAGAATCGAAGGGGGCGACCTCATGACGGAGGGGACCAAGGCGAGGGTGGTTCAGGAGTACGTACCTGGAAAGCAGGTGACGCTGGCGCATGTGATCTGCAACCCGCGTCCCGAGCTGTGTTCGCTGATCGGCGTGGAGAAGTCGGGCGCCATCGGCATCATGACCATCACGCCCGGCGAAGGGGCCATCATCGCCGCGGACATCGCCTCCAAGTCGGGCGACATCGCGATGGACTTCATCGACCGCTTCACCGGCTGCGTCCTCTTCACCGGTGACGTCGCCGCCGTGGAAAGCTCGCTGGAGGGGACCGTCCGGACGCTCGCCACCGTGCTCGGCTTTACCCCCGCGCCGCTGACACGCACATAAGCAGGCGACCGATGAACGTTTTTTTCGTGAATCGAGTCGATCGCTTATGCGGCATGCTCCTGGCCGCTTCATGAAACGCGCCATGAAACGCGTCATGATCGTGGGGCCGACCGGCTCCGGGAAGACGAGTCTGCTGAAGGCGCTCGGCATCTGGGGGCAGGACGTCCGCAAGACCGAGGCCGTCAGCTTCGGGGACGAGGCGGTGGACACGCCGGGCGAGTTCTTCGACATGCCCCGCTTCTACCACACGCTCATCACCACGTCGGTGAAGGCGGGCGTCATTCTTCTCGTCGCCGATCCTCTGAAACGCTCGCGCCACTCCTCGCGCTTCGCCCACGCCCTCCGCGCGCCCGTGATCGGCGTGATCACCAAGTTGGACGCGGCCTCTCCCGAAGACGTCGACGCCGCCCGCAGGAGTCTCAAGAACTCCGGCGTCAGCGAAATCCACGCCGTCTCGTCGTTGCGCGGCGACGGCATGGAGGCGCTCGGCGAACGGGTGCGGAAACTCAGGGGGTGCGAAACGGAGTAAGGATGTTCGCGCGCTTTACGACCCGGCGCGCGCCCCGCTTTCGTCGGCGAGCGTCCTCGTCCTGAACGCGCTCCTCTCCGATATCCGCTCCGTGCCGGCGCACAAAACGCCGGATCGAACTCCCCTTATTCACGCTCTTCGCATTCTCGTTCGATATTGAAATCAAGCTGCATAATCCGCGTCGGCCTGCCGCTCCCCTTGTTCATGCGCCGCCCTATGACCGTCGCGTAACCGCTGCGTTCGAGCCTCTCCAACAGTCTGTCGGCGCTCCGCTTGCCTATATTCATAAAGACGGCCAGTTCCCGCGGAATAAAGCTGCGATTTTGGCGGCCGTGCACGAAACGATACAGCCTATAGACCGTGTCGACGCTCACGTTCGACATCTCCGCGACTTTGAGGAGTTTGACGTCGACATGGTGTTCCGTCCGGTCGTTTTTACAGGCGGCCGCGTCCTTTCTTGCTCTGAAAGGGCCGTCGAACTGCTCCGAATCAAGCGCTACGTACGCCGAGTTTTTCTCGTGCTTCATCGCTTTCGAAAGCGCCCGCGCGGCGTTTTGTTTTGCCGCCGCCACGGTTTCGCCGTACCCCACCCCTACCGACATGGTACGGACGCTGTTATTGTGCATCCAGTCCAACAGCTCCCACGCGCGGTAATTTTCCGTCGCGATTTCCATGATCTCTCGGCTGGTGATCACGATGCTCTCATGAGGGGACAGTTCCATCACGGTTCCTTTGACCTGCTCGGAAAACCTGTAAATCTGCTTCAATATATTCGTCCGCTCGATCATGAACTGGTAATCGCTTTGCAGCGCCATCGAATACTCTTTCGGCAGATCGAGCGACACAAGACAGACGGCCATATTGCCCGGAAGCGATCTGCGAGCCTGATAAAGCTGCTCCACGACATGAATCTGCTGCCTGATCATGTTTTTCGTGGGATATGCGAGGATATTCGGTATTTTTTCCCGGGTCAGCGCCTTGTGCACATAAAAAAGCACCGTGACGCACCCGTCGACGAGCCCGCTCTCGAAGTTGCGGATATGAAACTCCAGAGCTCTTTCGTTCTGGCTTACCTCGTGGGAGATGATGCCCGTCGTGAGGTGTTTGCGTATATCGACTTCGGTGTAATTGATCTCGCCGTACACTTCCTGCAAAAACTCCCTGCTGTAGGAATCGAAGCAGATGCGTTCAAGCTTCCACTTACGCTGTCCGGCTTCCATCAGGGCGCGCAGCAACGCGCTGCTCGATTTCGGTATGCAGCTCCAGATCGTCTTCTGCGGAAGGCGCTCCGCAGTATATTCCATCGGCCCCGAACCGCCGAAGAGCACGGCGTCGAGGTCCTCCTGGCGACCTCCCAAAAGCTCCGGCGCTTCGACATAATTATCGTAGAAGAAGTAGATAGGCTTATGGGCGGGATAGTCTTCCTCCATGACCGCTTTCGTTTTTGCATAGTACATATTGTGACTCTCCGCACCTTGAGGAATAACGAAACCGATTTTCACCGCACTCACCTCGCCAATCTTTTTCGGACGCGCAGAGGAAAAGACAAAGCGCGTTTCGTACGCGTCGATGACTATGATACTCTTTCCGCGAGCTCGCTACCGGAAAGAGGAGATATGTTTCGAGTCCCCCTTCGCTTCCAAGGAGAAAGGGGACTCGAACACGTACGTTTTTTCGTGCTTCTTTCCCGAACGCGGATCGCCGTTCTGGCGGGAAGCCGCTTACGCCTCCCGGCGGGGCCTCAGGACGCGGCCGCTGAACGCCGCGCTCTCCACGCCGTCCTTCAAGGCGATTTCGCCGTTGACGATCACGGCGTCGAACCCCGCCGAATACTGCTTCGGATCCTGATAAGTCGCCCGATCCTCGACCGTGTCCGGGTTGAACACCGTCACGTCGGCGAAATAGCCTTCTTTCAGAACACCCCGGCGGTCGAGGCGCAAACGCGCGGCGGGCATGGAGGTCATCTTCTCGACGGCCGTCTCCAACGAGAGGAGCTTCTTTTCCCGGACATACCTGCCCAGAATCCGCCCCCGCGTGCCGAACGCCCTCGGGTGCGGCTTTCCCGTACCCAGGATCCCCTCCGTGGACAGGCTCATCCCGTCGGAACCGATCATCGACAGCGGATGCCCGATGATCTTTTCGATATCCTCCTCCAGCATCATCTTGACAAGGATCTGCACTCGGCTCTTCTGCTGGATCAGGAAGTCGAAGACGAACTCGAAGGGGTCCTTGCCTTCCATGGCTGAGGCCTCCTCGATCGTCTTGCCGAGATACTTCTCGCCTTCTTTGGTGTAGACCGTGGCGATGACGATATTCTGCCATCCGCCCGAAGCGTGGGCGAAATTCTGCCACCCCTTGATCCCTTTGAGAATATCGTTCTTGATGCGCTCCCGCACGCTCCCGTCGCGCAGGCGTTCGAGGAGCTTTTCGACCCCGCCTTCGAAGACCCACGGAGGCATGCACGCGCCCAGGGAGGTACATCCCATATCGTAGGGGTAGACGTCGAACGTCACGTCCAGACCGTCGGCGCGCGCCTTGTCGATCATCCCGAGCAGCCTGTCCGCGTTGCCGGCGACGTCCACGCCGGCCAGCTTCAGATGCGACACATGGAGCGGAGTCCCCCCCTTCGACGCAATGGCGATCGCCTCCTCGAGCGCTTCGAAGACCCCGTCGCTCTCCGTGCGGATATGCGTGACGTAGAACGCGCCGTACGGCGCCGCCGCCGAACAGAGTTCGGCAAGCTCCTCGGTGGTGCTGTACTCCCCCGGCATGTACACAAGCCCGCTCGACAGGCCGACGCATCCGGCCTCCATGCCTTTCACGATCTCGCGTTTCATGGCGTCCATCTGCGCGGGGGTCGGAAGCTCCTTGGCGAACCCCATCTCGTTGATGCGGACGGCGCCGTGGGCCAGCAACGGGACAACGTTGGCGGCCGGAGGATTCTTTTCGAAATAGCCGAGATAGTCGTCCACGCTGTTCCACGGAAGCTCCAGCGTCACGGGAATACTCCCGACAAGGCGGGTTCCAAGGTAGGCGACGAGCTGCTCTTTTCTCTCCTCGCTCACCGGGGCGACCCCGATGCCGCAGTTGCCGATGACTTCGGACGTCACGCCGTCGCGGATTTTGCTGCTCGTCTTGCGGTCGTACACCATCGATACGTCGGAGTGCGTATGCATATCGATGAATCCCGGAGCGACGACTTTTCCGGTCGCGTCGATCGTCGTTTTCGCCTCCGCGCCGCTCAGATCGCCGATCGAGGCGATCATGTCGCCCGAGATTCCCACGTCGGCCCGGTATCCCCGACCGCCGAGCCCGTCCATGACGATACCGCCGGCAATTTTCACATCGTACATTTCTTCGTCTCCTTTACAGAGCAAGTTTACTCTTCAGTCTGAAACTGAAATACCCGGCGATCATGCCGAGTCCCACCGTGACCAGCATCATATAGACCTTGGGCAGCCCGAGCGCGGGAAGGTACACGAACGCGGCGTACGAGCCGAGAAGCGTCAGCACCGCCGCAAGCAGGTCCTTCGGGAACATGCTGGCGTATACGGAGGCGAAGAGCGCAGGCTGGATGTAATTGAAAGAGGTTTTGACCGACTCGGGGAACAAGGGGATGATCGCGGAGCCGACGACGCTGAATATCGAAATCAGCGTGACGCTCACGAAAACGGTCGTGGAGACGGCCATTGCGCCGATGGCGTCGCCCTCGGGCGTATTCGCCTCCGTGCCGGTCACTTTGTGGGCCATCGTGATGCCGGGCATCCGGATATCGGCCGCCGTCCCGGAGACCCACGACACGTAGGTTCCCACGGATCCCAGTCCTCCGTAGTACGAAAGGTTCTGAACCAGCCAGCTCATTCCGAAAGCGGCCGCCACCATGCCCCACATCGTCATGATCTCGGAGAACGAAGGAACGGCGCCGTAGCGGAACCACAACCAAAGAGCGGGGATGAAGTTCGCCACGATGGCGAAGGACACGGTAACGGTTCCAAGGCGGATCACATACGAATTGAAATCTTTGCTCATCTTATTTTCTCTCCTTCCCGCGCGCTTACAGCGACATGTAGTGGTACATCGCCCCGACGGCCATTCCGACGACCATGGCGATACCGAGGGACAGTTCGAGCATACGCTGATTCTTGACGAAGATCTTCAGAATTAGGACCATGGCGGCCACGGCCGCCGCCGCCGCGTACCAGAACGGAAGCGGCTTTCCGAGGGTGCCTCCCGCGAGGAGGTTGGCGAAAAGACCGAGCGCGGCCCCGTGCATCACCATCTTGACCGCCGTCGGATTGAACCTGCTGTTCATCTTCTTGAGAACGCCTCCCATGGACGGAGTCAGCACGAGAGCGACGATCATCCACCCCATGTTGTTGAGCCCCATGGCCCACTGTGTGTACGCAAGTTTGAGGGTGGGGGTCGCCCCCGCCGGAACCACCGGCTCCACCATGGACGCCACCGCGATCTCCGTACGGGCGGCGCCGATGTCGTTGAGGCGCATCCAGGCCGACGGACCGCCGATGATCGCGACCAGAGCGAGCAGCGCGATACAGGAGGAAAGGGTCGGGCCGATGGCGGTGATGGCGGCCGAGCGACAGCCGTGCACGAGTTTCTCCTTGGGGATGTTCAGCTCCCTCGCCCTTCTCAGCCCGGCGCGGAAAAAGACGACGGCCTGCCCCACGACGGCGATGACCATGATACTGCACGCAATCCACATATCGAAATTGTTCAAAACATTATCCACGTATCTCACCCTCCGTATAAAAAATAAGTTCTCTCGCAATTGCCACCAGAAAGAATTGATGCGCAACGCGACGCCATGGTACAAAAAAACAGACTTCTTAAAAACGACTCGAATACGACTTTATTTCGAGCCGCTCTCCGCAAGCTGTTTCTCGAACTTTTCCAGCTCAAGTACGCAGGCGACCGCCAAACGCGTCCGTTCGAAAAGGCTCTCGACGACGGCGTACTCTCTGTCGGAATGATTCCACTCGCCCTTTCCCCCCATCTGATCGATCGTCGGAACTCCCGCGGCGACCGAGTAGGCGGAGTCGGAACCGCCTCCGGAGACGACGGCCTCGGGGCTCCCGTATCCCAGCTCTTCGGAGACGCCTCTCACGAAATCGAACAGCCTGTCGTTTCCGGCGGTTCTGGACATGGGGCGCATTCCGATCGTGCGGACGTACGTCGTCCGCGTGCCGTCGACGTAGTTTTTTTCCAGCACGCTCTTGATCCGCTCCTCGACGAAATCGACCTGTCCATCTTCCAGCACGCGGACGTCGACGCCGATTTCCGCGAAGTCCGGAACGGCGTTGCGCACCACGCCCCCCTTGACGGTTCCCACGTTGAACGTGATTCCTTCGTCGTAGTCGCTCAGCGCCTGGATATCCACGATCTTGTGCGCCATCTCCAGAATGGCGCTGCGCCCCTTTTGCGGGTCGCGCCCGGCGTGCACCGACACGCCCTCGACGACGACGTCGTAGGCGATCGTACCCTTTCGCCCCACCACCAGCGAATTGTTCACATCGCCCGTTTCGAAGTTGAAGGCTGCGGCGGCGCCCCGGCTCTCCTCCTCGAACACGCGGGGCATGTCGCTCTTCGGGTGCATCGACTCCTCGTCCCCCGCGAGCACGATACGGATAAGGCGGTCCGAATACCCCGCCTCCATCAGCGCGCGCGCCGCGAAAAGCTGAATCGTCACGCCCGATTTCATGTCGAGAACGCCCGGGCCGTACGCCTTGCCCGCCTCGATTCTGAAAGGACGTTTCGCCGTTGTTCCGCGAGGGAAGACCGTATCGAAGTGGCCCAGAAAGCAGACATGGGGCTTGGACGTCTGCGTCCCGAATTCCGCGACCAGCGCGTTGCCGGCGTCGGGATATTCGACGAGCCGCGCCCGCCCGCCGAACCGCTCGACGGTCTCCTTCAAAAAGAGGGCAACCTTGTCGACGTCCTCTTTGAAAAACGTCCCGCTCTCCATGTTCACCAGCCGCTCCCAATAATTCACCATTTCTTCCTTTGCGCTTTCGATGAATCCGAACGCCTTTTCCTTCGCATTTCTCATACGGAGACCTCCTCTTCGATAACGGGCCGGAACGTCCTCCCGCGTACGTGTACTCCTCGTCGGACGGAGAACGCGTCGAATTCGCGCGCTCGCAAGACCGCGAATGCACACCGTGTGCGTGCAGATAAAAACAGAAAATTACATCTCAACGCGCTTCATCATACAAAAATAGCAACGCTTGAAAACGTCTTCAATATGACTTTTTTCCGATTCGAAAGGGAGGACTCTTCGACGACGTTGCCGCGAAGAGACGCCGTGAAAGCGGTACGGACGGACAAAGCCGCTCTCCGGAACGGAGAACGGCTTTGCGGAATTACGATCATATTTTCTCTACTCTACGGTCGAGCGCACAACGAGTCGTGCGGGAGCGAGCATTAAAACCAAGTCACAGTTCCCTCCCGCCTCGTTCGCGGGCGCACCGCCTCCGGGCCGGCGGAGTACCCCAGCGTCATGCCGTACAGCGGATCGTATCCCTCCGGCGCCATGCATCGGTCCGTCGCGAAGAGATAGCGCAGCAGCCCGATCCAGCAGGTACCGAGCCCCAGTGAAAAGGCCGCGAGCTGCATGTTCTGAATGGCCGCGCTGCAATCCGCCAGCGCCGAGAGGTGCGTCCCGGTTTTACGGAGCGTTCGCTCTCCGTAGATCATGATCACCACCGGCGCGCCGAAGAAGATCCTGTACTTCGGGTTGGCGCCCATGGCCGCGATCCTCTCGATGCCGGACTCCCGCATGGCGGCGCGGGCGCGTTCGTCGAGATCCTCGATCATCTTCCGGTCGACGAGCACGCCGAAGTGCCACGGCTCCGCGTCCGCACCGGTCGGCGCATGGAGCCCCGCCTGAAGCACTGTTTCGATGTCCTCCCGCTTCACCGGCTCGGCCGAATATTTCCGGATGCTGCGCCGTTCGAATATGGCGCGCAGAACTTCGTTCATCATGTTCGCCTCCTTCTCAAAAAATCCGGGCGATCCCGCTCTTCGCGATCGCCCGGCTATGCTTCTCGTCGAACGCGCTACCGCATCCGCGCGTAAATTCGGTTTCTTCCGCTCTCCCTACAGCACCGAGGAGATCAGGTCCTTGTGCGGGGAGGGGATGACGGCGGAGCTGACGATGCCGCCCTCTTCGCCGAGCTTCTTTTCGCAGGCGCGCACCGATGTTTCCACGCTTCCCAGGTCGCCGGTGAAGAGGACGAACCCCTTCCCGCCCAGGCCGCGCGCGATGCGGATTTCCACGAGCGCGACGTTGCCGGCCTTCGCCGCCACGTCGCCCGCCTGAATCGCGGCGACTGCGGAGATGGTCTCGACCACGCCGAGCGCCTCCACCTTTTTTATCTCCACGGTGGCCGTGATGGCGGGAAGAACCGACGGGTGGATGCTGGTGAGCACGTGGGAGTCCACCGTGAAGATATCGCCGACCGCGACGGCCTTGTCCACGGCCGTTCTGACGGAGTCCACCTCGCCGCCGACGATGGTGACGTACTTGCCGGGGCAGATGGGCGACGAGAAGAGCAGCTGCACCTCCGAAGCCTTCAGCATGGCGTCCGCCGCCTCGATACCTTTCGGTATCGTCTTGTATTCAACGAGTCCTATGGCTTTGCTCATTCATTCTCCCTCCCGTCGGTCGTTGCCTCGACGACGATTCTGTCCTTCTCGACCGCGCGCACGACGCCGGAAATCGACGAGTGCACGTGCGCCGAAACGGGCCCCTCTCCCCACGCAACCATCTGGCCGCGTTCCACGACGTCGCCGGGGGCCACGATGGGTTCCGCGGGCGCGCCGATGTGCTGTTTCAGCTTCAGCACGACTTTTTCGACCGGAGAGGGGAACTCCTCCCTCAGAGGGGCCTTCCGACCGATGTACTTCGACAGTCCCAAGCGGTGCGTCAGCTTCGTCACCGGGAAGAGGCGGTACTCCCTGAACGGGTTGACCTGCTCGGGGCGCTCGTGGTGCGGGTTCTTGATCCCCGCCGCGTTCATGCGGACCTTCAGCTCCTTGTTCAGCTTCCAGGGCTGGAGCCCCATGATGCACGCCGTCTCGCAGAGACCGCACTCGCAGCAGAGGAAGGCCTCCGTCGCCGCCGCGTCGTGCTCGCACGTGCTGTTGTAGGCGGCCAGGCGCATCAGCTTGTCCGGACGGAGCTTGTGCCCAAGCAGGTATCGCGGACAGACGTCCGTGCAGAGCATGCAGTGGCAGCAGGCGATCTTCGCCAGGCGCATCATCTCGGTCATGTCGCGCCCCTTCGAGATTGCCAGCGGGTGATCGCGCGGCAGCAGCAGAATGCCCTTCGTCGTCTTGCTCACGGGCTCCTGCGGATCGAACACCAGACGGCCCATCATCGGGCCGCCGTCGACGGCGACCCACTCCTTCACCGTCGGGCCGCCGCACGCCTCGATGACCTCGCCGAACGAGACGCCGACGGGAACCTTGAGCGTCGCCGGATTCTTCACCTCGCCCGCCACCGTCAGGTACTTCTCGATCACGGGGCGGTCCTCCAGCGCCGAAGCGATGTTGTAGAGCGTCTCCACGTTGAGTACGACCACGCCCACGTCGAGCGGAATACCCCCCTCGGGCACGATGCGCTTGAAGACCTCGTAGACGAGCACCTGCTCGTCGCCCGCCGGGTAGCTGTTGGAGAGCACGTGGTGACAGAGCTTCGGGAAGGCCGGAAGCGCCGCTTCCACGTTGCGGATGGCGTCGTGGTACTTCTCCTTGAGGGCGAAGATGCCCCCCTTGGCTCCCGTCAGCTCCACCAGCGCGGTCATCGCGCCGAAAAGCTTCTTCGTGTGCACCGAGGCGATCTGCTGGTCCACCTCCAGCATCGGCTCGCACTCCGCGCCGTTCAGCAGTATGTATTCGCAGGCGCGGGCGAACTTGACGTGGGTGGGAAATCCCGCTCCGCCCGCGCCGACGACTCCCGCGTTCCGTATTTTCTCAAGTATGTCGTTCATCGAGCCCCTCCCCCTGTTCCCCGTTCCGGGCCGTTCATCCTCCGAAGACGAGGGTCTTGATCACCACGGGAAGCACCCTCCCCTTCGCCAACGGTTTGCCTATGTCGATATAGTCGCCGTTCTCCACCTTGATGCCGTCGATGCTCACGACCTTCTTCCCGTCCCCGAGGCGGCTGCGGAGCGCGTAGCCGAGCGCCTTCGCCATGTCCCTCTCGACGACGAGGATCACCTTGTCCGAGTGCGTCAAATATTCCGAGAGTCCGTTGTGCAGGTCCTCCGCGATCCGCTGCACCTCGTCGAAGGAGGGGTTCTCCCTCCCACGGAATGAGACCGCGACCGTCCGCTGCCGTCCGGAGGAGTCCTTGAACCAGTGGAGCTTCTCCAAAAGCGCGTGGCCGAGGCTGTTCCGCTCGTCCTCCTCCGTGAGCTTCAGGATGGGGAGGTTCTTCAGCGGGAAGACCGATTCGTCCGAGAAGCCGATGGTGCTTCCGCTGATCTCCAGCGAGTGGCTTCCCGCCCCCACCACCGTCGCGCGGATGGTCTCCTCCGCCTGAACGACGTCGAGAGTCCGGTAGGTCTCCGTCCACCTTACCGCCTGGCCGAGCAGGATGCCGATGTCGCCGTAGACGAACGGCCCTCCGTCCGGAACGCCGGCGATGCCGTCGGCGACGCCCCCCGAGAAGAAGGCGTGTTTCGCCGTCCGGTCGCCGCTCCGGAAGTCGTGCGCGGTGAGCATGCTCTCGAAAAGCGAACTTCGCGGCGCGAGTCCCATCAGCTCGTCGAAGAAGGCGGCCATGCGCCTTGAGAGGCGTTCCAGGTCGTCCACGGACGCGGTTTTCCCTTCTGTCAGCGGAAGGCCCAGCGAGGAGATCACCGGGGCGAGCCCCGGCGCGATGTACTCCACCCTTGCCGATTTCGGGTCGAGGCGCACGAGCCTGCCGCCGATGTCGAGGCAGGTGGTGTCGGTCACCTCGCCGTTGCGGAAGATGGCGACGTTCGTCGTGCCGCCGCCGATGTCGAAATTGACGACGGACGTCCGTTCGCGCTTCGAGTACGCGGCCGCTCCGGAGCCCTTCCCCGCGAGGATGGACTCCAGGTCCGACCCCGCGGTGGCGACGACGAAGTCGCCCGCGAGCCCTTCCATGCTCCGCAGCAGCGTCTCGGCGTTCTCCTTCCGCGCCGTCTCGCCGGTGATGATGATCGCTCCGGCGGAGATCTTCTCCCTGTCCATACCGGCGGCGCGGTACTCCGCCTCCACGATCCGCCGCACTCCTTCCGCGTCGATCACGGTGGAGGAGAGCAGCGGCGTGAAGTGGATGTCGCTCCGGTAGACGATCCGCTTGTCCACGACGGAGATGCGCGGCACGGAGGCGACTCCGGCCGTGTTCTCTATTTCGAGCGCGCTGAAGACAAGCTGCGTTGTCGATGTTCCGATGTCGATGCCGACGCTGAGCACGGTTTCAGTCACGAAAACACCTCAAATCTTTACAACAAGTGAGCTGCAAAGTTATTCTCAATCCTAGAAAGTGCGCCCTGAAGCGCGGCGCACTAAGTGATCGACACGACTCGAAAAAACCTCGTCGGTCGCCTACTTAAATTCCCTGTCGTATCCTGCCGGCAGATGCCTGTACATCAGGATGTAGAAGGCGCTGCTGAGGCGGTTGAGGGCGCGCAGGACGTCCAAACGGTC
>WPCG01064474.1_pt1 | contig 16610 bp, 11 predicted proteins | sample 5403311 | NCBI WGS metagenome assembly WPCG01 (sample SAMN12869467, study PRJNA574797) | sludge metagenome | isolation source: wastewater treatment of Control | place: China:Beijing | collected 2019-05-17 | reverse complement strand
GAACGCAGCAAACCGCACCTGAACGTGGGCACCATCGGTCACGTTGACCATGGCAAGACCACTCTGACCGCTGCCCTGACCCGCGTTTGCGCCGAAGTGTTCGGCAGCGCCGGCACCTCCAAGGGTTACGATCAGATCGATAACGCCCCTGAAGAAAAGGCGCGCGGTATCACTATCAACACCTCGCACGTAGAGTACGATTCCCCGACTCGTCACTACGCGCACGTTGATTGCCCTGGTCACGCCGACTACGTCAAGAACATGATCACCGGTGCTGCCCAGATGGACGGCGCGATCCTGGTCTGCTCCGCTGCTGACGGCCCCATGCCGCAGACCCGCGAGCACATCCTGCTGTCCCGTCAGGTAGGCGTACCTTACATTGTCGTGTTCCTGAACAAGGCCGACATGGTTGACGACGAAGAGCTGCTGGAGCTGGTGGAAATGGAAGTGCGCGATCTGCTGAGCACTTACGACTTCCCTGGCGACGACACGCCGATCATCGTTGGTTCGGCGCTGATGGCGCTGAACGGTCAGGACGACAACGGCATGGGCACCACCGCCGTCAAGACCCTGGTCGAGACTCTGGACAGCTACATTCCTGAGCCTGAGCGTGCCATCGACAAGCCGTTCCTGATGCCGATCGAAGACGTGTTCTCGATCTCCGGTCGCGGTACCGTTGTGACTGGCCGTGTTGAGCGCGGTATCGTTCGCGTCCAGGAAGAAGTGGAAATCGTTGGTATCAAGGACACCGTCAAGACTACCTGTACTGGTGTCGAGATGTTCCGCAAGCTGCTGGACGAAGGTCGTGCCGGTGAGAACGTTGGCGTTCTGCTGCGTGGTACCAAGCGTGAAGACGTTGAGCGTGGTCAGGTTCTGGCCAAGCCGGGCACCATCAAGCCGCACACTCAGTTCGAAGCTGAAGTGTACGTGCTGGGCAAGGACGAAGGTGGTCGTCACACCCCGTTCTTCAAGGGCTACCGTCCGCAGTTCTACTTCCGTACCACTGACGTGACCGGTTCCTGCGAGCTGCCGGAAGGCGTGGAAATGGTCATGCCGGGCGACAACGTCAAGCTGGTTGTCACTCTGATCGCTCCGATCGCCATGGAAGACGGCCTGCGCTTCGCGATTCGCGAAGGTGGCCGTACCGTTGGCGCCGGCGTGGTTGCCAAGATCATCGCTTAATTAGCGATTGATCTTGAGATGTTGAGCCGGTATCATTGCCGGCTCAACTGCGATTACAGGCCAGTAGCTCAATTGGCAGAGCGGCGGTCTCCAAAACCGCAGGTTGGGGGTTCGATTCCCTCCTGGCCTGCCAGATTATCTGGCAAAGACAAAACAGGATTGTACGATTGATGAGCACCAAGGCAGAAACTCACGATAGCCGCTTAGATGTCCTCAAGTGGATTGTCGTGGCTATACTCGTTTTTGTCGGTGTCTACGGTAATCATCATTTCGCTGCTGAATCTGTTTTGTATCGTGCCGTAGCACTGGTTGTGCTCGGCCTGGTTGCAGGCTTCGTTGCCCTGCAGACCGAAAAAGGCAAGGCATTCTGGTCGCTGCTTAAAGAAGCGCGTATTGAAATACGCAAAGTGGTCTGGCCAACTCGTACGGAAACCACTCAGACAACCCTCATCGTTGTTGCAGTTGTGCTGGTCATGGCCCTGATCCTGTGGGGGCTTGATACCCTTCTGGGTTGGATTATTTCTAAGTTCATTGGCTAAAGGTGTTCCGTGGCTAAGCGTTGGTACGTCATACATGCCTACTCGGGGTTCGAGAAGCACGTAATGCGCTCCCTGCAGGAGCGTGTCAAGCTGGCCGGCATGGAAGATCAGTTTGGCGAAATCCTGGTGCCCACCGAAGAAGTGGTGGAAATGCGCAACGGGCAGAAACGCAAGAGCGAGCGCAAGTTCTTCCCTGGTTACGTTCTGGTCCAGATGGAAATGAACGAAGGCACCTGGCACCTGGTCAAGGATACCTCCCGTGTACTCGGTTTCATCGGCGGAACCGCCGATAAGCCTGCACCCATTACCGATCGTGAAGCAGAAGCCATTCTGCGTCGCGTGGCTGACGGCAGCGACAAGCCGAAGCCGAAGACGCTGTTCGAGCCGGGCGAGGTGGTCAGGGTGACTGACGGTCCGTTCGCCGATTTCAACGGTGTTGTTGAGGAAGTGAACTATGAGAAGAGCCGTGTTCAGGTAGCTGTTCTCATTTTCGGTCGCCCCACGCCAGTGGAGCTCGAATTCGGCCAGGTCGAAAAAGGCTGAGTTCCATCGCCCGCCTGAACCCTGCAGTGCCTGAAGGCAGTGCGGGGTTTTGTTGTCAGTGGGCAATACATTAAGACGGGGAGCCGCGAGGCGCTATTACCCATTGGAGAAAACAGATGGCAAAGAAGATTCAGGCTTATATCAAGCTGCAAGTCAAGGCCGGTCAGGCTAACCCGAGTCCGCCGGTAGGTCCGGCCCTGGGTCAGCACGGCGTCAATATCATGGAATTCTGCAAGGCGTTCAACGCCAAGACTCAGGGCATGGAACCCGGTCTGCCGACTCCCGTGATCATCACTGTTTACAGCGACCGCAGCTTCACTTTTGAAACCAAGAGTACTCCTGCTGCCGTTCTGCTGCTGAAGGCTGCTGGTGTCAAGAGCGGCTCCGCGCGTCCGAACAGTCAGAAAGTGGGTACCGTTACCCGTGCCCAAATCGAAGAGATCGCCAAGACCAAGCAGGCCGATCTGACCGCTGCCGACATGGAAGCAGCTGTGCGCACCATCGCGGGCTCGGCCCGTAGCATGGGTCTGACTGTGGAGGGTGTGTAATGGCTAAGCTGACCAAGCGTCAAAAGGCAATCAACGAGAAAGTTGATAGCACCAAGGTATACGGCTTTGAAGAAGCTGCCGCCCTGTTGGCCGAGGTTTCCAGCGTCAAGTTCGTCGAGTCTGTCGACGTGGCGGTGAACCTGGGCGTCGATCCGCGTAAATCCGACCAGGTCGTACGTGGCGCCACCCTGCTGCCCCACGGCACTGGCAAGACTGTGCGCGTTGCCGTATTCACCCAGGGTGCCAACGCTGAAGCCGCCCTGGCTGCCGGCGCCGACAAGGTAGGCATGGATGATCTGGCCGCCGAAATGAAGGCTGGCGATCTGAACTACGACGTGGTCATCGCTTCCCCGGATGCGATGCGTGTGGTTGGTCAGCTGGGTCAGGTACTGGGCCCGCGTGGCCTGATGCCGAACCCCAAGGTCGGCACCGTATCCGCCGACGTGGCCACCGCGGTGAAGAACGCCAAGGCCGGTCAGGTTCGCTACCGCACCGACAAGAACGGTATCATTCATTGCTCCGTAGGCAAGGTCGGTTTCGAGCCGGTCAAGCTGAAGGAGAACGTGGAAGCTCTGCTGGCCGATCTGAAGCGTGCCAAGCCGTCCACTTCCAAGGGCGTTTACCTGCAGCGCGTGTCCCTGAGCACCACCATGGGCCCGGGTCTGCAGGTTGATCACAGCGCTCTGAATATCTGATTCAACGACGCGCCGCTTGCGGCGCGTCAACTATTGGGGTCCCTGCCAGTTGGGGGCTGTCCAAGACCGTAGGGGGCGCAAGCCTTAAACCGGGAGCAATCCCAAGCCTACGCAGATGGTGCTCACGATTCAGTGCAGGCTGGATCAGACACCAAAACACGTCGCCCCAGGGCGATCAATGGTAAATCCAGGAGTAGAACCCGTGGCAATTAAGCTCGAAGACAAAAAGGCCATCGTCGCTGAAGTCAACGAAGCTGCCAAAGGTGCGCTGTCTGCCGTTGTGGTTGATGCCCGCGGTGTGAGCGTGTCTGCCATGACTGGTCTGCGCAAAGACGCGCGCGAAGCCGGTGTGTACGTACGTGTTGTACGTAACACCCTGCTGCGTCGTGCAGTTGAAGGCACCGAGTACGAATGCCTCAACGAAGTCTTTGTCGGTCCTACCCTTATCGCGTTCTCCAACGAGCACCCGGGCGCAGCCGCCCGTCTGTTCAAGGAATTCGCCAAGGGCCAGGACAAGTTCCAGATCAAGGCAGCCGCGTTCGAAGGCAATTACCTTGCAGCTGATCAAGTCGACAAACTGGCTTCTCTGCCGACCTACGACGAGGCTATCAGCCAGCTGATGAGCGTTATCCAAGGCGCTACCAGCAAGTTCGTTCGTACTTTGGCCGCTGTCCGCGATCAGAAGGAAGCCGAGGCTGCCTGATTGGCTGGCTAGTGCTTTGTTCGTTTGCTTTTAATGTTTTGACGACCCCAAGGGGCGTCCCCCAATACAGGAATATAGAGTCATGGCTCTGACCAACGAAGATATCATCAACGCAGTATCTGAAATGTCCGTTATGCAGGTCGTTGAACTGATCAGCGCAATGGAAGAGAAGTTCGGTGTGTCCGCTGCTGCAGCTGTTGCTGCTGGCCCGGCTGCTGGTGGCGCTGCTGCCGCTGAAGAGCAAACCGAGTTCAACGTCATCCTGACTGCCGCTGGCGACAAGAAAGTCAACGTCATCAAGGCTGTTCGTGAACTGACCGGTCTGGGCCTGAAAGAAGCCAAGGCCATGGTTGACGGCGCTCCGTCCACCATCAAGGAAGGCGTTTCCAAGGACGAGGCCGAAGCGGCCAAGAAGTCTCTGGAAGAGGCAGGTGCAGCGGTCGAGCTCAAGTAAGCTTGCGCGACCTTGCGTCGACAGTCTGATCAACGGTCAGATTGATGGCTGGTGGCCTGTGTGCCACCGGCCTTTTGCCGTTCCAGCCTGATGGGTTGCGACGGTACCACTCCAAGCGAGTGAGCAAGACAAGGTCTTGCAAGCATTTTCAGGCTTTCCCGTCAGGGGGAGCCACTCAAGCAGGTGACCAAGCTGGGGAACGCTGATGGCTTACTCATACACTGAGAAAAAACGTATCCGCAAGGACTTTGGCAAACTGCCGCATGTGATGGATGTGCCCTATCTGCTGGCTATTCAGCTGGATTCCTACCGGGAATTCCTGCAAGCCGGTGTGGATAAGGACAGCGTTCGTGATATCGGTCTGCACGCGGCCTTCAAATCTGTCTTCCCCATTATCAGCTATTCCGGTAATGCGGCGCTCGAGTATGTCGGTTACCGGCTGGGTGACCCGGCTTTCGATGTAAAGGAGTGTGTGCTGCGCGGTGTGACCTATGCGGTCCCGCTGCGGGTGAAAGTGCGCCTGATCATCTTTGATCGCGAATCGGCCAGCAAGGCGATCAAGGATATCAAGGAGCAGGAAGTCTACATGGGTGAAATACCCCTGATGACCGAGAACGGTACCTTCGTGATCAATGGTACCGAGCGTGTGATCGTCTCCCAGCTGCATCGCAGCCCGGGTGTGTTCTTCGACCATGACCGTGGCAAGACGCACAGTTCCGGCAAGCTGCTGTATTCCGCCCGCGTGATTCCCTACCGCGGTTCCTGGCTGGACTTCGAGTTCGATCCCAAAGATGCGGTGTTCGTCCGTATTGACCGTCGCCGTAAGCTGCCGGCGTCGGTGCTGCTGCGCGCGCTGGGCTATCAGACCGAGGAAATCCTCGACATCTTCTACGACACCAACAAGTTCGAGGTGCAGGGCGAGAGCCTGCAGCTGGAGCTGGTACCGCAGCGCCTGCGCGGTGAGATCGCCACTTTCGATATCACTGACGGCAAAGGCAAGGTCATCGTCGAGAAGGGCCGCCGGATTACCGCGCGCCATATCAACCAGCTGGAAAAAGCCGGTATCAACAGCCTGGAAGTGCCCTACGACTACCTGGTTGGCCGTACCATCGCCAAGACCGTGGTGCACCCGGCGACCGGCGAAATTCTGGTTGACTGCAACACCGAGATCAGCATCGATCTGATCGACAAGCTGGTCAAGGCGCAGATTTCGCAGATCGAAACCCTGTACACCAACGACATCGATTGCGGTCCGTTCATCTCCGATACCCTGCGTATCGATACCACCACCAGCCAGCTCGAAGCGTTGGTGGAGATCTACCGCATGATGCGTCCCGGCGAGCCGCCGACCAAGGATGCCGCCGAAACCCTGTTCGGTAACCTGTTCTTCAGCAGCGACCGCTACGATCTGTCCGCAGTGGGCCGCATGAAGTTCAACCGCCGTATCGGCCGCGAGGAAATCGAAGGGGCCGGCGTACTGAGCAAGGAAGATATCATCGAGGTGCTCAAGACCCTGGTCGATATCCGTAACGGCAAGGGTGTGGTCGACGATATCGATCACCTGGGTAACCGTCGCATCCGCTCGGTTGGCGAAATGGCCGAGAACCAGTTCCGTGTGGGCCTGGTACGCGTTGAGCGCGCCGTGAAGGAACGCCTGTCCATGGCCGAAAGCGAAGGCCTGATGCCGCAGGACCTGATCAACGCCAAGCCGGTGGCTGCCGCGGTCAAGGAATTCTTCGGTTCCAGCCAGCTGTCGCAGTTCATGGACCAGAACAACCCGCTGTCCGAGATTACCCACAAGCGCCGTGTGTCCGCGCTTGGGCCGGGCGGTCTGACCCGTGAGCGCGCCGGCTTCGAAGTACGTGACGTACACCCGACCCACTATGGTCGTGTATGTCCGATCGAAACCCCGGAAGGTCCGAACATCGGTCTGATCAACTCGTTGGCGACCTATGCGCGTACCAACGAGTACGGCTTCCTGGAAAGCCCCTATCGCCGTGTCAAGGACACCGTCGTTACCGACGAGATCGTGTTCCTGTCGGCCATCGAGGAGGCTGACCATGTCATCGCCCAGGCCAGTGCCGAGGTACGTGATGGCAAGCTGGTCGAAGAGCTGGTCGCCGTTCGTCACATGAACGAATTCAGCGTCAAGGCGCCGGAAGAGGTCACCCTGATGGACGTATCGCCGCGTCAGGTCGTGTCGGTCGCCGCCTCGCTGATCCCGTTCCTCGAGCATGACGACGCCAACCGCGCCCTCATGGGTTCGAACATGCAGCGCCAGGCTGTACCGACCCTGCGTGCCGAGAAGCCGCTGGTAGGTACTGGTATGGAGCGCAACGTGGCGCTGGACTCCGGTGTCTGCGTGACCGCCCGCCGTGGCGGTGTGGTCGACTCGGTGGATGCCAGCCGTATCGTTATCCGTGTGAACGACGACGAGGTCGAGGCCGGTGAGGCCGGTGTGGATATCTACACCCTGACCAAGTACACCCGTTCCAACCAGAACACCTGCATCAACCAGCGTCCGCTGGTGAAGAAAGGTGATGTGGTGGCGATCAAGGACATTCTCGCCGACGGTTCCTCCGTCGATATGGGCGAGCTGGCCCTGGGCCAGAACATGCGCGTGGCGTTCATGCCGTGGAACGGCTACAACTTCGAGGACTCCATCCTCGTTTCCGAGCGTGTGGTTCAGGAAGACCGCTTCACCACCATCCACATCCAGGAACTGACCTGCGTATCCCGTGACACCAAGCTGGGGCCGGAGGAAATCACCTCGGACATCCCCAACGTCGGTGAAGCGGCGCTGGGCAAGCTGGATGAGGCCGGTATCGTCTACGTCGGCGCCGAAGTCGGCCCGGGCGACATCCTGGTCGGCAAGGTCACGCCCAAGGGCGAGACCCAGCTGACGCCGGAAGAGAAACTGCTGCGCGCGATCTTCGGTGAAAAGGCCTCCGATGTGAAGGATACCTCCCTGCGCGTGCCGACCGGCACCAAGGGTACCGTCATCGACGTGCAGGTATTCACCCGCGATGGCGTCGAGCGCGACAGCCGTGCGCTGGCCATCGAGAAGCAGCAGCTCGACGAGATCCGCAAGGATCTGCAGGAAGAGTTCCGCATCATCGAGACAGCAGCGTTCGAGCGTCTCGGTGCGGCGCTGATCGGGCAGTCCGCCGAAGGTGGCGCTGGCCTGAAGAAAGGTACCGCGTTGACCGCCGAGATCCTCGAAGGTATCGAGCGTGGCCAGTGGTTCAAGCTGCGCATGAGCGATGATGCGCTCAACGAGCAGCTGGAGCGCACCCAGGCCTACCTGATCGATCGCCGCAAGATGCTCGACGAGAAGTTCGAGGACAAGAAACGCAAGCTGCAGCAGGGCGACGACCTGGCGCCGGGCGTACTGAAGATCGTCAAGGTCTACCTGGCGATCAAGCGTCGCATCCAGCCGGGTGACAAGATGGCTGGTCGCCACGGTAACAAGGGTGTCATCTCGGTGATCATGCCGATCGAGGACATGCCGCATGACGAGAACGGCACGCCGGTGGATATCGTGCTCAACCCGCTGGGTGTACCGTCGCGGATGAACGTCGGTCAGATCCTGGAAACCCACCTGGGCCTGGCGGCCAAGGGCCTGGGCGAAAAGATCAACCGCATGCTGGAAGAGCAGCGCAAGATTGCCGAGCTGCGCGAGTTCCTCGACGAGGTGTACAACAAGGTTGGTGGTCGCCAGGAAAACCTGGATGCCCTCAATGACCAGGAAGTTATCGACCTGGCCAACAACCTGCGCGCTGGTGTGCCCATGGCCACAGCGGTGTTTGATGGCGCCGAAGAGGTCGAGATCAAGCACATGCTGCGCCTGGCGGACCTGCCGGACAGCGGTCAGATGCGCCTGTACGATGGCCGTACCGGCAATGCATTCGATCGCCCGGTCACCGTCGGCTACATGTACATGCTCAAGCTGAACCACCTGGTCGACGACAAGATGCACGCCCGTTCGACCGGTTCCTACAGCCTGGTAACACAGCAGCCGCTGGGTGGTAAGGCCCAGTTCGGTGGTCAGCGTTTCGGTGAGATGGAGGTCTGGGCCCTGGAAGCCTATGGCGCAGCCTACACCCTGCAGGAAATGCTGACCGTGAAATCGGATGACGTGAACGGCCGGACCAAGATGTACAAGAACATCGTGGACGGCGACCATCGCATGGAGGCCGGCATGCCGGAGTCCTTCAACGTGCTGGTCAAGGAAATCCGTTCGCTGGCCATCGATATCGACCTGGAATCCGAATAACCACCGACTGCCCACGTCTCGGGCGGCGCGATCCGCCGCCCTTGAGACACTGCGAGGAGTATAGGCCTTGAAAGACTTATTGAACCTGCTCAAGTCCCAAGGACAGATTGAAGAGTTCGATTCCATCCGAATCGGCTTGGCATCGCCGGAAATGATCCGGTCCTGGTCCTACGGCGAAGTGAAAAAGCCGGAAACCATCAACTACCGTACCTTCAAACCGGAGCGTGACGGCCTGTTCTGCGCCAAGATCTTTGGCCCGGTCAAGGACTACGAGTGCCTGTGCGGCAAGTACAAGCGCCTCAAGCACCGTGGCGTGATCTGCGAGAAGTGCGGCGTGGAAGTCGCCCTGGCCAAGGTGCGTCGTGAGCGCATGGGCCACATCGAGCTGGCTTCGCCGGTCGCGCACATCTGGTTCCTGAAATCCCTGCCGTCCCGGATCGGTCTGCTGCTGGACATGACCCTGCGCGATATCGAGCGGGTACTGTATTTCGAAAGCTATGTGGTGATCGAGCCGGGTCTGACCACGCTGGAGAAGGGCCAGCTGCTGAACGATGAGCAGTACTTCGAAGCGCTGGAAGAGTTCGGTGACGAGTTCGACGCGCGCATGGGTGCCGAAGCGGTATTCCAGCTGCTGACCGCGATGGATCTGGATCACGAGATCGGCCGCCTGCGTGAGGAAATTCCGCAGACCACCTCGGAAACCAAGATCAAGAAGCTGTCCAAGCGTCTGAAGCTGATGGAAGCCTTCCACGGCTCCGGCAACAAGCCGGAGTGGATGGTCATGACCGTGCTGCCGGTACTGCCGCCGGACCTGCGTCCGCTGGTACCGCTGGACGGTGGCCGCTTCGCCACCTCGGACCTGAACGACCTGTACCGCCGGGTGATCAACCGTAACAACCGTCTCAAGCGCCTGCTTGATCTGTCGGCGCCCGACATCATCGTGCGCAACGAGAAGCGCATGCTGCAGGAGTCGGTGGATGCGTTGCTGGACAACGGCCGTCGCGGTCGTGCCATCACCGGTACCAACAAGCGCCCGCTGAAATCCCTGGCCGACATGATCAAGGGCAAGCAGGGTCGTTTCCGTCAGAACCTGCTGGGCAAGCGCGTCGACTACTCCGGTCGCTCGGTGATCGTGGTTGGTCCGACCCTGCGTCTGCACCAGTGCGGTCTGCCGAAGAAAATGGCCCTGGAACTGTTCAAGCCGTTCATCTTCGGCAAGCTGGAACACCGTGGCCTGGCGACCACCATCAAGGCCGCCAAGAAGATGGTCGAGCGTGAGCTGCCCGAGGTTTGGGACATCCTCGCCGAAGTCATCCGCGAACACCCGGTACTGCTGAACCGTGCCCCGACCCTGCACCGTCTGGGTATCCAGGCGTTCGAGCCGGTGCTGATCGAAGGTAAGGCCATCCAGCTGCACCCGCTGGTGTGTGCGGCGTACAACGCCGACTTCGACGGTGACCAGATGGCCGTGCACGTACCGCTGACCCTGGAAGCCCAGCTGGAAGCCCGTGCGCTGATGATGTCGACCAACAACATCCTGTCGCCGGCCAGCGGCGAGCCGATCATCGTGCCGTCGCAGGACGTGGTTCTGGGGCTGTACTACATGACCCGTTCGCATATCAATGCGCGCGGTGAAGGCATGCGTTTCAGCAGCATTGCCGAAGTCGAAATGGCCTATCGCAGCGGCCAGGTCGAACTGCATGCGCTGGTCAAGGTACGCATTACCGAGACCGTCAAGCACCAGGACGGCAGCACGGTAACCGAAACCCGTATCGTCGACACCACTGTCGGTCGTGCACTGTTGTTCCAGATCCTGCCCGAGGGGCTGCCCTTCGCGCTGGTCGATCAGCCGTTGAAGAAGAAGGCGATCTCCAAGCTGATCAATACCAGCTACCGGGTTGTGGGCCTGAAGGAAACCGTGATCTTCGCTGACCAGCTGATGTACACCGGTTTCGCCTACTCGACCATTTCCGGTGCCTCGATCGGTGTCAACGACTTCGAGATTCCGCAGGAGAAGGCGGACATCATCGAGCGTGCCACCGCCGAAGTGAAGGAAATCGAGGACCAGTATGCCTCGGGTCTGGTTACCGCCGGCGAGAAGTACAACAAGGTCATCGACCTGTGGTCCCGTGCCAACGATGAAATTTCCAAGGCGATGATGGACAACCTGAAGGTTGACCGTGTCCTCGACCGCGAAGGCAAGGAAGTGGACCAGGAGTCCTTCAACTCCATGTACATGATGGCTGACTCCGGTGCCCGGGGCTCGGCGGCACAGATTCGCCAGCTGGCCGGTATGCGTGGCCTGATGGCCAAGCCGGACGGCTCGATCATCGAGACGCCGATCATCGCCAACTTCCGTGAGGGTCTGAACGTACTGCAGTACTTCATCTCCACCCACGGTGCCCGTAAGGGTCTGGCCGATACGGCGCTGAAGACCGCCAACTCCGGTTACCTGACCCGGCGTCTGGTCGATGTGGCCCAGGATCTGGTGATCACCGAAGTGGACTGCGGCACCGACCAGGGTCTGGTGATGAAGCCGCATATCGAAGGTGGCGACATCGTCGAGCCGCTGGGTGAGCGGGTCCTGGGTCGGGTCATCGCCCGCGACGTGCTCAAGCCGGGCACCGACGAGGTGATCGTCAACGCCGGTACCCTGATCGACGAGCAGTGGGTCGAGTTCCTCGAAACCAACAGTGTCGATGAAGTGCTGGTGCGTTCGCCGATCACCTGTGAAACCCGCTACGGTGTGTGCTCCACCTGCTATGGTCGCGACCTGGCCCGTGGGCACCAGATCAACATCGGTGAGGCAGTGGGTGTCATCGCTGCCCAGTCGATCGGTGAGCCGGGTACCCAGCTGACCATGCGTACCTTCCACATCGGTGGTGCGGCCAGCCGGACCGCCGCGCAGGACAGCGTTCAGGTCAAGAGCGCCGGTACCATTCGTCTGCACAACCTCAAGCATGTGGTGCGTGACGATGGTGCGCTGGTTGCCGTGTCCCGTTCCGGTGAGCTGGCCCTGGCCGACGAGTTCGGTCGTGAGCGCGAGCGCTACAAGCTGCCTTACGGTGCAGTGATCTCCATCCATGAGGGTGAGCAGGTCCAGGCCGGGCAGGTGGTGGTCAAGTGGGACCCGCACACCCACCCGATCGTGACCGAGATCGCCGGTACCGTGCAGTTCGTGGGCATGGAGGAGGGTATCACCATCCGCCGCCAGACCGACGAGCTGACGGGCCTGAGCAACATCGAGGTGATGGCGGTACACGAGCGGCCGTCCGCTGGTAAGGATATCCGTCCGACCATCAAGCTGATCGGCAGCGACGGCAAGGAACTGATGCTGCCGGGTACCGATGTGCCGGCGCAGTACTTCCTGCCGGAGAAGACCCAGGTCAACCTGTCCGATGGGGCGCAGGTAACCATTGGTGACGTTATCGCGCGTATCCCGCGGGAAACCTCCAAGACCCGCGATATCACCGGGGGTCTGCCGCGCGTGGCGGATCTGTTCGAGGCGCGCCGTCCGAAGGAGCCGTCCATCCTGGCGGAAGTCAGCGGGACCATTTCCTTCGGCAAGGAAACCAAGGGCAAGCGTCGCCTGGTGATCACCCCCACCGATGGCAGCGATCCGTACGAGGAGCTGATTCCGAAGTGGCGTCACCTGAACGTGTTCGAGGGTGAGCAGGTCACCAAGGGTGAGGTTATCTCCGATGGTCCGAGCAACCCGCACGATATCCTGCGTCTGCTGGGTGTCAGCGAGCTGGCCAAGTACATCGTCAACGAGATCCAGGACGTGTACCGCCTGCAGGGTGTGAAGATCAACGACAAGCACATCGAGGTGACCATCCGTCAGATGCTGCGCAAGGTCGAGATCACCGAGTCCGGCGATTCCAGCTTCATCAAGGGTGACCAGGTCGAGCTGACCCAGGTGCTGGAAGAGAACGAGACGCTGGCGACGCAGGACAAGTTCCCGGCCAAGTACGAGCGCGTGCTGCTGGGTATCACCAAGGCCTCGCTGTCGACCGAATCGTTCATTTCGGCGGCCTCCTTCCAGGAGACCACCCGCGTGCTGACCGAGGCTGCCGTCACCGGCAAGCGCGATCATCTGCGCGGTCTGAAGGAAAACGTGGTGGTCGGTCGTCTGATTCCGGCCGGTACCGGTCTGGCCTATCACGCCGAGCGCAAGCGTCAGCGCATGGCTGACAAGCCGACCAAGGTAAGTGCAAGTGAAGTCGAGCAGGCACTGTCCGATGCGCTGAATTTCAGCGGCAACTAGGTAGTGTCACCCGTCGCGGACCGCGGCGGGTGTGCTTGACGCTCAGGGGCGGGGTCTATAGAATTCCGTACCCCTAAAATAGGCGGGGCATTTTGCCCTGCCGTTTTATTTAATATGTCCCAGGGACATCTATGGAGTTTTGCTAGATGGCAACAATCAACCAGCTGGTTCAAAAGCCGCGCAAGCGTGTTGCTGAAAAAAGCGACGTGCCCGCGCTGCAGAACTGCCCGCAGCGTCGCGGTGTATGTACTCGCGTATATACCACCACGCCGAAGAAGCCGAACTCGGCTCTGCGTAAGGTCTGCCGTGTGCGCCTGACCAACGGCTTCGAAGTTTCTTCCTATATCGGTGGTGAAGGCCACAACCTGCAAGAGCACAGCGTCGTTCTGATTCGCGGCGGCCGTGTAAAAGACTTGCCGGGTGTGCGTTACCACACTGTTCGCGGTTCGCTGGACACCTCCGGTGTCAAAGACCGTAAGCAGGGTCGTTCCAAGTACGGCGCCAAGCGTCCGAAGTAATTGAATTCATTTAACCTGAGTCGATAAGAGTAAGGTCAGGCGTAACCATATTGTTGCAGTCCTGAGCTAACCTGAAGACCGTTTGAGGGCTTATCATGCCAAGACGTCGTGTAGCGGCAAAACGTGAGATCCTGCCAGAACCAAAATATGGCAGCCAGATTCTCGCCAAATTCATGAACCATGTAATGGAAAGCGGCAAGAAATCCACCGCTGAGCGCATCGTGTACGGTGCTCTGGAAAAAGTCAAAGAGCGTACCAAGACTGATGATCCGGTCGAGCTGTTCGAAAAGGCACTCGATGCCATCGCGCCGCTGGTCGAGGTCAAGTCGCGCCGTGTAGGTGGTGCCACCTACCAGGTTCCGGTTGAAGTGCGTCCCTCCCGCCGCAATGCCTTGGCAATGCGCTGGCTGGTAGATGCTGCCCGTAAGCGTGGCGAGAAGTCGATGGATCTGCGCCTTGCTGGTGAACTGCTTGATGCATCCGAAGGCAAAGGTTCTGCGGTCAAGAAGCGTGAAGACGTGCACCGTATGGCTGAAGCTAACAAAGCCTTCTCCCACTATCGCTTCTAAACAACGACTCAGGAGACTATCGTGGCTCGTACAACCCCGATCAATCTGTACCGAAATATCGGTATTTGTGCGCACGTCGATGCGGGCAAAACCACAACCACGGAACGGATCCTGTTCTACACCGGCGTCAACCACAAGATGGGTGAAACCCATGATGGCGCCAGTACCACTGACTGGATGGCGCAGGAGCAGGAGCGTGGTATCACCATTACCTCTGCTGCGGTAACCGCCTTCTGGCAGGGTTCCGAGAAGCAGTACAAGCAGCACCGCGTAAACGTCATCGACACCCCCGGCCACGTTGACTTCACCATCGAAGTAGAGCGTTCCCTGCGCGTGCTCGACGGCGCGGTCGTGGTATTCTGCGGCACCTCCGGGGTTGAGCCGCAGTCCGAGACCGTATGGCGTCAGGCCAACAAGTACGGTGTGCCGCGTATTGTCTACGTGAACAAGCTGGACCGTCAGGGTGCCAACTTCCTGCGCGTGGTCGAGCAGATCAAGAAGCGCCTGGGTCACACCCCGGTGCCGCTGCAGCTGCAGATCGGTTCGGAAGAGAACTTCGCAGGTCAGGTCGATCTGCTGCGCATGAAGGCTATCTACTGGAACGATGCCGACATGGGTATGACCTTCCGTGAGGAAGAGATCCCGGAAGACATGGTCGAGCTGGCCAATCAGTACCGCGAGAATCTGGTCGAAGCAGCTGCCGAAGCCAACGAAGAGCTGATGAACAAGTACCTGGAAGAGGGCGAACTGACTCTGGAAGAGATCAAGGCCGGTCTGCGTCAGCGTACCCTTGCCAGCGAAATCGTTCCCGCTGTCTGCGGTTCCTCGTTCAAGAACAAGGGTGTGCCGCTGGTGCTGGACGCCGTTATCGACTTCCTGCCGGCCCCTGATGAGGTCGAGGCCATCAAGGGTGTACACCCGGATGACGACGAGAAGACCGATCAGCGTATTTCCAGTGACGACGAGCCTTTCGCCGCACTGGCGTTCAAGATCGCTACCGACCCCTTCGTTGGTACCCTGACCTTCGTTCGCGTGTACTCCGGCGTACTGGCTTCCGGTGACTCGGTGATCAACTCGGTCAAGGGCAAGAAGGAGCGCGTCGGCCGTATGGTGCAGATGCAGGCCAACAACCGCGAAGAAATCAAGGAAGTGCGCGCTGGTGACATCGCTGCCCTGATCGGCATGAAGGATGTGACCACCGGTGACACCCTGTGCGACATGGAAAAGCAGATCGTACTGGAGCGCATGGAATTCCCCGAGCCGGTAATCCATGTTGCCGTCGAGCCGAAGACCAAGGCCGACCAGGAGAAGATGGGTATCGCTCTGGGCAAACTGGCCCAGGAAGATCCGTCCTTCCGCGTGCGTACTGACGAGGAATCCGGCCAGACCATCATCGGTGGTATGGGTGAGCTGCACCTGGACATCATCGTTGACCGCATGAAGCGCGAGTTCAACGTTGAGGCCAACATCGGCAAGCCGCAGGTGGCCTATCGCGAAGCGATTCGCAATACTTGTGAAATCGAAGGCAAGTTCGTGCGCCAGTCCGGTGGTCGTGGTCAGTTCGGTCACGTCTGGATTCGCTTCGAGCCGGCTGATGAAGCTGCCGAAGGTCTGGTTTTCGCCAGCGAAGTGGTTGGTGGTGTGGTACCCAAGGAATACATTCCTGCGGTACAGAAGGGCATTGATGAGCAGATGAAGAACGGTGTTCTCGCCGGTTACCCCCTGCTCAGCCTCAAGGCAACCATCTTTGATGGTTCTTATCATGATGTGGACTCGAACGAAATGGCGTTCAAGATCGCCGCTTCCATGGCCACCAAGCAGTTGGCCCAGAAAGGCGGTGCTGTTCTGCTCGAGCCGATCATGAAAGTTGAAGTAGTGACCCCTGAGGACTACATGGGTGACGTGATGGGTGACCTCAACCGTCGTCGTGGTCTGGTCCAGGGTATGGAAGACTCTCCCTCCGGGAAGGTCATCCGTGCTGAGGTTCCGCTGGGTGAGATGTTTGGTTACGCCACGGATGTACGCTCCATGTCCCAAGGACGCGCGAGCTACTCCATGGAGTTCTCCAAATACGCCGAGGCTCCCTCGAACATCGTTGACGCTATTATCAAGAAGCAAGGTTGATTGCTTCCTGGCTAATTCAAGAGGTTACTAATCGTGGCAAAAGAAAAGTTTGAACGCAGCAAACCGCACCTGAACGTGGGCACCATCGGTCACGTTGACCATGGCAAGACCACTCTGACCGCTGCCCTGACCCGCGTTTGCGCCGAAGTGTTCGGCAGCGCCGGCACCTCCAAGGGTTACGATCAGATCGAT
>WPCG01036197.1_pt1 | contig 16679 bp, 15 predicted proteins | sample 5403311 | NCBI WGS metagenome assembly WPCG01 (sample SAMN12869467, study PRJNA574797) | sludge metagenome | isolation source: wastewater treatment of Control | place: China:Beijing | collected 2019-05-17 | reverse complement strand
TAAAAAATTACCTAGGGCATATTCACCCTAGGTATTTTTTAAAACATTATAAGAATGAACAAATAAGATTTACAGTGATCTGCGCCGTAATGCAATAAAGATCATCACCCCAATAAGCGCACCACTCATGCCAAGTGTCGCGCTTATATTACCGAAACAGCCCGTTTTTGCTGGTGTTGGTTCGCTAGAAGCACCTGGATCACTCGTTTGTGGTTCGTCTGGCAAAGAAGTGGTAGGAGGCATTGAAGTATCTTCACTAACTGTTCCGGAATCAACGGGAACGGAAGTATCTCTCGATGTTTCACTTACTTCGCTAATTTCGCTAGGACTACTAATATCCTCAGAAATTGAAGTATAACTTGAGGATGCTGGATCGTTTGGATCAACAGGATCAATAGGTTCAGCATAATCGGTGTAGCCGATAGTTGGTGGAATCGTTAAGTCATTCGTGCCACGGTCACGCACGTTACGCACAATAAGCGTTGTATTAACCGTTAAGCGAATGTTCCCACTGATGACACTGCCGCGTGCAAGTGTATTAGATGTATCAAGAATAACTTCATAATCGGTTAAGTCACTAATTGTTTCACGGTCAATACCTGGTCCGTAATGATAAATGACATAATTATCGGCATTATTTTTATAACCAAGCCGGACAAGATTTGTTTTGCCGCCTGATTTTGCTGCCGTGCTATTCGCGTCAACAAGCGCACGTGTCGCGTAATTGAAAGCTGGTGCATGCCGTTTTAAGGCAATCATTTGGCGATAGGCATTAAAGAACGTCATATTATCCCATTTTTCTGCCCATTTAATCGAGTTCACATTATAAGAACTCTTATAGGAGTTATGGTCATAATAACCAGCAGAGCCGCCTTCGATTGGTTTCGAGCGGAGCATTTCACTACCAGCGTGGACAAAACCCATCCCTTGACTTAAAAGCGATATCGCTTCGGCTTGGAGCGCCTGGGCTTTGAGGATGTCGGCACTATAACCTAAATTACTTTGCCGATTCGCGGTACGCAGATGGTCATAAATCGTATAGTTATCATGGACGGATATATAGTTAACAACTTGCGACGGATTATTCGTGCCGCCAGTTATTTTCCCCATTGTGCCATCAATAAGACGATCAACTTCATGGCCACTACTTTGTACCCAGCCAACACGGGCACTATTATCCCAGCTACCCCCTTTAATTGCGTCACGTCCTGCATCGTTAAACGCGCCAACATGTGCCATTTTATGAATATTATCTTGTGTTGCTAAATCCGGGACTGGTAAATGCGCATAATCATGCATTGTCCATGGTTCACCGTAAATGACAATATCATTACGTAATGATTTAAGTTTTGTTGCGAGTTTATTCATCGCATTTACCGTGTGTAAACCCATTAAATCAAAGCGGAAGCCACTTATTTTGTATTCACTCACCCAAAAAGCGGTTGAATCACGCATATAGTTTTCCATCATTTTGCGTTCACTTGCGGTGACGTTACCAACACCACTTGAGTTGTTGGGGGAACCGTCTTCATAATAGCGGAAGTAGTAACCCGGGACAAGTTTTGTAAAACTATGTTGCGAGATACTAGCGACGTGATTATACACAACGTCCATAATGATGCGAATGTCTTTGTTCGCAAACGCTTGGACGACTTGTTTAAATTCATTAATCCGCACTAAGCCGTTATAAGGGTCAGTGCTATAACTACCTTCAAGTACGTTATAGTTTTGTGGGTTATAACCCCAGTTAAATTCCATTTTTGTTTCATCATTTTGTTGGTCATAAAACGGTAAGATTTGCACGGCGTTCACACCAAGTTCGACAATATGGTCAAACCCAGTTTTTACCGCTTGGCCATTTTTTTGATACATGGTGCCTTCTTGCGTTAAACCGAGGAACTTTTTGCGATAGTCTTCATGCCCATTCCACGAAGCATCCGCGGTTAAGTCACTGACATGCAATTCATACGGAACAATTTCCGTTGGTAATTTTGCTGAATAACTTACATTCTCCCACCCGGTTGGATTTGTTTTACTAAAATCAACAATCATGCCGCGTGCGCCGTTAACACCGGTTGCTTTCGCGTATGGATCAGTTAATTCCACAACACCGTTGGTGTTTTCAGCGACAAGCGTATAATACGTGCCGTGGAGGTCGCCAGTTTTCGTTGCCGTCCATGTGCCTTTATCACCACGCGTCATTGTTAATGTTTCTTTAATCGTGTTATCACCTTTTTCTTTACTAACGGAAAGCGGTGTACCGTTATCATAAAGATTGATCTTTAAAGATTTTGACGTTGGCGCCCACACTTTAAATGTCGTTTGTTGCGGTGTATACGTCACGCCTAAATCTTCACCGTCATACGTTAAATTTTCAATAAAGAAGGGGTCATTAAAGAGGCCATTTAATGTAATTGTTTTGGATTTTACAACATTTGTTGTTTTAAAGGTCACACTAACGGAGTAGTCTTTGGTGACGTCAACGTTATTATCAACCGTAAAGTCAAATTTATGTTTATAGTTTTGTTCAGTAGTGGAGACGTTACCGGTTTTATTAACGACGCCATCGATTTTATATTCATAACTTGCGGGCGCAAGATATGTTGTGACACTTACTTTATTTTTGGCACTAAATTGGGCGTCGAGCACTTTTTCACCAACAGCGTCCGCGGCTGATTTATAGACAGTTGTTTCCATATCAACCAAGAAGAAATTACGGCGCGGTGTTTCGCCGTCCATTTCAATTGGATAATCAGTCACGTCAATCCGAATATCCGGCGTTTGTGCTTCCCAGTCCCCGAGGCGAATAATTAAATCAAGCCATTGTGGATGATTGAAGAATGTACTCGCCACTTGGAGGACACGCCATGATTTACCTTCGAGTGTTTTGCTTGAAGTAAACGGATAGGCAGCCCCTTGTTGGCCTTCACTCCATAGCCACAAACTATAATTTGCTGCTTGTTTATTATCATTTCGCCAGTAGTGAATTGTGTATACCGATGGTTCAATGTCGTTATCTGGATCTGGATCAGGGTCAGGATCAATAATCGTTGGTAAATAAGTAGACCAATAACCGATGACTTTACCACTATTATCGCCGTGTTCATTTTCGCCCCATTCATCATCATAGAGGACGTACATATTATTTGGGCTACTAAAATCAAGGTCGAGGTCACTTGTTTGGTTCCAGCGTCCATCCCACGTATTTGCCGAACTTGGATTCATCCGGTTAAAAATGAGGTGGTTATATGGGGCTATGGGGATTTCCACACTATAGAAGAGGTCTTCACCCGCAACGGGTGTCATGCTAAACCATGCGGGATCAGCTTCGGGGGCAACCCAGACGTATGCCGCAAATCGGGCGTCACCCATTGCCCAGTTGTCATTAACTTTTAAATAAATTGTTTTTGTTTCTTCGGCGAGTACTTCATGCGGCTTTGTTGTTGCTTTCGGTGTAACCACACTTGCTAAAAGGATGAAGCCTAATGTGAAGATTTTTTTAAATGAATGTTTCATTGTGACCTCTTTCTATCATAAACGATGATACAAACGTTTGCTTGGGGATGATTGTCACTATTTTATAGAAACGCAACTACCCAATATAAATAAACTTACTTTTAATATTACCATATTAAGCAGAAAGAAAAACGATTATAAATCAACGGATTTTCTTTTCAAAAGGCCAGCTAAATGGTAAACTAAAGGTGTAAATAACAATTATTTGTTTAGAAAGTAGGCATATGGCACTTTTTGCGCAACGAAAATATTACATAGTCAAAGCAAAATTTGGCCATGTTGGACGGGATAAGTATTTACCACTTGATATTCCCGTGCGTGCCATAAATAAAAAAGATGCGAGTGCAAAAGCTAAACGGATGGGTGGCGTTAAACGCGATCACCCGGATTGGTGTTTAAAAGGGCCAACTGAAGTAAGTAAAGAAGAATTTATTGCGTGTCAAACAAAGTTAAGTGCTGATCCGTATTGGAATAAAAAAACCCGGCAAAATATTAACCTTTTTAAAGATCGGCTCGTTGATGAACCAAATTATACAAATCATCGTGGCTTAAAAACGAATACAGTATCATTTAAAAAGCCGACAACCGCAGAAATAAAAATGTTTCACAAACGGAAACAACAAATTGTTTTAAAAGATTTAGAAATGTATTTAGACGACGAAGACGAATAGTTTAACGTGTATATTTATACCCACCGGAACGACCACCGCCACCGCGTGCTCCGCCGCCACCGCCTGGTAAGAGGAAGACAATCCAAAAGCGACCAGTGCCAAGAAGGAAGAGAACACCGAGCCCAATGAGTAACCAACCCCACCATTTAATACTAAATTCACTGACATAACCTTTCGGAATGGAATTATAAAAGCTTTCATATTGCAGGACTTCATAATCATCCATTAGTGTTTCGGCGTTAAAGGCGTTAATGCTATATACGCTTGTATATATTTCTTCCATAACTGATAAATAAAAATACGTTAATTTATAATCATAATCAGTCCGGTGGACAGTTTCAAACATTGGATGTTCCCATGTGTTGACGAAAATATCTTCAAGGCGAAACATAGAGACATAACCCGATAGGCGTGGGCCAATTTCGCGTGTCATTCCGAGATAATTAAACGAATATTTATCATTTGGATCCGGGGAGAAGTAGAGCATTAAAAGCATCCCCATATCATTTGCGCCAATTTCCCATTTATTAAAAATTGCCGTTGTATCAATCGAATCAACGGGGCCAAGATGCGTCGCAACGACAACTTGGGTGCCATTAATTTGTGCGGCCTTAAATTGTTCGGTTTGTGAATGGTCGTCATAAAGTTGACTTGAAAGCGAATAAATAAAATATTGGGTGCTCGTTAAAAGCGCACCAGCCTGGTCATTAATGTAGAAGGCTTTTGACCGTGGCATATCCTGGGGAGCACTGTTACAGCTACTTAATGCTAAAAGACTTACCCCAAGGATAATGCCAAGTAATTTACGGTTTCGTGTCGTGCGCATCGAAACCTCATTAACTAAAGGTCGGTAGCGTTGTTGAATATGTTGGGACTACCCATGTTGCAAATGGTGTTTTACTACCAAGGAACAACATATTCGGGAAAACATGAATATGCGTGTTGTAGGCGGTAACAGCACTATTGTATGACGTAATCGAAAACGTTACGCTATTTGTGCTAGCGGAAAACTCCGCAATCGCCGCCGCATATAAATTTGTTGTTTGATAACTATTGGGGTTATCTTCTAACAGGACAACAAGGGAAGTAATTGTTGATTCAACAATTTGTGCTTGGCCGTTTGGATCACCGTCAATCCCAGCATCAAGTGCCGCTGCAAACGCGGTCCGTGCATCAGTAATTAATTGCAGTGCATTTAAAATCATTGCATCCGCACTTTGGATTGCGTCAATAACTGCGCCCATTTTTTCATAACGGCCACTGTATTGGGCATAAACGTTACCGGTCGCTTCACTAACTGCTTGATTGCGGCGTACTTCGCCGTTTACGGCACCAATCCAAGTCGCGCCAATCGTGACGCCTAATAGGGCAACAGCCCCAATTACGTAGTAGTATACTCTTTTCATAAGTCCACTCCTCCATGTCCCCCAAAATAATGGAACAATTTCATTATAAAAAATGTAGCAAAAAAGTCTTATATAAATGCACAAACTAAGTAAAAAAGCGGTCGAAAAGCATGAAAATTATGATTAATGCGAAAAAATTGGGAAAAATACCATTATTTGCTATACTTTAAGCGGAGTAAAACCCGTAAGTGAAAAGCATAAGTTTAAATACTTCGATATATGATTTAGTCAAGAAATATCCCGAAATTGTGGAAGTTCTTTTTACAATTGGTTTTAAAGAAATTACGAAACCAATGATGCTAAATACCGCTGGGCGCATTATGAATTTGAAGAAAGGTTCAAAAATGCGCGACATTGAATTAGAAGTAGTTATTGATGCCCTCGAAGCGGCGGGGTTTACGATTGTGGAGGAAAATAATGAGTGAATTTATTAATAACGTTAGTAAAGCACGGCAAGAAAAACTTAAAGCGCTGATTTTAAGTTTGCACGCTGGCAAAGATTTTGACGAGGCAAAGCGCGAGTTTAAAGAACATTTTGGCGAAGTAACAACCCGCGAAATAAGCCAAATGGAACAAGCACTAATTAAAGAGGAAGGTATTACCGTCCAAGAAATCCAAAAACTTTGTGACGTGCACGCGGCGGTTTTTGAAGGCTCAATTAGTGATATTCATAATGTCTTAGAAGGTGTGACGAATGAACCAGGTCATCCAGTGCGTGTGATGCGCGACGAAAATGAGAGGATTGAACAACTGATTGCGGAAGAAATTGAACCGTATTTAACACAAAGTGGGAAAACACCAATGTTAATGCTCCGCGTCGCGTTTGACCGCTTATGGGAAATTGATAAACATTATAGTCGCAAAGAAATGCTCATGTTCCCGCATTTAGAGAAAAAAGGCATTACCGCACCCCCAAAAGTGATGTGGGGTGTTGATGATGAAATCCGCGCGGATATTAAAGAAGTCATTAGTCTTTTAGGCGCGGTTGGGAGTGACGAAAGTGTTATTAAAGATAAAGCCCAAAAAGCGATTACGCGCGTGCGTGACATGATTTTTAAAGAAAATAATATTTTATTACCACTATTAGAAGAAAACTTAAAATTTGTGCATTGGATTAGTGTTGATTTAGGGAGCCCCGAAATTGGGTGGTTTTTAGAAGCACCAAAAGAAGCATGGAATAAAGAACATCAGGACGAAGTTGAACTTGTAAAAACACCGCTTGTTGACGGGGAAATTCCGTTTGGTGCTGGGACCTTAACACAGACTGAAGCGAACGCGATTTTAAATACGGTGCCTGTTGATATGACTTTTGTTGACAAAGACGGCCATGTTAAATACTTTAGTCAAGGCAAAGAACGTATCTTTGCGCGTCCAGCAACAATTCTTGGGCGTCACGTAACGATGTGTCACCCACCTGGCTCAGTTGATGTGGTTGAAAAGATTATTGACCGACTACGGAGCGGCGAAAAAGACGTTGATGAATTTTGGATTCAAAATGATAAAATGTTTGTGCTTATTCGCTACTTTGCTGTGCGTGACGCGGATGGTAATTACTTAGGAGTGTTAGAAACAACCCAAAATATTAAGCCCCTCCGTGAACTAACCGGTGAGAAGCGTTTGGCAGATTAAATAAAGCAAATGGTTGTAAAAAGGGGCTCTGTTAAATACAGCGTGGACACTTTTTTAAAATTCCACGCTCCATTTAATAGTTTTGGTCAGTTATATTAACCCAACAAGGAGATTATTTACACATATCAAAGATCTATTTACCACAGCCCAAATAATGATTATACGGGGATTTTTAATAAATTTAATGGGGTGCTTTTACGAATATAAAAAGACCCCAGAATTGCTTCCGGGGTCTCCACGCTCTATTTAATAGTTTTAGTGGGTTGTTTCGCCGTTTCCACGATTTTCCACGTTCTATTTAATTGAGCCTTTGTTATTAGCGTCCTACTAACGAATTAAAGCGGGAAATCCGCAAGTGTTGTTCGTTCAACGTTGAAGTAGTAAGCTTGTGTTACTGTTTCTTCGCCATTAACATGGATGGTCACGCGGATAACAATTGGATCACGTAATTCCGTCGTTACATCATTATTAATATTAATGATTTCGTCAACTTCCATGAAGTTTGTAAAGCGGGCAAAGAGTTTCGAGTAATCATTATCTAAGCCGTCAGTATCATAATGAGCAACAGGGGTAATTGCTGTCCCTGCGACTAATTGGCCTTCGTATTCCGTATTTAATGTACTGTTAAAGAAGTAATCGGCGTCATTAGCAAAGTCGGTATCAAACGCAAGTGTAATTTCGCCAAAGTCTTGGAGCGTAATTTGTTTCGGGAATACGATTGTATCGGTAAAGAGTTTAAGCGTTAACGGGGCACCTGGTGTTTTGGGATTTTCTTGGTAGTAACGATCAATTGTCCCGTTATTATAATCACGTGCTTTCACAACGTTAACGAGCCCACCGAATTCATTAGCGATGGCTTCACCAATCTTTTGGTTCGTGATCGTAAAGTTTTTCGTTGTAAAGTAGAAGACTTTTGTTTCCGCTGCTTCGGCACTTAATTCATAAACGGGTTCCGCTGCTGTTGGATCAATGGCGTTATAAAGTTGAATTTCAACATGAACTTCAAAGTCAACACTACCCGCTTGTGTGGCGTCATAGAGTTCACGTTGCGGTAAATCTTTAACCCCTTGCGCAAACCCTTCAAGGTCACCTTGTGCGACTCCTGCCGCTTGCCAATCAAAGGATCCTGGCGAGGTAATAGTTTTAGCAATGACATCATTATCTTGAATACTTATATCTTCAACAGACGCATCAAAGAATGTTAGTTGGTTGCCGTCGGCAAAGATTTGTGACGTAATTTCGAGTTTCTTATTGTCATATTTTGTGAGGACAATTTCTTCGGGAATAACAATTGTATCCGTTAAATGCTCAACTTCATAGCGGTTTAGCGCATCAGTTGCATCATTTGCGATACTTTGAATATGCGAATAGTCACCGTCCTTAACGTCTTCGTAATTTACAACGTTAACGAGGGAATTATCGCCGACTAAGAAGTCAACAACTTCTTGATCAATATCAGCCGGAATTAGTTGGACGTAGAAGTCGCGTGTTTTTACTGTCGCCGGTTCGCCAATCTTTTTACTTGGCAAGGAAGCGACAACTTCAAGATGGATGACTTCGTTAAATGCGTCTTGACTCACTGTTTGGTATAGTGTCTCGGCATCGTTTTTCGCTAAGCCTTCGATTTCCGCTGCGAAGCCTTCTAAATCATCTTCATTAACAATTGGTTCATAATCTTCACCAATGGGGGTAAGTGTTTGCACTGTTACCGTCGCCCCATCAATGGCGTTATCACCTTCAAGTAATTTTGAAGCCGCATAGAAGAGTTCTTCATGTGCTGGACTATCAAAGTTAACGGTAAACGTCAAATCGCGATCAACGGTATCAAAGCCGTCTAACGTGACTGTTTTTGGTAAAGCAATGGATTCCGTCAAATATTCAAGTGTTAACGGATCAGCCACCGTTTGGCCAACATCAGTGACTTTTTGCACGTCATCGGTATTTTTATAATGGATCTTATGTAAGACAAAGTCACTATTAATCGCGTAATCAACAATTTCTTCATCAAGCATGGCTTCTTCCACGCGGAAGTAATAAGTTTCTTCGCGTGATCCGCCTGGCGCTTCAACATGGACATGAATACTAAAGTTTTGCGCTTCCCCTTGACTTGCTTGGTATAAATCGCGTAGTTGATCTTGATTGCTCGTTGCATCTTTAATATGATCAGCGAAGTCATATGCGTCAATGACACTGCCGGGTACTTTAGTAAAGTATGTACCTAAAGGCGTGTATGTGCGTGCGCTAATGTCGCCTTCAATAATATCAACATCAGGAGCGATTTCACTAATTGGTTTCGTCACAAGACTTGTAAAGAAGAAGTCATCAACATTAACAGTGGAAGTAATGACGACATCACCAACATCAGCGACTGTAAATGTTTCGGGAATAACAATCGTATCAGTTAAGTAACTAATTAAATACGGATTATTTGGATCAGTTGGTAATTGTTCTAAGTTTTTAACGGGGGTCGTACCGTCGGATTCATAACTTAATACATTAATTAAAAACCCAGATTCAAAAAGTTCATCTAAGACGATTTCACCAAATTCGGGTTTTGTTAATTTAAAGTAATAATTCTTTTTCTTTGTGGTTTTCGCAGAACTTGCACTTATTTCAAGCGTAACATCACGCTCTTCCTGGTTTGTTGCGTCAATAATATCGCCTTTTGTTTTTGTTTCCATGAGGTTTTCGAGATCGTTAAAGTTTTCGACGTCGTCAAGTAAGTCATGGTCCCCAATTGGAATATAAATATCAATCGCAAAATCGACAGGGAATGGTAAACTACTTAAATCTAAATTTAAACCATCGGGTAATTCACTTGAACTTAAGGTGAGTTTTTTGAAAATGTCGGTAATTTCACCCTCACCAACTAATTTTGTCTCAAAATTCACTTTTACATTGAGCCCAAAAACACTGGTCGAGAGGCTATTGGGGATGACAAGAATATTTTTAACGTAGTCAAGATCGGCCCGTTTATTTGCCGTGACCGGCATGTCGGTCCATTCGATAAGCTCGGGTGCGACATCGGTTCCTTCGGGAATAATATCGACACCATTAACAAGAATGGGTAAATTAATGGCAGCATTAACTAAAATCGTTCCTAATATATTTTCAATGAGCGTACAGCTTGTCAGCGTAAACACCGCGACTAACGCGACGGGTATCGCTTTTAATAACCGTTTAATCATAAAAACCTCCCTGACTATAATCCTATTATAATATTTATAGAAATAAAGATAAGCGCTAAACACAATAAGGCAATGAGGGTAAAAAGCGGAATCCGTTTGTATTTACGGGTTTTATTGCGGAGATAAACGAGCGAAACACTCATTGTATACATGAAAACAACAATAAGTATCCACCAATAAAGAATACCGAAAGACGGCCAATTTATTGTGAACCATCCGTATGTTTTAAAGTCTAAAAAGAAGTAAGGAAAGCCGTGCGCCCCGTAATTTACTCCACTAAAATACAAGATATACGTGAAAAGCATATATGTTATACCACTAATTAACGCCAGGGGAACTGTGTAAGGTGGAAGCTTATAATCATAGAGTAAATAAACAAACACGGCAATAATTGGTGCAAGATTATGCAGTGTTAAATTTTGGATTGAATAAAAATAACGCGCATTTTCAATGTACCCACCTAGTAATAATGCAAAGACAATAAAGGTTAGTAATACAGCCGTTACGGCAATATGATGGAGTACTTTAATAACGATAGATGGTTCACGCTTTTTAAGGTCAAAATAAATTAGCAAAGCACTAAGTAGCGCCATAATAAAATTACTTTGTGTTGTGTAATATAAAAATGAGCGAAACCCTGGTGTAACGAGAAGTCCAGATGTTGCTTGCATAATAACGCCAATGACTACTAAAACGATTAAGACGCTATTTAAACTTATTCGCGCAATTCGCATTTTCGCATTTGTCATGTTTATATTATACTTATATACACGCATGAGTGTTATAAACATGTGAAAATATTTTATGCGGAGGCGTTATGCAGAAAAAACCATTATTAATTTTTGATTTCTTTGGGGTCATTGTTGAAGAAGTTGCGCATGTTTGGCTCCGTGAACGAGTATCAAGTAGTGTTGCTGACCATATTATTAGTACACTCTTTGTCGCCGTCGATGAAGGGCGAGTAACACCGGAAGAATGTTTTGTTGCACTCGAAGAATTAACGAAAGTACCCGCGGAAACGATTCGTGATGATTGGTATGCGATTGGTAAATTGCGTGCTGACACGCATAAATTCCTTATAGAAAACCAAGATAAATATCATATTGTATTATTAAGTAACGCCGGGACAAGCTTTATTATGCCGTTTTTTACCCGGGATAATACGGGTCATCTATTTTTAAAGAAGTTCATCTCGAGTGAATTAAAAATGGCAAAACCAAACCCGGAAATCTTTCAATATGTTCTAAATAATAGTGGTGTCGACTATTCATTTGCCGTTATGATCGATGACGGCATTAAAAACATTGCCGCGGCCAAAGCACTTGGGATCGAAGGTATTGTTTTCGAAAACATGGACAAAACCGCCCTCGAACTTGCAAAACTAGTACAAAAACATTATTAATTAAAAATAATAAATTACACTTTTTTCTAAATAAATAATAATAATTTACTCCAAAGGTAGTTGTAAAGCGTTTTCATATACAATTTTAAATCATATTTCAAACGACATTTGAAACGCCGTTGTAAAATGAAATCATCTCATACTAAAGGAGGAAAAAATGGAAAATTTTAGTGTGAAAAAACTTATCGGGGAAGTCTTAGGTACGCTTGCCCTTGTCCTTGTTGTGACGGGGACCGCCGTCTTCTCTGGTGGGGCGCTTAGTGTCGCGCTCGCGTTTGGGCTGACGACTGCCGTGCTCATGAGTGTCGGTGGTGGTTATTATAACCCAGCCGTTAGCTTAGCTGCGGCAATTGATAAACGGATTAGTTGGGTTGAATTTCTCATCCAAGCTATTGCCCAAATTATCGGTGGTTTACTCGCCGCTGTTATTTTGTGGATTGTTACCGGTGCGACAACAAACCTCGGCGCAAGTTCCTTTGGTCCAGCTGTCGTGTTACATGCTGGTGATCAAGGTAAAGGGATGATGAGTGCACTTATCGTTGAAACAATTGCAACATTCTTCTTCGTCCTTGCAATATTACGGGCGACACGTCCGAATGAAGACGGTGAAAAAAGCAACTTAGCAACAGTCATCGTTGGTTTTGCGGCGATTGTCTTAGTCGGATTTGCCTTTGGTGTATCCGGCGGTAGTTTGAATCCAGCCCGCAGTCTTGGCCCAGCCTTACTTCAAGGTGGAGCAGCTCTAGAAATGATGTGGGTATACCTCGTTGCCCCATTACTTGGTGGCGCACTCGGTGCCATCGTGCATAAAGTACTCTAAATAGTAGTAGTAATTTGGAATTCGTGACAAGGCGATCTTCTCGCCTTGTTTTTAATATGGAAACACGCAACTGTAATAAAGTGTAATGAAGATAGGCGTTGTTAGTGGATAGTGAAAATGTTAATATTGAATTATGCATAGTATTGAATTTATGAAAAAACATCTTCCCACAGTTTTAAAAGATTTCCACTTGACTGACTTTTATTTTTTTAGTGAAGATGACATTGCTTACGCGGTTATTCGTCGCACCAAAAGCATTATTTGGCAAAATTGGTATATATTTGAACGGATGTTTGTAAATAATTACGGCTTTGCGAAACTCTATCTCATTAGTGCCGAAGAGCTAAGTACGGAGGTTTTGTTTAAGATTCAAGCTGAAGCAGTACATATAAAGGCGGAAGCATAATGTTAGTAAGTGAAGCACTCGGCAAGATCTATCATAACGGTGTAAAATACCACGAAATGTTTAAAGCATTTAATTTTGCGTCAGAAGCAGAGTTTCATAAAAATAAGGAAGCAATCCTTTTTTGTGTGCATGTTGTCGATGAATTTGCAACACTTGGCCAGGGGATCTCGATTAATTTGCTAGAAAAAATGTTTATGATTGGTGACGAAATACAAGCACTCACTGAACACCAAAAAACGCTAGTGTCAAAATACACGACATACAATACATACAAGCTATATGACTTTATGGTTTTAGACTTACCAACGATTTTAAAACGGCTAAAGATGTGGTTTCCACAATAGATAATGCAATGATTATGTTTATTCGCTTTTTAATAAAGAATAATGTAATTTGAATATGTCATTAAAAGTATGCTATGATTATCGATAGATAAAGGGAAGAGGAACTAACTTAAGCGTTGCTCGAAAATCCTTATCTAGAAATAAAACAAGAAAATATCACGATTATACGTGGTTATTAAGTGCCGACGTGGCTCAATGGTAGAGCAACTGAATCGTAATCAGTAGGTTGCGGGTTCAACTCCTGTCGTCGGCACCGGTGAATTTGAAACTCCCCCAAATTTTGTCTAAACTTGACGAATAAACGGGGGATTTTTTAATATAGGTAATTTCTTCCTATGTTTTAGTAACGTGAGCAGCAAAAACGGTATAGGTAAAATATTAACACCTCCATAAAAAATAGAAAAAAAGGCACGAAATGTGCTTTTTTGTTAGTAGGGCGAAGTCTGACAGTGGCGAACTTTGTCAAACTTTTAGTTTATTTGGTAATTTAGGAGCGTACGGCAAGAGTTCGTCAAGCGGTTGTTTGTCGAGATTTTCTAAAAGGTAAATAAGATATTTTTCAATATTTAGGTTATTAATTAAAGCAGTGCGAATAACGGAAAAGATCACTGTTGTGTATTTCGCGCCTGCGTATGATCCAGCGGTCATAAAGACTTTACGATTAATAACAAATGGTTTGACCGCGCGTTCAGCAAGGTTATTGGATATTTCAAGATAGGGATAATCAAGATAAGTCAAAAGTTCATCCCAAATTTTGCGAACATAGTGGATAGCGCCTTCAAGGGCCGAGTTAGGCGAGAGTGGTGTATCAAAAATGTAGGTTTTAAGTTCATTAAGCAGTGGAATTTGGTCGTGATGACGTTTTTCGCATATTTCGGAAGGAAGAACAGCGTCAGTTTTATACTTAGCTTCATAGGCAAAAAGTTCGTTAATGAGCGTCAGTATTTTGTAACTTAATGTTGCTTTCACTTCGGATACGGGGAGCGCTTTTAAGATATCACTGAAACGACGACGTGCGTGAGCCCAGCAGCGTTGGAGTTTGATTGCGGGATTATTTTTAGTAAGTTTGGTGTAACCAGCATAATCATCACAGACGATGTAACCGTCATACTTTTCGAGCCACTTTGCGGTTAAGTTAATTGTGCGTGATTCATGAAAATCATAAAGATGAATTTGCTGGTCAAAGTAGCTTGAAGCATAGACATAAACATAGCTTTTCTTGCGATTTACGGCGTTTTCGGGGCGTTTAGCGATACTTAGTGTTGTTTCATCCGCGTGAATGACTTTAACTGAGTTATTGAGTAAATCACGTTTCATCGCGTTATAGACAGGTGTTAACTTCGTCGCGAGTGTTTGCATCCAGGTGGCCAAAAGTTGCTTGGAGATTGGGACATTAAGGACGTTAGTAAGATGTTTTTCTAAATGATGAAAGGGGATTCCGAGTTCGTACTTATGGTAAGCAATATAGGTAGCGAAAGCGGGTGTTAAAACAGAACCTGGGAACACTTCCTGACTAAGCGGATAAACGAATGTTTGATCGTGTTTACATTTGTAGGAACGCTTAATAACTTTCGTCACTTTAATCGTCGAAGGGATTACTTCAATGATGTAACGTTCTTTTTGGCTAGCAAGCGTTAAATCGTTTGAGCAGGTCGGACAAACGAGCGAATCCGGGTCTTCGTAAACTGTATCAACAACCGCGGCTTCTAAATCAACATTAGCGAAATTTTTTCCACCTTTTTTACGACCAACCTGTGCTTTAGTTTGTTCGTTTTCTTTTAAAACAGCTTCAGGTTCATTAATAACAATTTCGTTAATTTTTTCACTTTTAGCGACGAACGGTTTCGTGCGTTCAATAATAAGTTTCTCACGAACGATTTCTTTGTCTTTAAGCAGTTCGTTAAGTTTTTGTTGTTGTTTAAAAATAAGGAGACGTTGTTCTTCGTTTTCAACTTGGAGTGCTTTGTTTTCTTGTTCAAGAATAGCGATGCGTTTAAGTGCGTCTTCTAAATTCATAAGTATATTTTAGCACATATAAAAAAAGTTAGTTATATATAATATAACTAAAATTTTTATAAAGCGTGATTTAAAGCGAAACTTGCTTGCGACGTTCACTGATCAGCGCGACGCCTTTAAGTAAATAAGCAAGATCATCTTTCGTGATGGTGAAGGCTTCTTCAAGCGTTGGGACATTAAAGCGAGCGTAAGATAGCTTATTAATTAAAAGCCATTTACCGTATTCATCTTCATAATAAATTTTGACCATCTTACGGCTTTTACTAACAAAGATAAATACGGAGCGGTGAATTTCGAGCGGAGAAAAAGAGAGAGAAAGAATTGACTCCATTTTAATAATGCCCATCCGCATATCAATCTTATGCGTGTAGAGGAAAATATTGCGAACCTTATTAAGATCAATCATAATATTTTCTCTAAAATAGCGAGTGCTTGTTCAAGTGAAGTTGTCACTTTCACCTGCGCGATTTCAATGACAACAACAGAATGATCAAACCGTGTGAAATTCTTCGATTTAGCACGTATTTCTTCTGGCTTTAGCAAACTCACATTAACATCATCATTACTAAGTAAGACACTTTTTCTTGAACTATCAAGCACTTTGTTTAAGCGAACGAAAGAACCATCAATATTATCGTAGGCATTGATCCAATCTCGTAACGTCGTGCGATTAATACCCTTCTGGCGAGCAAACTCCGAGACCGACAGTTTACTCACTTTAAACTCCTTGACTGTCTCTAGTCGTTCATAATCAGTTTTATATTTACCCATAAAAACTCCTACCTTTCTAAGTAAGAGTTTATGTAATTCATGTTAATTTGAAAATGGTGTTAATTTTTTACCTATACCAAAAACGTTTTTTTCCCATGTTGCGTCGACATGTGAAAATCGTTGTTTAGTATTAAATCACCACAAAAATAGGCATATTGGCACCTAAATCGATTGTCTTTTATTTTATTTACACCGGTTTCTAATTTTAAAAATGGTCGAACTACCCGAAAATAAATATACACAAAACGGTTCAATAAAGGTCAGACTTGCTCATCAACTTAGAAACTTGGTTTTGACTTTACAACAAAAGTTACTTTCATAAGTAAAATGGGGTATGTAAGTACAATAATTACCTTATAATTTAAAAATGGATAGATGAATAATTAAAATTAACAAGATTAAGTGTTTTGTAAACGCTAATCTAAAAGTAGGCCACTTTTCAATTAACGCCAATTGAAAACTAGGCCACTAAATTGATACTCTCTATAGGGAGGTATCGGAAGGATGGTT
>WPCG01027795.1_pt1 | contig 16724 bp, 22 predicted proteins | sample 5403311 | NCBI WGS metagenome assembly WPCG01 (sample SAMN12869467, study PRJNA574797) | sludge metagenome | isolation source: wastewater treatment of Control | place: China:Beijing | collected 2019-05-17 | reverse complement strand
TGGTTTTTATGATTTTCAAATGTATCAATTGCTTGGAATCGGGAAGGATGCTTTTTGCAAATACAAGAAAGAGTATTCCGAATTCGCCGAAGTATTACATAAAGGTGGTATTGCGGATATGCTTGTTGAAAACACCGCTTTCAAGCTTGCAATAAGTGGTTTATCCCCTTACTCAACGTTTAGATGGCTTGCGACACGAAATCCTGAGCGATGGGCAGAAAAGAAAGACTTAACAATCAATGGCAATATGATCACGAAACAAGAAGTAACTGTTGATTTAACAAAGTATAGCAAGGAGGAGTTGATTATGCTTGCGACGTCAATCGATGAAACCGAGTTCAGCAAAAGCAAAAAAACTCAGTAAAACAGAAAAAGAAAACATTAAGTTAGCTCTCGCAAATGAGGCCAAAAAAGAGCTTGCAAAACGATATCTGATATACTTCACAAAATATACGATGAAAGATTACGAAGTGAATTGGCATCATGAATTCTACGCTAAGAAGCTTGATGAATTCCGAAGAGGACAGATCAAAAAACTAATGGTGTTTATGCCACCTCAGCACGGGAAGTCAGAACTTTGTTCTAGAAGATTACCAGCTATGATGATTGGAGAGAATCCAGATCTAAGAGTTGTACTAGCTTCTTACAACACCAAGCTTGGAGAGAAGTTCTTACGCGAAATAAAGCGTATCGTAACAGAAGACACTTACAAGCGGATTTATGGTGACTTCCAAATAGGAGAAGTTGATCGATATATTAACCAAGCAGGAGAGTTCGAGATACCTTTCAAAAAAGGATCTATTTATGGAACTGGTGTTGGTGGGGGTTTAACTTCAAGACCAGTTGATGTCATGATTATCGATGACCCTTATAAAGACGCACAAGATGCGTGGTCAATTGTTTCGAGAAAATCAGTGCAGGACTGGTTTGATACAGTTGTTAGAACGAGACTTCATAATGAGTCGCAACAATTGATTACTTTAACTCGTTGGCATCCTGATGATTTAGCAGGACGATTGCTGAAGACTGAGGATGATTGGGAAGTCGTAATTTTCCCTGCAATCAAAGAAGAAACTTACAATCCAGATGATCCTAGAGAAGTTGGCCAACCTTTATGGCCTGAAAAGCACTCGCTAAAGAAGCTAGAAGAAATCAGAGATAACAATCCACACATTTTTAAATCACTTTATCAACAAGATCCAAGACCGGCCGAAGGGTTATTGTTCCCAAAAGAAGAACTAAAATACTTTGGCGATTATGTGTCGAGAGTAGGCGATGAATCAGCAGCAAAGTTTGCAGTTTGTGATATTGCTGATGAAGGTAGTGACTTCTTAGCGTTTGGAGTATTCTACTGCTATGACAAGAAAGACTTATATCTGATGGACGTTGTGTTTAGTCAAGCTACAGCAGAAAAGACTGAACCACAAGTTGCAGTGATGATTGACAAGTATCAAGTTCCAGAAAGCAAATTTGAATCCAACAACGGTGGAAAGTTCTATGCTAGAAACGTTGAAAAGATGATTAAGAGCAATGGTAAAGTTATCTGGAAAGCAACAACTCAAAACAAAGAAACTAGAATATTACTACAAAGCGGAGTTGTAAAGTCTCACATGTACTTTAGAAACGATCCTTACATCTCCCGAGAATATCGAGCCTTTATTGAACAATTGACAGGTTACATGAAAGAGGCTAAGAACGAACACGATGATGCAGCTGACATGGTAACAATGGCAATTGAAAAAATATCAACAAATAGACAAGCAACACTACACAGTGTTTCTTGGATGTAAGAGGTGGAAAATGATTATTATACCCAGTAATTCTGTAATCACTCCTAAACTAATACTTGAGATGGTACAACATCATCGAAAGTATATTTATCCAAGACTTGAAAAATTGGATAAGTATTACAAGGGAGAACATGCAATCTTAAAATCGAAAATTGATAATAAAGTGGTTCATCCAGAACCGAAGTACATTACTAGAATCGCGACAGGATACTTCATTGCTAATCCCGTAAAGTATTCTCTGGTTGATGATGAAGCGACTAAAAATGTAGACATCAAACCGATCACTGACATTTTTAGAAAACAAAAGAAATCATCGCTTGATCTAGAGCTTGCGAAAGACTGCTCTATCTTTGGAATTGGCTTTGAGCTAGTATTTATGTCAGCAGACAAAAATCCTATTCCAAAGTCTACTAGAATGCATCCAATGACAACATTTGTTGTTTTTAACGATAGTGTTGATGTTGATAGTATGTTTGCTGTCAACTACTATTCAATAGGCCAAAAGTTTTATACGAAGGTTTTTACTTCCGATAAGATTACTGAATACGTGTCAGAAAATCCAGATACATTAGGAACTCAAACAACAGAAACATTACACTATTTTAAAAAGGTTCCAGTCATAATGTACCAAAATAATAACGATGAGGATGGAGATTTTGAACCTGTAATCAATTTAATCGATGCGTACGATAAACTACAATCTTCTAGAACAGACGATGTTGAGAGACATTTAAATAGTTTATTGTTGTTAAAAGGTACTACAATTGCATCTGATCCAGACGATGCGAAAGAAGTTGCGAAGAAAATGAAGTCAGTCGGTATCCTTGAACTTCCTGAAGAAGAAGCTGACGCAGGTTTCTTGACTAATACTTTAGATCAATCGCAAGTACAAACATTAGCTGATAACTTAAAAAAAGACATACACATGTATGCAATGGTTCCTAACATGACTGATGAAAACTTTAGTTCAAATACATCAGGAGTGGCGATGAAATATAAGCTTCTGGGATTAGAGCAAATCGTACAGGAGAAAGAAAACTATTTCGTAAGAGGATTACAAAGAAGATTGAAACTCTATCGAAATATGATGATTACGAATAACACTGTAAGAGAGTTCGATGTTGAAGATGTCGAAATAACATTCAACCGCAATCTTCCAGCGAACGATCTCGAAGCAGCACAAATGATTAATATGTTAGCTACAGCAGGTCTTGTGTCGAAAGAAACGCTAGCAGCACAATTATCATTTGTAAAAGAACCAGATAAAGAAGTTGAAAAAGCTGAAGCTGGTTTCGATGATCAGTATGACTTTAAATCGATGTTTGAGAAAATAGGCAATCCAAACCCTAATCCGGAACAAAATCAGAATCCAGACAAAAAGGATGATGTAGATGATAAACAATAACGATGTGTTCGGTTTGTTGAATGATTTCCAAACAAAAGCACTAGTTAAGATTGCTAACTACTACAATCAGTTTCAAATTGATAAACAGTTCAAGATTAGAGAGTTTAAAAACGAAATGTCTGATTTAGCACAAAAGCAAATTGAGAATATTCAAATCGCAGTAGCAAACACTCTAACATCGAAGTACCAGGAACAAATGAAACAAGACGGTATTGATGCAGATGTGAAGCGGTTGAAGAATAATCCATTTGCGTTAAGCGTTGTTAGTTCCTCGATTCAAAATATCACAAAAGCAACAAATTATGCGCTATGGTATTCAGCAATCACTTATTCAAATTTGATTTCGATGAAGAAGCAAGATGCAGACTCAAAGTTAGAACAGATTGTAGATAGAGGATTGCCGGGTGGAATAAGATCCAACAACGCTGTGATGAACTATGTTGCAATGGGTGAAGCAATTAGCGGTGATGCAGAAATCAATATGATTCAAGCTGCATCAGCTGAGATTGCTGCAGAAAAGAAGCAGTACTTGATTTACATCCCGAGAACATTCAGCGCTTGTTCTAAATGTAGTCCATGGCAAGGTAGATACTTAATCGATGACATTCATGCAAAAGGTCAGCCGGATGGAAAGCATCCACTGTTGTCAGAAGCTTTTGCTGCAGGTTTCTTTCATCCAAACTGTAGAGACACTTGGATTTATGTGACTGAAGAAACAGATAAACCACCAGTCAAAGAGCCTAAACATTTGCCTGAGAACAACTTAGAATTGAAGCGTAGATATGCAGCAGAACGACGTCAAAGAGAATTAGAACGCACTATAAGAGCTAATAAGGTCAAGATAGAGGCAAAGCCTACAAGAAAAATGATGAACGAGTATTATCGACAAAAGGATATCGATCCAAAAACAACCAAGTTAGTTTTTAGTGACTCATATCAAAAACAGTCGTTGATCGATTGGAGAATGAAGGAACTAAGAGACATGGAAAAGGCAGGATTGATTCTAAGAGTTGAACAAAACAGATTAGCTGTTGATTACAAGTTTGCTCCGAAAAAGGAAGAGCAAGAAATAGTAGTTGAACTAGCTAACGCAACCAGTTAATTTAGATATTTATCAAGAAAAGATAGATATAGCCGACGGGCTTTAAATGGAAGAAATAGTCGACAGACTTTAAAAGGAGATCATAAATGAAAGAACAAAAACGATTCAATTTACAATTCTTCGCTGAACCAAATCCAGGAGGAAACCCTGACCAAAACCCTAATCCTAATCCTAATCCAGGAGCACCAAAAATCGAATTTTCGAAAGAGCAACAAGATGCAATTGATAAAATTGTTTCAGCTAGATTGTCGCGAGAAGTAGAAAAGTTTGAGCAACAAAAACAAGAACTTTTAAAGAAACAGGAAGAAGAAAAGAAACGCACGGATGAACTGAACTCGATCAAAGATGAGAAAGAACGTAAGTTGCGTGAAACCGAAATGGAACTTGAGAAAATGAGAGGTGAGCGTGAGCAATTAGCACACGAACAACGCATCTCAAAAACGAAGGATCAATTGTCGGAAAAGAAACTTCCTACTGCAGTTGCAAAGTTTCTGACGGATAAGGATGAGAAGGTCACTCTTGCGAACATTACAGAATTTGAGAAAACATTTAATGAGGCGGTTACAGGTCTTGTGAATGAAAAGTTAAGAGGAACTGGTAATCCAGGAACAAATCCGGGTAATCCGGGTAGTGGTGGCATGGATGGTGTTGAAGCTGCATTCTATGCACGTAATCCACACTTAAAACCAAAATCATAAAAAATTAAACTATAGGAGGTATTAAAAATGAGTTTTGGTGTCAAACAAGAACGTTATGCAAGCATGTTGTTAGAAAAATTAAGACATGCATTAGAAACAAAAGTTGGTGTTGTAGTAAACAATCGCTATGAAGGTGATCCAAAAGCCGGAGCGGTTAAAATTCCAGTTCGCGGTGAAGCAACCGCACGTCAATACAATCCTGCAACAGGGATTGCATTAGAAATCGCAGAGACCTCATGGGAGACTCTGTTAATCGATCAAGACTATGCAGTTAATGAGCTGATTGACAATTACACAGCGTTGACTGTTCCAGACAATGTTGTAGCAGATAGATTAGACTCTGCAGCATATGCTTTAGCAAACGTGTTGGACAACCACACATACTCTAAACTATTGGCTGAAGGAACACTCTACAGCGATGTAGCAGCAATCACAAAAGATACTGTTTATCGTAAGTTCCTTGACATAAAAGTCGCAATGACACGTGCAAAAGTTCCTGCAAGAGGAAGATTCGCATTGTGTGATGCAGAAACTGTAGCGTTGATTTTAGAATCACCTGTCGCGATTAAATCTGGAGACTTATCTCAAGATTTAGTTATGCAAGGTGTTATCGCTCAAATCGCAGGTTTCAACATTATCGAATCAAGCAAATTAAACACAGTTGTAACAAAAGCACAAACCACAGACGGACCAACTACATACGATTGGCACATTGATTTCATCGCTGGTCATCCAGACTATGTATCACGTGTTGATGAGTGGAAAGTTATGCCAGACATTTTTGACCTAAACGGATCAAAAGAATATGTTGGTGCATCAGCAGTTAAAGGTCGTCGTGTTTATGGTGGTAAAGTTACACATTCTGAATGCGTATTTGTAAGAGCAACAAGATCTATAGCTGCCTAATTGTTGGGTGGTGCATCTAAATGGCTACTGGCAAATATCGTCATAAATTAACAGGTCAAGAGATTGAAACCAATCGTTTCAATGATCATATTTTTTCTAACTCCGAATCATGGGAGCCTGTGGGAATAAAACCACAAGCTCTCAAAAAACCGGACAAAGAACAAAAAAGTAAGAAAGAAAACAAGGTAGTGGTGTAGTACAACACTACTACCTTTTCCCAAAATAAGGAGGAAATAAAATGAAAAAACTATTACTTGTACTAATGATTTTTATTGGGCTTTTGTTTCTAACAGGATGTAAGCAGAACGAACCAGACCCAATCACAGTAGATGCAGAAGTCATTGTTAAAAGCTCGGAACACGTATGTGAGACAGCTAACAATTGCAAAACAAAATACTACGTTGAAGTTAAATACAATGTTGATCAAACTAAAATTGTTTATATCACCTACATAGACTATATTTCCAAGTTTGAGGTAGGGAAAACATATCGATTTACTTTTGTGGAGTGAGGTGTCACATGCAAACAAAATTAACTGCAGACTATCTAATCAACAAATTTGGATACAATATCGTAGACCGTTTAAAGGATGCTGAAGCTGGTTCTTCAATCGCAATCAATGCATTCCTGGACATGATCTATAACGATGTTGTTATCAACGTTTTAGAAAATAACATTACATTGGATGATGCAGAACAGGTTGAAGTCTTGTTAAATACTGATTTCAAAAAGGATACCTTCATGCGCGCACAAGCGATCCAAGCGATTTATACGATGGAAAACGGTAAAGGTGCATTTATCGAAGGTAAACAAGACATTTGCCCGGAGACAAAAAACATCCTGAACAAAGTTTTAAAACTCTATCAACGTACAATGTTTTTGAAGTAGGTGATCTAGATGTATTTTAGTCAAAAAAGTGAATATTACAAAAAAGGTCAAATTGTCCATGACAATGGAGTAATCGACTTCAGATACAAAGATAAAGAGATTCAGTTCAGAGGACAATCAAGTACCTACTTTCAACAAATCAGTGGAAACTCTAGAATCGAAATCGAAGGGGATAGAGAACTGCTAATCAATGACCTTGTAAGACTTGAGAGTGGGCGAGAATTAAGAGTTGAAGAGATACGACCAATTATGAATAACTCTAAAGCAATGTATCAAAAGAGCGTTGTGATCGCATTGGATGTGTTTTTGAAATGATGCTAACTGATGCAATGAATGTCGCAATGAGTCTATTCAACTACATTCGCCCAAATTCTCCATACGACAAAGGTCAGTTACGTGATAGAGGTTTTTTAGGGCCATACCTACAAGACTTCAATGTCTGTCAATTTTACATCGGTGGTCCGGCTGCACCCCATGGCCCATGGTTACACGAATTTCCCACAATATGGGGTCACCCAAACAGACATCAAAACTGGATTCAAGATCGTCTTGAAGAAGGATTAGCGGTCATGAATGCTGAAATTGTTGATGTGTATTAAAACCAGGAAGAAGAGGAAAATTATATGAACACAGCACAAATCATTAAAACCATTCTAGAGCCAAGACTAAACAATCCAACAGAAGAATATACTGTCGAGTTATATGATAGCTTGATTATGATTGCTGACCAGGTACGGTTTCAAGGAGACTTTATCAAAACGATTATCAACACAATCAAAGCACAAAAGAAAAGAGTGTTGATTAGCACATCTGCAGCTGAAGCGATATCTGTCAAGAATGTGAATGGAGCTAGCTTTAGTTGGAACTGTCAAATTTATACCCAACGTGATGATCAGACGTTGGAAACAAAATTAGCTACAATTACAGCTGAGCTAAAAGACACAATCATCAGTGTTGGTGGATATAAAGTCTATATGACTTTCTACAACCCACAATTTACAAAGTCAGAAATCGACAACGGAGTGTTCATGAGAACCTGTCAATGGGGCGGAAACGCAACAGTAGTTGATGCTCCGTACCTAGCAGATGAGATGGTTTTCAAGCTAAATAACATCGTTGTTGGCGGAGTGATGGACTATGGTTTTGGATTAAATACAGAGGGCGAAACTACGACTACAATCAATTTTCAAGACGTCACAACACAATTAGCCACAGTTAACAATTCGCTAAAATTGACGATTCTAACGCTTCGTAATTCAGTCATTTCATCAATGTTTTTAAAGTACTTAACAACAGGAATGGACATTGGCGGAGCGATGTTAAGTAACGATACTGACTTCAAAATAGACTTCTTCTTGAGTGATATTGTTGACATTACTTGGCCAGGAGCTAGATTAATCAATGCAACATCCAGCACAATCAAAGGAGCAATGTTATTGGTAAGTGTAACATTTCTTAGAAAGTAGGTAATAGCAATGGCTTTAAATTTGAACAGTACTTACACTATCATCATTCGAGATGAACGTATGGGAGCAGCAACAAATCCAAACGTTCCTGTGATACCAGGATCTAATCCGGGCGGTATTGCTCCAGTCAACGTTAACATCGATCAACGAGTGAATATGAATGTCCATCAACCAGCAACTGCAGGGAAGTCCAAACAAGTACTGAGTGCTATGATGCCAATGCTAAATGATTTATCCGGTGGTGCAGCAGGAAAGGTTAATCAGTTCACACAAATGGGATCTAGAGTAGCATCTGGGTTCTTAATGGGTGGAGTGGTAGTTGGTGGATTGATGGTTGCGGGTGAAGTTTATAAAATAGCTCGTGAAGCAATCGCTGAAGAGAAAAAGAAAAATGAGAATGCCAACAACGCTGACATCCTCAAAATTCGTATGGGTCTGATTCAACCAGGAGCGGAGTCTCTAAAAAAAGATTGGCTTGGACGTGTGAACTATAACCGATAAAAAAAGACTCTATTACGAGTCTTTAGGTTGGTAGTTATTGTTAATGTATTCAAGTTGCTTTTTCGTGAATGGTGGATTTGATTTATTTGATTCTAGTTTTAAGTAATATCTAATCGAACACAAAAGATAAAACAGAAACGATAATTCAAGGTAAATTGATGGGTATAAAAATGTTTTACCTGCAGTTATAGTTGCTGATCTTCTACTTACATATTGTAATTTTTCAATGATACTGGAATTGATGAATATTGGATGGTCTAGTGCGTCCCAATAAGACTGATACCTAACCAAATCTAAAAAAACTTGAAATGAAAAAAAAGTAGGTATATCTCTTACATATTTCGATATCTCGTATCCTTTAGGCGGAGAAACAAACATCAATACAATAATTGTTAAAAGTATTAAGGATAAAACTAACTTGAATTTGTAAGTAGATTTAGTAAATAAAATAATCGTTACAAACATGATTACTAACAAAATTGATAGTATCATTTGATAATAATAAAAGTAAAAATCAAAACCAAATTCAGTATTCGATAATGATAAAAACCGATATACTTGTAATGAATTATTTAATATCAACACAATCCATATCAATGCGAAAGCACAAAAAGTAAGAAAGGCTATCTTTATTTTTTTCATAAAACCACCTCGTCTAAATTATAACACAAAATGAAAGGTAAAAAAACTATGATTTTATTTTATCAAGATAATCAATTTAAGTTACTTGAAATGTTAGAAACAGCATATGATGTAAACTTCAAGCTAGATGAGACAACAGATACAGCAAAGCTTGTTGTTTTTAACACTAAAAAGGATATACCTAAACTTCCACAGGATACCATTCTAAGACATTATCTCAATGATGGAACAGGAATGACAGAGTGGATGGTTAGGAATTCGAAAAAAGAAATCAAGAACACAAAGGTGTGTGTTCACAACTATGATTTAGTTGAACTCATTGAAAAAACAAAAGACACTTTAGTTGAGGCACTAAGCTATTATTATGGTAGATATACTTTCTCAACGGTGCTTTCTCGATTAGCTAAAATATCTAAATTCCCATTTATTTACGATGGCCCAGATTACTTTGATTACAATCCGCACTTGGTTTACGAAGAAATGAGATTGTATGACATCCTATTCGACATTGGAAGAACAGTTGATCGTATTCCTAAAATGCGATTTGATGAAAACATTCAAAAGTACATATTAACTTTTGTTAGAATGGATGGCCGAGATAATCAAAAAGTTTATGATATTGGCTACTTCGATGGTCCAACACAGATTGAAGAAGAAGTATCTAGTACATTGGCTAACAAAGTAGTCTCAATCGTTAAGAATATTTCAGCTGAAGAAGTTAATCATTGGCCTGATGCAGGGTTGGGGATGAAAGCATCAAGTGTTGATGGTAGATCAAGTATTACAATAGGTAATGCAGTTCTAAGACTTCCAGACAAGATAAAAGAAGTAACAGAACTGAGAATATTTGGCAAGTATGAAACATTACATGGTGGCGATCAAAGTCTAAATGGAAAATACTATTACGATTTATACATTTACTTTAACAAAGATAATAATTTTGTCTTTAATCAAGGCATAGGCGGCGGTGAATTATTTTTAGTTGAACAAAAGGAACATCAATTACTGACAGATGAATCTGACAGAAATAATGCATCAATTGTTTACAAAATTGGCGATGACTTTATTGACCTATCCAAGTGTTTATACTTAATTGGTTATGAAATAGCCCCGATAGATCCAGAAAGACCATATATTGTTACTTACACTAACATGTCATCCATTTTATTTTCAGTCAAATACATCGCATTCAGCGATCACAACGTATCAGAATCTAGCGATGGCACGGTTGAGAAAACAGTGATATTCAATCAATTAACCAAGATAGCTGATGCTGAAAAGATGTCAAGAAACCTAGATACATACATCAACAACATGAAGCATGGGGATATCATCCGTTCTAAGCATTGTAAGAATTGGGGAGAAGTACCTGAAGTTGGAAGCATTGTAAAAGATGGCGATGATGAATATATCATAGCTAGTGTGTCTGCAGTTGCAAAGCCTGTACTTCGATATGACGTCACAGTTCAACTAAACAAAAGCCATGCTAGAAGAAGTGAAAGAGTCGAAGCTGACAACGCAATCCGGGTATCACAAATTCCGATCGAAGAAATGATTACTCGAAGCACACTAAACGTCAATCACGCTATCATCAGCATCGATGAGCCATTAGAGTTCAAAATCAATGATAGTGGAGTGATCAGAAGCAAATCTAACGTGTTTATGGACACTTTGTTCTTACAACACGCGACAACACCGCTAATACCTTCGATGGCAGCGATCGAGTTCAAACAAGGCCAAGAGACAAACTTTCAAACGATTAAGAAGCTGTTATCACCACTTACGATCGAACAACATGGAGCAAGTATCTACTGGGGAGTAAAAGCTAGAGACAATCGTATCTACATGGACCGCAACGATAACGGAATCTTAAAGCCTGTTGTTTATACAGATGAGTTCGGTACTTTCCCTTACTGTGATATCAACATAGTAGATTCCAAACCGGTCAACGACACGATGCTTAATCTAGTTGTCGATACGATACCGGAAATATCAAACGAAGTGTATGACTATTACAAAGTCCAAAAATCGATACTAAACTATAACGAAATCATTTACTTAAAGGATGCTTATGAGCGTTTCGATTGGTGGAATCAGTTAGAGTTTAAAGGTCACAAGCAAACAATCGTGCTTCCAGATTACGTAAAAGATCTACATATGTTTACGCGTGATCCATCAAATAAATCGTTAGAAGTCGTGTTTCTAAATAGAGAAATCGATCAATATGACCCAATTGGAGTGTCAGAAGGAACTGTAATTGCTGTAGCATCTGTTACTAAAATTAACGATAGTTTGTATGAAGCATATCGATTAAACCTAGCTGCAGCAAAACCAGGGCTTTACAAATCGTTTGTAATACGTAATGCTGCAACTAAAAAACCATATCTGATTAAGAACAAACCATCCGGAACATCAACATACATCGATGTGTACTTTACATTTAAAAATGATTTGTACAAAGATCCTGTCGTTGTTGATACTACTCCTAGATGGCACACTGTATTCTTTGGCCAAACACAATTTAACATCGTAGGTAATAAAGCGATGATACTAACAGATATTAAATTCAGTCAACAATTTACTCATCCTTTGCGACTTCATTTCCAAGTTTGGCAAAGTGATGATATGAACGAATGGGCAAGCACTACACTACCATACACTGATGGTCCAACCGGACATTCTGGAGAAAACCCACCAACAAAAGATTATTTGCCAAATCCAATAGAGTTACAACTTGGTACTGTTGGAATTGTTTATTCCAACGAATATGGGAATGCAAAGTATGTTGTTAGATCAGATGGTGAATCAACACCAGTGTTAGAATGGACTCCGGGAGATAACACAATCAAATCAATTGTGGTGTCAGAGTATACATACAAAGCTCAAATCCACAACTTAAAATTACAAATGAATGAGAACCAAACAGATGGATCGTGGTACTTAGAAATTGTTGAAGCAACACAATCTACCAGACCTGGTAAAAGATTATCTGATTTTGGACCACTCGTATTACATAAAATGGAGGTGTACTATTAATGCGTATCGAACTTAACGAAGAAGGTAGAATTTTTAAAATTGAAGGTGGAACATTCTACAAAGGTTCAGAAAACTTTTATAACATCGATGTTGTATCTTATTTTGGACCGGAGTATACAGCATGTGAAATCATCGCAAAACCTCCCTAAGGCAACCGCAAATTCGATAGGACAATTAAGTGAACCAGTGTTGGTTAACTCAAAATATGTCCGTACTTTTCCAGTGCCATCACCATTTACAGACAATATAGGTATGATTGTTATGGCATTTACATTCAGTATCCCAGGGCAAATAACAGCACACACTGGAACTGTACACGCAGTCGTACTAGATAGTTTGGGGTGATCAAATGTGATTTTAAGAGTTAATAGTGAAGGTGATGTATTACTGGTTGATTATGAACATATCTACCAGTACTCAGATGCATTCAACAATTTAGTTGTCTTAACACCATTTGGTTATGGTAACACAGTTGAGGTATCCTTTAAAAAGCCTAATGGATATGTGATTCAAAGGGTTATGATGTCATACGATGGTGCATTAGACCAGGGTGTCTATATGTACAGTTGCCCTATTATATCGGGTTATATCAATCAAGCTGGGCAGTTATGGATGTCATTTTCTATCTTGATGACTGATGGAACAACTAGACTAAACACAGCAATCTATAAACACACAGTTGAACCTAGCTTACTATCACCTAATCAAACAATCACGAATCCAGACTTAGTAGAAGAACTTAGACATCTGATTTCACAACGAGCGTTAGCTGCAGACATGGGAGATCCATTACAGCTCCAAACTGAAAACAAAGATAGCTTAGTTGAGGCAATTATTGAAATCTATAATCGTGATTATGTTAGGATTACAGAACACGACCAACTAACACTTGAGTCTAGAGAAAAACCAAATCAACACCCAATTGAAGCGATATCAGGGCTAAAGCCAAAGGTTAACATACATATCGGGGAAACAGCACCAAATCCAAATGATGCATTAATATGGTTAGATACGATTAGCCAAGTTGTAGTTGATCCATCGTGGATTGTATCTATTAGTGAGTATAACGTGACTCTACACTCTTCTAGCCTGTTACAAGAGTTATCTCCAACCAATCAATATCGTTTAATCGCTACAGGGGTTGAAGATGGTGTAATTCAAGAGTACACGTTTGAAGCAGCTTTCATAGGAGACAATTTAATGATCACCGGAGAGATGCCGGTATTAGTAGACAACACATTCGGGATTTATCAAATTGCATTATTTGAAATTGTCATCGATGGAAATACTGTTATTTGTGAAACATACATCGAAAATGGTAACGAAGATTCAACACAATTTACAGCCAGATTGGAGGCATGGAAATGATAACAAAAGAATTAACAGAGCGCGGATATACTTTTGTGAATAACGTGTGGGTAAAACCATGGGGTAAATCGATGCTCTGTCTCACTCCACTAAAGAGTGGAAAACTCGTAAGGAAAGTTATTTATCAAAACGAAACTGTGGATATGTCAACAGTTGAATTATCAACACTTGAGTTAGGTTTAGTAAACACAACTGTTGAAAAACCACAACCACAAGAAACGTTGAAGTTTGGTAAATATGATCCTTCAGAAGAATTAGTTTTTGAGAAAGTAGAGGATAACAACTAATGCCGTTAATATTAGTAAATTTCGAGTTAAAAAAAGAAACAATTCCTAATACAATGATTCATTACTGCACGATAAAAGCATACAAGCATGTGTATGCTGATATGCCTGTAGCAGCAGTGCAGCTTGATAAAAAGTATGATAAACCAGTTGCGCTAATGCGTCCTGGAGCGATAACATCGATTATCGAGGAAGAAGAAGCGTTTAGAATCTTAGCAGAAGATGCTAAAAACAATAGAGACTTCAAACTTGTTGTAAATCCGGATTCAACTGTTCGATTAGCAACAGAAGATGATAAACCTGAAGATATTTTAGAAAGACGGTTTCCAAAGAATACAGATATTTCAAAGCTGATATTTTTCAACAACGAGATTCTGATGATGGAAATCGAAGAAACGGGGGAATAGAATATGTCTATAGCAGTACATTATAAACGTTGGAATGGGTCTGCGTGGGTGGAGTACTTCTTCTACACATCTGCAGCACAAGTGGGTGAAACAGCATCGAGAGTGTTTGTTACACCTGCACAGAAATTATTATTAGATTCGTTCAACGCAGCTAACAAATTATTACAACTAGATGGAGCAGGGTTAATTCCGGTTGCATTAATCCCTGGCGGATTGAATTATCTACCAATTAATAACCCACAGTTTACAGGGGTTTTGAAAGGTGCAACGATTCAGTCAAACGATGGTAGTTCAATTACATTCCGTAACCAGACCAACAATGGAAGAATTACGATTAATAACGATGGCTCAATTGATTTTAACGCGGTTGGATATTCATTTTTGGGTTCTGGTAATATTGCAATACAAGGTAAAATTACAAACGTAACCGACCCTACGAACGATCAAGACGCAGCAACCAAACGTTATGTTGATATTAGAGCTACTTATGGTGCTAAACCAGCTGACCCTGTCAAAGCCGCAACAACAGCAAATATTACATTATCTGGGCCGCAAACAATCGATGGTGTTTCATGTGTGGCGGGTGATCGTGTCCTAGTTTGGAAGCAAACAACAGCAACTCAAAATGGCATCTACTTAGTAGCTTCAGGGGCATGGACAAGAGTAGCAGCTAATCAGGCTGAAGAAGCTGGGCAAATGGTGTTCGTTGAAAACGGTACTTTGTACAACGACCGTATCATGTGGAACTCAGGTGCTGACTTTACAGTTTGGGTAGAACATGCTAAAATTGACACTATCTTAGCTGATGGTTCTACTTTAGATAAATCTGGACAAACAATGTCGATCAAAAATAACGGTGTGACTCTAGCAAAGATGGCACAAATTGCGACTGCATCACTGATGGGACGTGCAACTGCTGGAACTGGGAACGTTGAAGTATTAACACCAGCTCAAGTCAGATCAATCATTACGGATGCATCAAACCGATTTGTTTCTGACACTGAAAAAGGTGTTTGGAATGGAAAACAAAGATTAATCCATCTTGGAGCAAGTGCTCCTAGTACTCCAGCTGAGGGTGATATTTGGCTAGATACTAACGCATAGGAGGTATATCCTATGGCAACATATGTTAAATACAAACGATACAATGGATCAGCATGGGTGGAGTATGTATTCCCACCAGGACCACACAATCACTCCGGCGAAGAAATTACAGATTCAAGCACAGTTTATTACATTCAAGGAAATACAAGTGGAACAGCTGGAACTTGGACTGGATCTAACGCAGGGATAACGGCTTACAATGTTGGTTTGACAATTGCATTCAAAGTTGGAATTAATGGTGGCGCATCTACTACTACGCTGAACATTAACGGTTTGGGTGCAGTTACATGTTTGATAAATACATCAAATTTAACAACACATTTTGCAGTTAATACTGTTATTATACTTGTGTATGACGGTGCTAATTTTAGAACATTTGATTATAACACTAATACAACATATTCGGAGTTGCCTGAATCAGAAATTGATGGTGGAACAGCATCTACACTTAGAACTATGACAGGAAGAAGAGCTAAATATGCAGTTAATAACCATTATTCACTCGGAGCAATTGAAAGTAGAAACTCTGAAACTATACGCTTTTGGCATGGTACACAAGCACAATATGATGCTATAAGTACAAAAGACAGTAATACAATTTATTTTGTATCTTAGCTGGTGATGCCATGCGAAGAGGAACTACAGCAATCACAAAAGCATATCGTGGCAATACTGAGATAAAAAAAGTTTATCGAGGTACTACACTAATTTGGGAAGATTATGTTCCGTCATGGAAGACCATTCATAATGGTTTAGAGAACATGACATCAGATCCAACCAATGTAACAATCAGTAACGTACCAGCCGGCGCAACAATTAGAATAAGAGCCAATGTTTACTTGGGCGGTGGTCTATGGGATTACAACGTTGTTGTTAGTGAAAACACGGCGGGGGGTAATTACATGGACTATGACTACATGGACGAAGGAACTGAAGTTTTTGTATATGGTAACATCTCGTGGGAGAGAACATCAACGACAAATATCAGATTCCAAATCTTTCAAGATTACTCAAACATCGGTGGATACTGGCAACCATCATTTAATTCAATCGAAGCTTATTACTAACACTTTTGAAAAAGATGTGTTATAATTTGAGTAGATTACAAGTCTAAAAAGAGGTGGTTA
>WPCG01132132.1_pt1 | contig 16750 bp, 11 predicted proteins | sample 5403311 | NCBI WGS metagenome assembly WPCG01 (sample SAMN12869467, study PRJNA574797) | sludge metagenome | isolation source: wastewater treatment of Control | place: China:Beijing | collected 2019-05-17 | reverse complement strand
CCACGGAACATAAAGCTCCTGCCCCGCAGAAATCCTGACGTCGCAGGCGGCTTTCTTCCCGTCCAACCGGACGGAGCCGGTCCTGATGCCTTTCATCACAACGCTGAGCGGCAACGCCGGCCAAATCGAGCGGATTGTTTTGTCCAGACGCCGTCCGTCATCCGAAGGAGAAATGTTCAGCTTATACCCCATTGCTTGCCTCCCATTTCCAGAAACGTCTCTGAGCGGAGGGATTGAAATCGGATATCTCCCGCCCGTCCTCCATCTGGTCGACAGAATACTTCCAGCAGAAGAGCCGAAAATCCATCTCGTCCGCAGCGCTCACCGCCATGGCTTCCGGTGTTGCGGGAAGCACCGGTGAACCGTACTCTCTGCATCCGTGGTGGCTGACAATGATATGCCCGATTGCCAGAAAGAGCCGTTCGTCGAGGCCGAATTCCCGGGCGAGAGATTCGAACATGCTGTACCCAATCACAATATGATCGTGAAAGGTCCCAGCTACGGTCATCACAGGCGCAGGGACAAGGCGATAGGCCTCCATCTTGCCAAGATCATGGAGCAGCGCTCCTGCTATTGTGACGGCGACATCCGCTTCGTACCCGCCGGATATTCCCGCTTCGACAATGTTTTTCGCCGTACGCGCCACGGCGACCGTATGCTCCAGAAGGCCGCCGACGTACGCGTGATGGTGGGAAACTGCGGCCGGGCATGTCTTGAAACGCTCCCACAGGTTTTTCTTGAAGAAGACGAAATGAAGAAAATCGCCTACGGGACCTTCGCATACTCTCAGAAGTTCCAGGAAAGCTCCTTCTAGAGTCTCCTCCGGAACCGGAGAACGCTGGACATACTGATGCGGCGGATATTTTTCCTGATCGACAAGAGAGACCGCATTGAAATTGAACTGCTGTTGTCCTTTGAACTCCGTAACCTGGCCGACCAATCCTACCGTCTTTCCGATAAGATCACGAAGAAGTTCCGAATCCGCAGGCTCGGCGACGAGCAGCGGAGCATTTCTCCTATCCCACCACTGCGCGTTCGACCACACTTTCCCTTCGATCGTCCCTTCGCAATCCATGATGCCGAGATCCCAATAGTTCTTCCCGTTTTTATCCTTTCGGGTCGACGATTTGACAACGACGCCCAGCACCTTGAATTTCTCGTCCTTCGACATCCGTCGTATTTCGCCGATCGTGCAAATCTGCTGTTCTTCCACTCAATCACCTCATAAAAAACATCGGCGCAATTACGCGCCGAATTTATCGAGCCTGCGGGCGTGCGCCAGCATCAGGCCGAGAAGTTTTTTCGCCTCGATGCGCCCGCTTGCGCCGATGCGACATTCGCGTTCGTCGAACGACTTCGAATCGCCCCCGCGAACAAATTCACTTGTGAGCAGGAAGGGCACCGGATGCCACGAATGACCGCTCATCACGCTCGGCGTGCTGTGGTCTCCGGTGATGACGAGGACGTCGGGCGAAAGGCCGAGCAGACGCGGCAGCAGCGCGTCGACTGTTTCCACCACTTTTTTCTTGCCTTCGAAATCGCCGTCCTCGCCGCGGCTGTCCGTATACTTCACATGGACGTAGAAGTAGTCGTAGTCGTTCCAAAGACGGCCAACGCTATCGAAGAGCTGATCAAGAGTCTCGCCCGCTTCGACGACGTTCATTCCGACGAGCTTGGCAAGGCCCTTGTACATCGGGTACGTGGCGATCGCTACGGGTTTCAGCGCGTAGACGTCTCCCATAAGCGGGATATCGGGCGCCGATGAAAATCCGCGCAAAAGACACCCGTTCGCCGGCGCTTCGCCTTTCAGAACCTCCGCGACCTTCTTAATGAAAGCATTCGCCACTTCCGCCATCCGTTCGCCGTCCGGCGCGGTCGACCGCGCCCAGCGCATCGGACTACCTTCCTGCTGCGGATCGGCGTCGGCAACGTGTTCGGTCAGTCCCTCTCCCGAGAAGACGACGACGAAGCGATGCTCCTTCCCAGGATAAAATGTGACTCCGACGCCGTCGATCTCCTTGATCGACTCCGCGAGCTTCCGGACGACGAGCGCGCTTTTCTCCGTGGCGATGCGCCCCGCGCGTCTGTCGGTGATCACATCGTCGTCGGAACGTGTGCAAAAGTTACCCCGAGCGCACACGTCTCCAGAACCGACAAGCGCCCCGACACCCATGGCTTCAAGAATTCCACGTCCTATGGAATACTCCATCGGATCGTACCCGAAAAGGGAGAGATGCCCCGGGCCGCTTCCCGGAGTTATGCCCACATCGACCATATCCAGAAGGCCGAGTTCGCTCTTCCTCGCCAGGGCGTCCATGTTCGGTGTCGCCGCGGCTTCGAGTTCCGTTTTCCCCTCCGGGCCCGGGAGCCCCCCTATACCGTCCATGACAAGAAGAACCATTTTCTTGCCGTTGTCTGTCGCCAAGTTCTTTAACATATCCATTCTTTTCATCGTCCTCGCCACCTTCGGAAAGTTTTCTTTTCACTAATGGATCGATTTGTCTCGAGTGCTCGTTTTTTTCTGCAAAAACCTCTGCATTTTATGTTATCATTTTCTTCAGCGGTCCATCCACTTAATTTCAAATCAAGGGGGTCATCAAGGTGAAGTTTTCCGAAAGAGTCCTGGCTATGCAATCGTCTCCGGTGCGTAGACTGTTGCCGTACGCGGAGGAGGCGCGAGCGAAGGGGAAGAAGATCTATCCTCTCAATATCGGGCAGCCGGACATCAAAACACCCGAATCGTTCCTCAAGGCCATCAAGGACTTTTCGCAGGAGGTTATCGCGTACGCAACCTCCCAGGGGAACAACGATCTGCGAGATGCGATAAGCCGCTACTACAAAGAGTTCAACATCCCCTTCGACAGAGAGGACATCATTGTCACCAACGGAGGCAGCGAAGCCCTTCTTTTCGCGTTTATGACGATGTGCGACCCCGAAGACGAAGTGCTCATCCCGGAACCATTCTACGCCAATTATAACGCGTTTGCACAGAGTGTGAACGTCAAAGTAGTCCCGATCACGACAAAAGCCGAAGAAGGCTTCCATCTTCCCTCCAAGGAGCAAATCGAAGCGCTTGTCACGCCGCGCACACGGGCCATCCTTGTGGCGAATCCCGGAAACCCGACCGGAACGATCTACACCCGCGACGAGATGGACATGCTTGCGGAGCTTGCGTTCAGGCACAACCTGTACATCGTCGCCGACGAGGTCTACCGTGAGTTCGTCTACGACGGATTGAAATACACAAGCTTCGGACACCTGCCGGAAATACTGGACAGAGTTGTTATCGTCGATTCCGTTTCGAAGCGCTACAGCGCCTGCGGCGCCCGCATCGGGTGCATCGCGTGCAAGAACAAGGATTTCATGGCCCAGGTGCTCAAGATAGCGCAGGGCCGCCTCTGCGTTCCCACGCTTGAACAGGTCGGCGCCGCCGCGCTGTACGGTACACCTAAATCGTACCTTGAAGAAGTGAACAAGGAGTACCAGTCGCGACGCGACACTCTCTACGCCGCTCTGAAGAAGATGCCCGGCGTTATCTGCTCCGAACCGAAGGGCGCCTTCTATGTCATGGTGAAGCTCCCTGTCGACGACGCGGAGAAGTTCATCATCTGGATGCTTCAGAACTTCGACGTCGACGGGGAAACAGTCATGGCGTCCGCCGGCGAGGGATTCTACGCGACTCCGGGGCTGGGCAAGCAGGAATTCCGGCTTGCATACGTTCTGAAGAATGAAGAGCTCGTCAAGGCGATGGATATTCTCAAGCTGGCTCTTGAAGCCTATCCGGGACGTATCGAACCGGTAGCCGCCCGCTGATTTCTCCGCAAAAAACACTCTCCGCCCTTTCCATACCCTGCGGTCCGGATGAACGGCGACCGCAGGGTATGATACTATGGTTGCCGCAGAACACTCCATGAAGAGAGGAAGTCACACATGCTGAAAGTCAAGGAAGCCATGCCCAAGGATGTCGGACACAGCATCGCCCGCATCTCTCCCGAGGACATGGCAGCGCTGGGCCTATCGGAAGGACAGATAGTCGAAATAGAAGGGAAACGCCGGACTCCCGTCCGGATCCTCTCGTGCGATTCCGATCTTGTGGCCTCCGGGGGCGCGAAGGGCGTCGTCCAGATCGACGGCATCACCAGAGACAACGCGCAGGCGAGTATCGACGACAAGGTGTCCGTCCATAAGACGACGCACCATTTCGCAGGAAGCGTCACGCTCCGTCCTCTTACGTCCACGGCGCTGTTGGAGAAAGAGCGCGACGCCGCGTATATTCGATCCCTCCTTGAAGGCCTCCCGGTAATCACGGACGACAGGGTGCGCACAAACCTCTTCGGCGCAAGGATCTGCGACTTCCGGGTCGTCGACACGACGCCTTCCGGGACGGTGATCATCAGCAAATCAACCTATGTGAACGTGGAAAAGCAAGCGGAAGGCGAGAAGAAGGCGAAAATTTCCTACGAGGATATCGGCGGTCTCGGTCCCCAGATCCAGCGAATCCGCGAGATGATCGAGCTGCCGTTGCGTTTTCCGCAGGTCTTCGACCGTCTTGGCGTGCAGCCTCCGAAGGGCGTGCTGCTTTACGGCCCTCCGGGTACCGGTAAGACCGTTATCGCGAGGGCTGTAGCCGCGGAGACGGACGTCTATTTCACCCACATCTCCGGCCCCGAGGTCATCGGGAAGTTCTACGGCGAAAGCGAAGAACGGCTGCGGAACGTTTTCGAAGACGCGCAGGCCCATGCGCCCTCGATCATCTTCATCGACGAGATCGACGCCATCGCGCCCAAGCGGGAGGAGATGGGCGGGGAAAAACAGGTCGAACGCAGAGTTGTCGCCCAGCTTCTGGCGCTCATGGACGGACTTGAGTCCCGCGGCCAAATCGTGGTCATCGGCGCGACCAACATACCGAACACACTCGATCCGGCGCTCAGGCGCCCCGGCCGCTTCGACAGAGAGATCTCCATACCCATCCCCGATAAGAAGGGGCGGCATGAGATTCTCACCATTCACACACGCGGAATGCCGCTGGCGGCCGACGTGGATCTTCGCCGCCTGGCCGATATGACGCACGGATACGTCGGCGCGGATATAGAGGCCCTCGCCAAGGAAGCCGCAATGGCCAGCCTGCGCGAACTGCTCCCCGAGATCGACATGGAGATGGAGGAGATTCCGTACGACCGTCTTCTCGCGATGGACGTCCGGATGGACCACTTCCTCGACGCGTTCCGAGAGGTCGATCCTTCCGCCATACGCGAGGTCTTCGTCGAGATCCCCGATGTCTCGTGGCGCGATATCGGCGGTTTGGAAGATATTAAAGAAGAGCTGCACGACGCGGTCCAGTGGCCTCTGGAACACGCCGACATCTTCGAGAAATTCGCCATCTCGCCTCCAAAGGGCATCATGCTCCACGGAGTTTCCGGAACGGGCAAAACGCTTCTCGCAAAGGCGCTCGCTCATGAGAGCGGCGTGAACTTCATCTCCGTGAAGGGACCGGCGCTCATGTCGAAATACGTCGGCGAAAGTGAACGCGCAATCCGCGAGGTCTTCCGTACCGCGAAGCAGGCAGCGCCTTCCATCCTCTACTTCGACGAGATCGAATCTCTTGTTCCGGTTCGCGGGAAGGACAGCGGCAGCGGGGCAAGCTTCACCGAGCGGGTTATCAGTCAGTTCCTTGCCGAGATGAGCGGCATAGAAGAGCTGAAAGGCGTGGTAATCCTGGCGACGACGAACCGTCTCGACCTCGTCGACCCGTCGCTGCTCTCCAGCGGGAGATTCGACCTCGTTCTTGAACTGCCGAAACCTGACGCCGCTGCCCGGGAGAAGATCTTCGAGATTCATCTGCGGAAAAAACCGCTGTCGGCGGAGATCCGCATTCCGACTCTGGCGAGGCTGACCGACGGCCGTTCAGGAGGAGATATTGCCTTCGTCTGCCGTAAGGCATCGATGATGGCGATACGGGATCACATTAAAAGCGATGGAGAAAACGAACCGCTTCTCGAATGGCGGCATTTCGAAGCCGCGCTCAAAGAGCTGAAAAACGTTTCCTCATAGAACAGGAGTGGACGAAGAAGGGCGGACCGAAAGCTGGTCCGCCCTTCTTTTTTTATTTTCCTCCGTCATCGGATGGAACGGGTGCGTCGTCGCTCTCCTCCGGTTCCGGACCGGCGCTCCCCGGCTCTCCATCCTCGTCGGGAACGGCTCCCGGCGCGGATGCGTCGGCAGCGGAGAGACGGGAAGGCGCATACAGCGTCCGATAGATGTGCAGGTTCGCCATCACCTTTTGCACATAATCATTGGTCTCCTCGAAACGGACCATTTCGATCCACTCGTCAAGCGGAACATTCTTTCGCCCGTCGAGCCATCGCCGTGCGTTCCCTCCTCCCGCGTTGTACGCGGCCAAAGCCACCTCGACGTCGCCGAAGGAGCGTAAAAGACGCGCTATGTGCGCACTGCCCAGGATGATGTTTTGCTCAGGGTTGTAGACGCTGTATTTTTTCATCTCCAGGGCCTTCGCTTCGCTCCGGGCTGTGCCGGGCATGAGCTGCATCAGACCGCCTGCTCCGACCCAGCTTGTAGCATTCGGGTTGAAGGCGCTCTCCTGCCGCATGATCGCCCAGACAATGTTGTCCTCCACTTTGAAACGCTCCGACGCCTTGGTCACTTCGTTCAAGAACGGACGGGGGAAGAGAAAGGAGAGGGCCTTTCTGTAAAAAACCGGCCCCTTCCGTATCTGTTCCGATATCCTTCCGGCGGCCGAGTAGGCGGCTTGCTGATCCCCCATCCACTCCGCAAGAAGCGCCGCACGGTATATCGAAGAAGCGTCGCCTTTCGCCAGAAGCACCCGCCTCGCATGTGAGACAAAACCCCACTTTTCAAGTTCGGAAGGCTGACGGGACGCCAGCTCGGGAGGATCTCCGGCCTGTATGTCGAGTTTCTCTCCGCCGCTCAGGAAGGAGTATATGGAGAGAGGATGATCTTTGAGGAGCGTCTTTACTAACGCGTCTCTTTTCGCCTGCTGATTCAAACGTCCGTACCCCTTGGCGACCCAGTGGAGCACCCGCGGACGCCAGCTTCTGTTCATTTCGGGGACAAGGCTTTTCTCCCAATCCGCGATCGCTCCGCGCACATCTCCGGAAGACCACTGACTCCACCCTCTTCTCCAGAGTATCTGCGTCGTGAAGAGCGAGTTGGGAGCGAGCTTGATGACCTTATCCTCCGCATCCCGCTTCTCCTTCCCGGAGAGATGGGTGGAGAGCGAATAATAAGCACGGGCCTGTATGGCGTCATCTCTGGATGCGGCAACTTCACGAAGCACGCGGAGCGCATCCTCTCTCTCCGCCCGTCCGGCGAGGATGGAAATTCTCCGTATAGAAGATTCGGCATAGCTCGTCCCCGTTTTCGCGAGGTATCCCCACGCCTCAAGAGCGCCGGTGTACTTTTTCTGGTTGTACAGTGAAAACGCACGGTAGTACCGTGACTTTCTGCCGTGCAGCGAATCCATCGGTATGGCCCGGAAGAGGGGTATTGCCTTGTCGTACTGCCCCCGGAGGTAGGCGGCGTACCCTACGGCCATATTGACATCCGGAGTCCACGGTTTGGGAAGGGACTCGAGCACTTTCAAAGCGGCGCTGTTTCTGGGCGAAATATTCGTCAGGTTCAGCGCATAGGCGGTCTTGTCACCTGGAAGATTCAATAAGTTGGTCAATGCCGTCGTTCGCTGCGCATTGTTCTCCGAAAGACTGTACATCCGCTGGAGGTATTTCTTCCTTCCGTCGTGGTCCTTCTCATCCGTCAGGCGGAAAAGAGCGTACGCCACGTAGTAACCAAGATCCGCAGGGGTTTTTTGCAAAAGGGCCAGCGCTCTTTTCCGGGCTTCATCTTTTTGTCCGATTCGTTCCAGAGCAAGAGCAATCATAAAATCCCCGTAGGGTTTTACCTCGGCAGGCCAGGAGGAAGCGCTCTTTTGGAGCAAAACAAGAGATTCCCCCCATCTATTCTGAAACCAGAGCGCATTCGCGGCAAGGGACTGATCCACGGGCGAGAGGGCGGTTCCCGAGACAAGCAGAGAGTCGATTCCCTTCCAGTCCCGGCGTTGAAAGAGTTCGCCCATCGATTGACTATACCCGCTCGAAGGGAAAACAAAGAGTAGCGCGGAGAACACAAAAATCACGAGAAGACGAAACAATCGTCGGGACACCGAAAACACTCCTTTCAATATCTTTCGGCGAATATCCCGGCCATTCTACGCGAGAGAGCTTCCTGCCGCTCCGGTAGAATTACGGACAGGAAGTCAACGGCTCACCAGATTCCGTCCTTTCTTCTTTGCTCTGTACATTGCCCTGTCGGCTTCAGCCAGAATAGAATCAACAGTATCAAACTCTTTATTGTTTTCACAGATGCCGATACTCGCGGTGACATCCATTTTCGATCGTTCTCCTTCGTGCTCCGCCGAATAGAATGGAGCCGCCTGGAAAATATTCCGCACTCTCTCGCAGAGAGCGTCGAGCGCACCTCCCTTCGCGCCCGGAAAGACCATGAGAAATTCTTCCCCGCCGTACCTCCCTACAATATCATATGGGCGCACCGAAGCTTTGATTCGGCGCGCGCTTTCCACCAGAACCGCATCGCCGGAAGCATGTCCGTAAGTGTCGTTGACCTCCTTGAAGTGATCGATGTCCAAAAGCGCCACGCTCAGCGGGAGCTCGTTTCTGGATGCCCGACACAGCTCTTGTTCAAGGCGCTCTATGACGGCTCTTCTGTTGAGCAGTCCTGTCAGCGCATCGTAAAGAGCGGCGTTGCGAAGTTTCTCTTGAAGATCAAGAATCCGCCTGCCCACCATGAGGCGCATCTTTAATTCATGCGCGTCGAATGGTTTCGTAATGTAGTCGTCGGCTCCCGCTTCCAAGCCGGCAACTACATTTTCCTTTTCTCCCTTGACGGTGAGGATAATAACGTATTGATAAGGTTTCATCATCTCTTCGCGCCTACCGCCGTCTTCTTTCAGAAGTCCCCTGGAGGCGAGCTTCCTGCAGATTTCGGGTCCGCTTTCACCAGGAAGCATCCAGTCGAGGATCGCCAGCAGCGGGGGATCTTCTCCTGTCAGCACGCTCAGCGCTTCCTGACCGTCCGAGGCCGCGATGACGTCATATCCCCATTTCATGAGCAGCGACTGAAGCATGAAGAGCGATGTTGCATCGTCCTCGGCGACCAGTATTTTCATCAGAATCTCTCCTTTTTCCTTATCCTCCCTATTTCAGGGCGTCTTTACGTTTCCTCGGAAATGGATGTCTCGAATTCACGAAAAGCTTGTATAAACTCCTCTCTGGCTCTCTCTAATTGTGGAAGAGCCAGCCCCGCTTCTTCAAGTTCGCCTCGTGCAGCGGAGTATTCCGCTTTATCGGCCACCTGCGCCAAAGCAAAGGCTTCGACATTCGCCGAGGCGCCCCGAAGCGCGTGAATCATCCTACGCGATTCCTCGGCATCGCCGGAAGCTATAACTTCGCGGATTTTTTCCAGTATTTTCGCCGAGTCTTCGATGAAAAGAGTGATCGTCTGCCTACAGAGATCGCGGTCTCCTCCCATTCTCTCCAGCAGAACCGCAGGTCGAAAAGGGGGAACCTCCGACCGGGTAGCTCTGTGCGCACCGATCGCAGAGAGTGCGAAAATCTCGGAAGCGGGAGCGCCCGGAAAATCTCCCGAAAGAAAGCGCCGGACGATTCTTCGCAGTTCCGCGGCAAGAATCGGTTTGGATATGTAGTCGGACATCCCCGCCTCGATATACCGCTCTCTCTCCCCCGGAAGAGCATTTGCCGTCATCGCAACCACAGGAACATCGTGATCCGCAACTTTTGAAGCAGGATCCCGAATGAGAGCAAGCGCCTGAAGCCCGTCGAGCAATGGCATCTGTATATCCATGAAGACTAAATCGTAGCGCTTCGCAGCAAGCTTTTCAATGGCTTCTTCACCATTCTCCGCCGTATCGACATTGTGCAGTCCGAGAAGATTCAGCAGAGCGACCGCGACGGTCCTGTTGGTCGGGTTATCCTCCACAACGAGTATGGAAGCAGTCGCATCCGGATCTCCTCGTGCTTCTTTCTCAAGAAAAGAGTGCGGCAGCGGCTCTTCGGGAACTTGGACCTCGCGCATGGGAATGATGAAAGAAAAAAGCGAGCCTTCTCCCTCCCGGCTCTCAAATGTTATCCGTCCCCCCATGCCGTCGACGATGCGTTTCGAAATGGCCAAACCGAGCCCTGTCCCACCGTACTTTCGGGTCATGGAAACATCGCCCTGGACAAAAGGCTGAAAAAGCCCGTCAATTTTTCTCGATGAAATGCCTATTCCCGTATCATACACCTTGACCTCGAAAAGAAAGGATTCTCCCCGGCGTTCCAGAAATTTTCCGGCGACTTGAACGGAACCGGCCGGAGTGAATTTCACAGCATTTCCGACGAGATTCCCGAGGACCTGGCGTATCCTGAAGGCGTCTCCGGAAACAATTCGGGGCGCCGATTCGTGGAGGATCATTGAAAAAGAAAGGTTTTTGGCGACGGCGCGAGGGAAAAAGCTGTCGCGGACGCTGTTCCAAAGCTCGTACAGGTCGAAGGGAGCATCTTCGAAGACAAGTTTTCCCGCCTTCATCTTCGAAAAATCCAAAAGGTCGTTGATCAGCCGAAGAAGGGCCCCCGATTCATCTTTCAGAACGCCGAGGAGCTCCCTTTGGCGCGTGTCCAGAAGCGTTTCCTCCAACAGGGTCGTCATGCCGATAATACCGTTGAGCGGCGTACGCACTTCATGGCTGACATTTGCAAGGAAGACCTCTTTCGCCTTCATCGCTTCCGCAAGATTGCGCTCCGATTCTACAAGGCGCTCGATCTTCCCTTGCAACTCATTATTCAGTCCTTGAATCATCGTATACAGTTCGGCGTTCTGAAGAATACTCGCCATAGACCCAAGAAGGACTGTGAAAAAAGCGAAGGAGATGTCAAGAATACCGGTTTCGTCCTCTCCTAAAAGCCCCATAAACATTCCGATGCTCCGGTTCGACGACATTATTGAATGCAACAGAATTTGGCGTTCTTTAGTTTCCGGAGCCGCACTCATCTTCCTTGGTCGAGCCGTGATTATCACCGGTTTATTCCGGTCGACAGCCCATGCGAATGTTCCGTCATCTACGAGAGGGGTCATTTCCTCCTCGAAAAATGAAAGCCTTTCGGGCGGATCGCAGAAAGCGGGGAAAAAGTCCAGCCCATCCGCCGAAAACAGATAGAATACAAGAGCGTCCAACTTGATGAAAGAGCGAAGTTTCTGCGCCGCTTGGGACAATAGAATTTCGGAAGAGAATGTTTCATCGACAACCACCGGAAAAACAAGAGAATCGACGGCGGCTTCCAGAATCCGTTTTGCCGCTTCTCTTTCTCCGGTAAGAATCTTCACTCTCTCTCGAAGCCGGTCTATGCTCTCGTCAGAAGGTGTCATTTTCGCATTACGTCATTAAAAAAATATTCATAATCTCGCGTATCTGACGCTCTCCTTGAACGAGCACAGCCTCCACGTCGCCCTCGTTCAATTCAAGGCGTTCCCACAATGCGCGATCTACTCCGGAAAAATACAAAGAACCGCTGGTGCCTACGCGCAAGCTGTTCGCCAAGTAATCGGCGAGATGGACAAAACAGGCCTCTTCGGGGGCCTCTTCCGCGACAGAGTCGTGATGGTAAGCGCAAAGAAGGCTGATCCCCCGGGGAATCCGCCACTCCTCCATGAGCGTCTTTCCTACAGCGGTATGGTCGAATCCGAACACGCGCTTCTCGGCACGCCAAAGGGGAATGTGTTCAAAAAGCGAGAGTTCAAGAGCATAGGTCATCTCATTCGGCGCTTTTGTGTAAAGAAGTATACGCCCGAGATCATGCAGCAATCCGGAGAGAAAAAAACGTTCTTCCGAGCGGACCCGCGTGGTGTATGCCAAAAGGCGCGAAAAGACCCCGCAGGCGAGTGAATGTCTCCAGAAGGATTTCATGTCGTCGTACTCTTCCGGGACAGTCTTAAAAACTTTCATGGTCGAAACCGCAAGTGCAAGCGAAGTCAGCTCATTGGAACCGATGATGGCAATGGCTCTGGGAATCGATTGGATCGGGTTGGGAAAGCCGTAGAAAGAACTGTTCACGAGCTTGAGCAGACGGGCGGCAAGGTTGGGGTCGTTGCCGACCACCTTTGCGATGGATGTTGCGGAACTGATTGGAGAGTTGATAACCTCCTGTATCTTGAAATAAATGTCCGGAAACGAAAAAAGGCGAACCTCGTCCTTCGCCATGGCGTACGCGGAGAACGAACGGCCGAAATGCCCTTCAGGAGGGCGCGGAAGTTTTTTCACCTCCGGCAAAGGTGAAGGCGGCGTTCCGGAAGCGAATTCCTCGGCGAACTTGCGCACGCAAAACGATCGAACCGCAGTTGCGCATACATCCTCACCATCCTCGGGAGGGAAATACGCATCGACGAATGAACGAGACCGGCGGAGAGCATCCTCTTCCAAGAGGGCCCTGCGGACTACCTCGCCGTCTTCGACGCCTTCGACGTCGGCGCCGGTAATCCCCCAAATCTTGAACATTCTGATGTATTTATCCTTCAGCGTCGCCCCTTTTCCAAGGATGAAACGTCCGTTAGGGGCGCGAAGATCCTCCTCGAGGACCATTCCTTCCTGAAGGTTATTCACAGTCACACGGCCCATTTTTCTCTCCCCGGTTCAAAATAGGACAACGATACCAAAGCAAGATGAAGCATCAGGCCGGAGGGTCGCCGATGAGCGCCAGGATTTTCTCGGTCGCTTTCAGTCCGGAGCCGGAAAGCAACGCAACGATACTTTCTCCTTCCCGGAGTTCTCCCGCGCTCTGCAGCTCTTCTAGGGCAGCTCCGACGATCGCGCTTGTCGGCTCGACGTAGAAACCCTTCCGTGCAAGCTGATTGAAGCCATCCCATATCGACCTCTCAGAAAAGGCACGGACAGTTCCTCCACTTCTTCGCACAGCCGAAAGGACCTGAACGCCGCGAACCGGTTCCGCCGAACTGATACCTTCCGCTATGGTCTCTTTCTTGGAAAAAGGCTCGGGAGCATCCAACCGATGGTCGAAGGCAAGCGCCAGAGGAGCACAGTTTTCAGGCTGGAGCGCGTAGATTCTCGGAAGGCGGTCTATCTCTCCAGAGGCATGCAGTTCTTCGAATGCAAGCGCCCATCCGAGCACCAGACTCCCCTGACCGGCAGGAAGGAGTACCGCGTCCGGAACCTGGAATCCTAGCTGCTCCCATACCTCGAAGGCAAAGGTTTTTACGCCGTGGGCGAAGTAGGGGCTCCAGTTATGGCTGGCATAATACGTTTCGTTCGCCGCGTTCTCCGCCGCACGTGAAGTATCCTCCCGTGTGCCGGGTATACGGACAAGTTCCGCCCCGTACGAGAGTATCTGAACGCACTTGCCTTCGGAGGTGTACCGTGGAACAAAGACCTTACATTCAATCCCGGCAAGCGCGCAGTATGCGGCCATCGACGACCCGGCATTCCCGGAGGAATCCTCGATGAGCTCCTGCACGCCGAGTTCGCGTAGACGATTGGCAAGACACGCCATCCCGCGGTCTTTGTAAGATCCCGTGGGGCAGAGAAAATCGAGCTTCCAGAAAACCGAAAGTCCATTCCAGTCCCCCAGAACAAGAGGAGTACCTCCTTCCCCCATAGAAACACGCGAGTCGGGAGAATCCACCGGAAGAGAAGCTGCGTACCGCCACATCCCCGTCTCTTCCGTGCGTATCGACGAACGCGAGAATGACTCGGGTCCGCTCCAGTCGAGAACGCCTCCGCAGGGACAGCGCCACAATAAAGCTGCTTCATCGAACACTTCACCACATCGAAAACAGTGCAGCATACAATCAACCTCCACTCGATTCCGATACCATTATATACAGAATGTCGGACACTGCCTATTGTTCACTACGAAATTTCCCCCTTTCGCAAAAAGAAAAAAGGCTGTATCCTTTTTGAAAATAGGGGTTTTCCCGAAAAAGGAGGAATTCGAATGAAGAGGGTATTCAGAAGTCTCTCCCTTCTTTTCGTGCTTCTTCTCGCATCTACAACTGTTTCTGAAGCAGCACTGGACAGAGCGACGGTCGACCGGGCGTGGAAGCGCATTGCCGCGCAGGCAGGAGTCCCATGGCAGCAAGTAATTTATGAAGAGCAGAAAGAGCCGAACGCCTGGGTAAAATTCTCTCCAGGCAATCACTCCGTCCATGTGACGACCGGCTTGATGGCGATACTGAACACGGAAGACGAAATCGCGGGTATTCTCGCTCATGAAGCGGGACACATCCAACTCGGACACTATTCAAGCTCGGCAAGCCGCAACCTTCTATGGGGGCTTCTGTTCAATTCTTTGAAAGGGGATGCCGCCAGGGAGATTGTCGGCGGGGTTGGAATGGTGCTTGCCGAATCCGGCTTCAGCAGGGAGCAGGAGGTTGAAGCCGACGACTACGGCATCCGAGTATCGGCGGCGGCGGGATACAGCCCATGGGGACTGGTTCGCGCCATGGAAAGAATGAAAGCCGCGGGATTCAAGACCTCTCCGAGCGGCTTCAACTCGCACCCTCCCACGGAACGCAGGCTGCTCCGTCTGAGAAACAATGCGGCTGCGATAGTCCCACGGAACTGACGGCCTGTTTCACTCATCCTGAGGAGTTGTTTTTTCCTCCGGATGATTCTTGGAGTAGAAAAAACGATTCGCATTCACATTACCTCAGGGAACTCTTCACTTTGGAAACGTTTCGTTCGTACGCGAATAAAAAAGGACGGAAGCGGATCGGCCCGTGGGGTTGCGCTTGAAAAATTTATTTCATCGCACACAAAACCTAGAATCTTTCACTCTTCTTTTTATCCTTTCATCCTTTTGTCCTTCGTGCTATAATTGATTTGTATTATCTTTCTTTTCGAGTTTTTTTGGAGCTTGCACTCGGAAAGACTCAAATTCACCATCTCATCAGGGGGGCAATATGTATGAGCAGCATCTGGGGAGAGAACTTCAGTAACATCGCTCGGAACAACAGGCCTTCACCGATTCGAGAAATGCTCGCAGTGATCAAACAACCGGGCATGATATCCTTTGCCGGCGGAATGCCTGCTCCCGAAATTTTTCCGATCGACCAGTTTTACGAGGGAGCGCACATCCTGAAGGATGACGGCGCAAACCTCCTTCAGTACGGAACCACTGAAGGGCACCCTCCGCTCAAGGAGTTCCTTGCCTCGTGGACGGCGCCTCGGATGGGACGCACGGTCGGTCTCGATGAAATGCTCATCACAACAGGCTCTCAACAGGCGCTCGATCTTTTCGCCTGGTCCATGATCGACGAGGGCGATTATGTCGTCGTCGAAGACCCTTCCTACCTTGCTGCCCTCACCGTCTTCTTCAATCACGGAGGCAGATTCCTCGGCGTCCCGATGGACGCCGAGGGAATGCAGGTCGACCTCCTTCCAGGAGTCATCGAAAAAGCACGTTCCGAGGGGAAAAAGATCAAATTCATCTACACCATCGTCAATTTCCAGAATCCAGGCGGCTCCACAATGTCCGTTCCCCGGCGCAAACAACTCGTCGAGCTCTCGAAAAAATACAATATCCCCGTCTTCGAAGACGATCCCTACGGGTACGTCCGCTATGACGGAGACCATCTTCCTTCAATCTTTTCCTTCCATGACCAGGGGGGCGTCGTCTATGCAGGCTCCTTCTCGAAGATACTTTCTCCCGGCACGCGAGTCGGATGGATCACAGGCCCGAAGGAGATCATCCGCAATCTGACCGTTTTCAAGCAGGGGACGGATCTCTGCTCGAGCCCCATCACGCAGGCGCTCGTCGCGGAATACTGCGCAAAAGGATATCTTGACAGTCACCTGCCGGTAATCATCGATAATTACAGGATCAAGCGCGACGCCATGGAGAGAAGTTTCGAAAAACACCTCGCTCCGCTTGGCGTCACGTGGGTCAAACCCGAGGGAGGCTTTTTCTATTGGCTGAACGTCCCTTCAGTCAATACGAACGATCTTTTCAAAAAAGCCATTGAGAAAAAAGTCGCCTTCGTTCCGGGGGCTCCTTTCTGTCCCGTAGAGGGTTCCGGACTGCACAACGCTCGGCTTTGCTACACCTTCCCCAGTCCCGAGACCATCGGGGACGGCGTGGCTCGTTTGGCGGAAGCCATTGGAGAGCTCGCCATCCCTGCGCTGTAACGACGAAAACGAAAAACGCATAAAAAAGTGAGGGCGACATCTTTTCTCCGGAGCTTCCTCTCTGCCTTGAACAGAAAAACCTCTCCCGAAATGTAGATTCGGGAGAGGTTTTGTTTCGGTTCTGTGTTTTTCGCTGTACAATACTGGACACAGACAGCAGAACGCCACCTTGAGAGGAGGACGACTATGCGCCCGGTCAATCAGTCGTTACATGAGGAAACCATCGCCGCAATCGCAACGGCCCGGGGGGAAGCGGGAATAGCCGTCGTACGGCTTTCCGGTGCGCGCTCCAAGGAAATCGCCGACAGAACGCTCTCGCTTACCGCCTCTTTAGCTGAAACACCCGCTCGCCGGATGCGCAACGGATACCTTCTCGACGAGAAAGGCGAAGCTCTTGCCCAGGTGCTCGCCGTCTGGTTCGCCGCTCCCAAGAGTTACACCGGAGAGGATGTCGTGGAAATACATCCGCACGGCGGAACGCTTGTCGCCTCGAAGTGTCTTGAG
>WPCG01001955.1_pt1 | contig 16796 bp, 10 predicted proteins | sample 5403311 | NCBI WGS metagenome assembly WPCG01 (sample SAMN12869467, study PRJNA574797) | sludge metagenome | isolation source: wastewater treatment of Control | place: China:Beijing | collected 2019-05-17 | reverse complement strand
CGGTCGCTCGACCGTTTGATGCTCGTGTCCCAGCCCAAAGACAGGAAGCTCTTCTCTGCTGTCGGTTTTACTCCCTTAGCTGAAACCGGACGTGGTGTAACCCTTATGGAAAACAGCGCCGCTCTCTTCCTTGATTTCTTGAAAAAACTGGAAGCTGATTTTAATAACTTGCCTTCACCTGCTACAAGTCCGATACGACGGGCCTCTATTGTCATGAACGCCAACCCCTTCAGCAAAGGCCATCGTTTTCTGGTCGAATCAGCCTTGAAGGAATGTGATCAACTCTTGCTGCTGGTTCTCTCCGACGAGTCTGACAATGGCTTTACCTTTGACCAGCGATTTGAAATGGTCAGGCTCGGCTGCGCCGATCTACCGCAGGTTCTTACCGCAGCCGGTGGCCCCTACGCCGTTTCCACAGCCAGCTTTCCCTCCTATTTCTATCCGCCCTCAGAGCTGGACGAGAATTCTCTTTTTTTAAACGATGAAGCCGAACTTGATGCTGCGCTCTTCACGCGAATAGCTCAACATCTTGGCATCAGTATACGCTTTGTCGGCAGTGAGCCCCTTTCAGCTATTACCAATTTCTATAACCGGGTTTTGAGTCGGGAACTGGCTGATCTTGGAATTGAACTTCGCGTAATAGAGCGGCTGCGCCAGAATGGAGAAGCAGTCAGTGCTTCCCGCGTACGTGAATTTTTGAAAAATAAGAATTATTCAGCTGCAGAAAAACTCCTGCCGCCTACAACTTGGGCTTTTCTGATGCATCTTGCGGGAGGCTGTACAAAATCTGCCCCTGAAAACTGATTTCGTGTTTTTCCGCCAGCTTCAAAATCGACATGTTTATTTCATTGCGAACTTTTATCGTCTCGACATGGTCAGCCGGCCCATAGAAATAGAGCGACAGTTTCACACCTTCCCTGGGTAGTTCAGAGAAATAGACTATGTAGCTGGCCGGCTCGATATTTTCATGTTGTGACAGAAGCTCAATAACGTCCCCGCGAAACGCTTCCATACGGTCAAATGGCAGCGTCCAGGGTAGCAGCATCGTTAGATCAACTCGTCGTTTTTTCCGCAGGCTGCCATTGAATATAACGGCGGAAGCCAGCTTGCTGTTAGGAATGGTCACAAAAGTCTGGTCAAGAGGGCGGATTCTGGTCGAACGCAGTCCAATCGAAAGGACAGTACCGGAAACATCAGAAGTTTCAATCCAATCGCCGACTTCAAAGGGGCGGTCGAAGAGGATCATAAGGCTGGCAAAAGCGTTGGCAATGCTGTCCTGTGCAGCCAGAGCTATAGCCAGACCGCCAATGCCGACACCGGCGATAATGCCCGAAAGATTCCTCACCCAGAAGGAAAGGATGACAAAGACTGCAACAATTACAACCCCAACCCGTATTGTAGACGCCAACAGGCTGATGGCAGCGGGTGAGGTTTTAGAATCTTTTTCTTTGCTTTCTTTCACCATGACAAGGCCAAAAGAGGTCACAACACTGATCAAGAGCCAGAAAGCGACCATGGCGGTAGCGGTATCGGCCAGCTTTATAAGGAAAGTGAAATAAGGGTCCGGTATAGCTTTAACCTGATACAGGGCGGTAGTGAAGACAAGTGCGGGGAGCAATATGCCCAGTGGTCGGACCAGCGGATCACGCATGCTCAGATAAAGATCATTATTCCGCTTGCGGTAGCGGGCAAGAACAAAGTGCCAGATCCCCCTGCTGATATGATTGCGTAAAAGCAGCAAAAGCAAACCGATAGCTAACAGAATAACAACTTCATTAAGCCAGGCAGCCTGATCTGTAAAAATGAATAAAACAGAATTCAAATACGACATCTCGACTCCTTTGACTTAAATATAACTTATTTCTGCATGAATTGGTGCCAGGCACAGAATTATTCATCAATCGACCAGGCCGGCACGGATTTGCCCGCGAAGCTTTTCGCGCTCCATAATCTGTTCGGGTGAGGAGGATTCTGTCCGGGGAATTTCGATCGGCAGACTTAGGCGCGAGGGTAATTCTCCCTGCAAGATGTAAAGGCGGTCCGCCAGCAACATAGCCTCCTCAATGCTATGTGTGATCAGAAGAATAGACAGGCCCAGTTCTTCCTTATGTTCCAGCAGCCACTCGTAGAGGGCTTCCCGTGTCAGTGCATCCAGACCTGAGAAAGGTTCATCCAGCAGCATCAGTTCCTGTGAGTAAAGCCAGGTGCGCAACAGGGCACTACGCTGGCGCTGGCCACCGGACAAGGTAGCCGGCCAGCGATCTTCCAGACCTTCAAGACCAAAAACCGGCATATATTTCCTGGCAGTCGCCCTGGCCTCATCCTTGAGCACCGACCGTAAGAGCAAAGGTAAGGCGATATTATCCTGAACTGTCTTCCAGTCGAGCAAAAGATCTTTTTGCATCATATAGCCCACACGGGCATGGTGGTTTATCTGGCCGCTGTCAGGTGTATCAAGGCAGGCAAGCAGGTTAAACAGGGTAGATTTTCCACTGCCGCTCTTGCCGAGGATTGCTACAATCTCGCCACGATGAAGCTCCAGTGAGATATCCTCTAGCACCGGCATGCCATCATAACTTTTGTGTATATTCTTACAGGACAACAAAAGCCTACTCATCACTCTTCCCTATTCCTCCGGCAGAAACTCATTCGAATACGCAGCGTTCACATCTAAATCTTCTTCCAGGAGATTGTTTTCACTCATCCAGAGGGCGAAGTTTTCCCACCTTTCAGCCAGCATAGATCCCCAGGCTTCAGAAGACTTTTCACTTTCATTATTCAGCCATTCCTGACTTGCCAGCAAGAGAACCGGATCAAGCTCCGGTGCAGCCTTCATCAAAGCTGCAACTGCAGCATCGGCATCTGCGATGGCGTCCAGATATCCGCGTCGTGTAGCGCGAAGAAATCTCTCCACAAGCTCGTGATCACTTTCAATCAGTTCATCACTTGTGATCAGAACCGGTGAATAGAAATCCAGACGCTCATCAATATCCCCTAAAAGAATGAAATTAATCGGATAGTCCTGGAGTTCACAGTTCACTCCATCCCAGCCATAATAGATCCAGGCAAAATCTGCTTCTGTCTCCATGCTGGCAATAAAGTTGGAGGCGGACTGGTTTATAATTTCTACCTGACCATAATCGGCATTACTTTTTTCCATCAGAGAGCGGATAAAAGCCAGTTCCAGTTCGGTGCCCCAGCCGCTGTAAATATGTCCCTCGAAATCCTGCGGTGATTCAATGCCGCGATCTGCAGCCGACGCAAAACCGGAAGTATTGTGCTGGAGCAAGGCAGCGATAGCTACAACCGGAATCTTTGCAGAAGAAGCCCTGGCCTGCAAAACCTGTTCCTGCGATGCAATTCCGAAAGCGGCGGTGCCGTTAGCAACCATCTCGATAAAATTCATGTCGGACTCACGGAAAGTAATGTTTAAACCTTCCTCAGCATAGTAACCGCGTTCCTGCGCCAGATACAATCCGCTGTGATTGGTATTCGGTGTCCAGTCGAGTGCAAAAGTCAGCTCCTGCAGTTCTTCTACTCCATCAGGAGCCTTCCCGCAAGCCGGCAAAGGCAGAAGCAGTAGGATTAAAAGCAAAGCCAATACTTTGCCGCCCGCATTTTTTCTTTTCTGTTTCAAGGAGTGCTGCCATGGCATCATGATACGTTCCAGCAATATAACTGTCCCGTAAAACGCCAGGCTTAACACGATGATCAGTATGACTGCAGCGAACATGCGGTCGAAACGAAAGGAGCGTTTGCTGCGCAACATGAGTATGCCGAGTCCATCACCTCCGCCCGACCATTCGGCTAAAACAGCTGACATCACACTGTAAGTAGCGGAAATCCGCAGGCCGGAGAATAACTGCGGCATGCTTGCCGGCAGGAGCACGTGCCGCATGGTATCCCAGCTGCCGGCTCCCATAGTCTGCATCAGTCTCAGCAGGTCACTGTCAACTGAACGCAAGCCTCTGAAAAGGCTGATCGTGATCGGGAAGAAACAAGTCAGAACCACCACAAACAACCTTGGTAAGTCACTGTAGCCGAGAATCAATACAATTACCGGCGTTATTACCATGGTCGGTATCGTTTGTGAGGCAACCACCAAGGGATAGAATATGCGATAAACGTTTTTGAAGCGAAACATCAGGAGGGCAAAAAGCATACCCACGATCATGCTCAGCACAAAACCAAGCAAGGCTATTTTGAGTGTTTGCAGTATATGCGGGCCAAAGAGTGGCATATCTGCAGTAAGAGAATGAAATACGGCACTCGGCGCCGGCAGGACAAAGCTTTTTATGATTCCACTGTCCGCTAAAAGCTGCAGTAACAAGAGCAGGAGCAGGATAAAAATCACAGGCGGCAAAATCAGCTTAAGCGCATGCATTAGCTTTTGTTTATAAGGCTCATCTTTTTTTGAAGAAAACACGGATTAGTACTCCCTCCGCCGGCATTACCCGGATCAGGTTCTAGGGTCGACTCTAGGTCCTCTCAGTCGTATTACGACTCCCCTGACATATGAATGATATTACAAAAACTCAGCCGGGACAAATCCTGATGTTTTTCCGTACCCTGTGTTTTTTGGTCCCGGTCCGAAACTCAGGACGACCTGCTGAAGTTTAAGTGTTTTTTATGATAACAATTTCTACGTATTGGGCAAGCTCTTCTAAACTGTCACAGCATCTTTCAAAGCGATAGAAAATTTCAGTCCAGGCAATGGTCTCAATCGGATCGCTGCTCTCTCTGTAAAGGCGGCGGATAGAACTCGCGTAGAGATTGTCGCCTTCTTCTTCAATATCATTTATCTCAACGATACTCTCCCTTACCAACAGAGAAGTTTTAAAGTTTCTGAACTTTTCCAACATGCTGGCCATCGTCACACTGCCGCGGGAAATCAGTTTGGCAAACTCCAGTGCTTCGCTGCGAAGCTTTTGCACGTTAAACAAGTCAAAGCGCATCAGAATATCTTCAGTCCTGTCCGTCACCTCATCTATGAGATAAGAGATGTTGCTGATATCTTCTTTTTTCAGTGGATGTGAATGGCGCCTGGCCAGTTTGTGATTCAGATCGCGCAGGACAAGGTCTGCCGTGTGCTCAATTTCGTGGATTTCCATCAGCAATTCCGGCAGTTTTTCATGATCATAATCAAGCAGGCTCTCTTCAAGCAAATTTGCCGCCTTAATCGAATATTCACTTAAGTTTAACAAGAGACCGAAATAGTCGACTTTGTTCCTGGATTTGAATATTGACATCAGGCGCCTCCTTTTTGTCAGGTATGCACTCTTTTTAAACGCCGATAGGCTTAGTTGATCATGAGTCAGGCAGGCATTGACTTAGCACAATGCAGACCGGGATTTAGCTTCTGTTATTGTTTCCGTTCGAGTTGCCGTTTCCCTTAGATGTTCCGCGCATTGCTTCAAAGAGAGAACGATCGCTGAAGGATACATTGATCGAAGAGATAAATTGATCATTATCACGAGTCTTCATTAAGAGGCTGATCATGGTTTCGGTTACTGCCGGGGTTTCCAGCTGACCGAAGGCTTTACGCAGAGACCAGACAGCATCCAGTTCGCGCTCTGACAGGAGCAGTTCCTCACGTCTCGTGCTTGATTTAACAATATCGATAGCCGGGAAGATACGCTTGTCAGCCAGTTTGCGGTCGAGGATGACCTCCATGTTACCGGTTCCCTTAAATTCTTCAAAAATAACTTCATCCATGCGTGAACCTGTATCAATCAGTGCGGTAGCGATAATAGTCAGGCTTCCACCATGTTCGATATTTCTGGCTGCTCCGAAAAAGCGTTTAGGACCATAGAGAGCTCCCGGATCAAGTCCGCCGGACAGTGTACGACCGGTAGGATTAATGGTTAAGTTATAGGCACGGCCCATCCGGGTAATACTGTCAAGCAAAATAACCACGTCATGGCCCAGCTCGACCAGGCGCATGGCACGTTCTAAAACCAGCTCGGTAATTTTCACGTGATTCTCAGGGGTGCGGTCAAAGGTGGAGTATGCAACTTCGCCTTCGATCGAGCGCTGCATGTCCGTAACTTCTTCAGGACGTTCATCAATCAGAAGCACCATGAGTTTAACTTCCGGATTGTTTTGTGCGATAGCATTGGCTATCTTCTGCAGCAACATGGTCTTACCTGCTTTTGGCGGAGAAACGATCATACCGCGCTGACCTTTGCCGATGGGGGAAACCAAGTCAATAATCCTGGTAGATAATTCATTTCGATCTGTCTCGAGCTTAAAACGCTCATTGGGATAAATCGGAGTCAGACGGTCGAAAGCAGGTCTTCTCTTCATCTGTTCAGGGGGCATATCATTGACTGTATCGATAAAAGAAAGTGCCCTGTAGCGTTCATTATCACGTTGCGGTCGCGCCGGTCCCTTAACCAGATCGCCGGTACGCAGGTGAAATCTGCGAATAAACTGTGGTGAAATATAAATATCGAAATTACTTTGTAAATAGTTCTCTACTCTCAGGAAACCATAGCCCTCCGGCATTATTTCCAGGATGCCTGTAACTATTTCTTTCTCATCAACGCCGGCATCTTCTGCAGATCCGCCAACACTTTCATTTTCAAGATCTGCAATTATCGCTTCCACATCCTCCGGATCCTGAGGCGGAAGCAGTTCCCGGCTGTTTCCCTGTATATTCTTTTCAACTTCATCTGTTTTGTTTGCCTGATGACGTTTTGAGCTGCTTTTAGAGCCGGTTTTCCGACTGCGCCTGGGTTTTTCGTTTACGGCTTCATCTTCAGTGACCGGATCCTCTTGCTTGTCCCCACTCTCTTTTTCAGAGCTATCACTCTTTTCAATTTCTTCCACCGGTTCGGCTTCAGCATCCTTTGCTGTATCTTTTTTTGCAGCTGTCTTGCTCTTTGAAGCCTTAGTGCGGGTTACGGGCAGTTTTTCTTCTTCCTGCACCTCTTCCGAAGCCTTGTTGACTCCGGCCACCTCTGCTTCATCCGCAACAGTTGTCAAAAAATCAACCAGTTGCTGCTTTGTCATCCTGCTGGTATCACGCGGCGTCAGCAAATTAGACAAGTGCGCAATTGTGACAAGGTCTTGCTTCGTTTTACCCTTGAAATCGATTTGGGACATAAATGCTCCTAATATTCTATTTTTCTATAATTTTGAGAAAACAAGTCTCTAATCGTCCGCCATCTCGCTGAACCGATCCATAATGTTAAGAGCAAGCCCGGTGCCGACTGCAACACAGGATACCGGATCCTCAGCTACCAGGACCTCGATACCTACACGCGTCGCCAACATGCGGTCCAAGCCGTAAAGCAGGGATCCGCCACCGGTCATTACAATACCGCGATGGGATACGTCCGCCATTAATTCGGGCGGGGTACTCTCCAATACTGAATGGATAGCTTCAAAAATTGAGCTGACGGGTTCCTCCAACGCCTCCAACATATCTGTGGAGCTTATCGTTAAGATTGCCGGCATACCTGTAACCAGGTTGCGTCCCCTTACTTCCATCGAAAGTTCCTCTTCACGGGGGTACGCACAGCCAATGTTTATTTTCAATTCTTCGGCTGTTTGCTCGCCAATTAAAACGTTATGTTTACGACGAATGTATTTAATGATAGCTTCATCAAACTTATCGCCGGCAACTTTAATAGATTCATCAAATACAGGGCGGCACATAGAAATTACGGCAATATCGGTGGTGCCTCCGCCGATATCTATAACCATGCTTCCACTTGCTAAAGTTACGTCTATGCCTGCCCCGATAGCTGCTGCCACCGGCTCTCTGATCAGATATACATCCTTGGCCCCGGCATGACGGCAGGCATCTTCAACCGCCTTTTGCTCCACCGGCGTAATTACGCTGGGAACACAGACCACGATGGTCGGTTTAAAATATTTTGCCAGGAATCCGGTATTAACGCGACCGATAAATTCTTTCAGCATAAGCTCCGTAATGCGGAAATCTGAAATAACTCCATCGCGTAAGGGGCGTATCGCCTGAACAATATCAGGAGTCCGTCCCAGCATCAGGCTCGCTTCCTCACCTATTGCCAACACTCTCCCTGTTTTTGTGTTAATTGCTACTACTGCGGGTTCCCGCAAAACTATGCCCCGGCCCTCTACATAAACTAAAACTGTGGCTGTGCCGAGATCAATACCTATATTAAGTCCAAGACCCATTTTTGCTCCTGATGACGCAATGCTCTATCTTTGCTGCTGCTTAAAATTTCCAGTTTGAAAAATATCATAACACCTGCGGAATTGTTTAAAAAATGAAATTCCGGAATATCGCTCTAAATTGTGATTCGGGCAGCGTCATGATACAATAAATCGCAGTTTAGAGCAAGGAACACTATAACATTCTAGATCTTATCCAAACGTTAAACAAGTTGTATTTGAGGAAAAAAGTGCTTCGTGTCATAGGCCACATATTAACATTTATAAGTTTTCTTGCAATCTTTCTCTCCCCCCTCCTGCCGGCAGCCTTTTTATACGCAGCAAATATCCTGGGCATAGTCGCATTTGCAATCTTCGCCTTGCTTCTGGCCAGAGGCCTGACATACACGCACAACATTTTTAAGTATTTTCTTCGTCTGACCTTAACAGCTTTCAGTGTCGAGCTGATACTGATCTTAGCTGAATGTTTCCTGGAAATAAGCTTCCCCACCCGCAATGTTGTTTTCACTTATGCCGCTGCCCTTGGTTTCATAACGGGTCTTACTCTGGCACTGGGCAGCTCATACATGCTCGTTATGAGGTTGGAAACAAATAACGGCAATTCCTCTGATCCACGTCCTTACTACAAATCAATGCAACCGGGCAGTTATAATCTGCCGCCCTGGCTGGGTCTGCTCCTTGGAATCGTAACAATGATTATTTCCATCTACGCCGGCTGGCGTATGAATTTCATCTTTTCCATCTACGGAATTCTCCTGACAGCCTGTTTCTATTTGGCTTTGATCGATCCTTTCGATACAGATCCGGAAGAAGATGATTTTGTTAATCGGACAGCTTTTGTCAAGCTGGTACGGAAATCCATCTTTCAACGTGAAAAACACTTGCTGCGCGCCTTCCTGCTTTTACTCGGCCTTAATACTGTCTATTATTTGATTGAGCTGGTTCTTTATCGCAATAACGCTAACCCTACAAATTTTTACTCCCTCCTGGTCTTCTTGCCGGCAGTCCTTTCTCCCCTCGGTCCAGCAAACAACACTGGGAAAACGCGACTCCTGCGCTATGCCATCTTCCCGCTCAGTCTGGGTATAGTGGCTCTCCTGCGCTATTTGTTTGTGCTATCCTGATCAGTGGCGTAAAATTTAAAGCCAACTATTAATTTTTTATTTTTTATAATTATGAAAAGAGGAAGTACTATGTCCTACTCCAAGGAAATTGACCGCAAATGGCAAAAAAAATGGGATGAAAGCAACTTAGCAGCTTTTGATGAAAAACGTATAGCAGACAAGCTCTATGTCCTGGAGATGTTTTCCTACCCCTCAGCCGCCAAACTACACGTCGGTCACTGGTACAATTACGCCCTGTCGGATACTTATGCACGCATGAAAAAGATGCAGGGCCGTGAGATCTTCCAGCCTATGGGATTCGACGCTTTTGGCCTGCCGGCGGAAAACTACGCCATAGCCACCGGAATCCATCCTCAGGACAGCACTAACGACAGCATCAACAGCATGCGAGGACAGCTTAAGGAAATCGGCGGCCTCTTTAACTGGGACGCTGAGCTTGCAACTTGCAATCCTGATTATTATCGTTGGAATCAATGGCTTTTCCTGCAGCTTTATAAAAACAATCTTGCTTATCGCAAGAAGGCACCTGTCAACTGGTGTCCCAGCTGCCTCACCGTGTTAGCCAACGAGCAGGTCGAAAGTGACGGCACCTGCGAACGCTGCCACAACGAAGTTGTCAAACGCAATCTGACCCAATGGTTTTTCCGTATCACGGATTATGCTGAAGAGTTACTGACTTGCCTGGATGATCTGGGCTGGCCTGACAAAACTAAGAAGATACAAACCAATTGGATCGGCCGTTCTGAAGGTGCGACGATTAAATTCGGCGTGGAAAAAGATGGTGAAAAAGTTTATCTTGACGGTGAAGAACTGACACTCAGTGTTTTCACCACCAGGGCTGACACACTATATGGCGTCAGCTATCTGGTTATCGCACCTGAGCACGATTTACTTGACTCCCTTATCACTGCTGAGTGCAGTGCAGCCGTAGAGGCTTATCGGGAAAAAACCGCACACCTGAGCGAAATCGAACGTCAGTCGGTGACCAGGGAAAAGAGCGGCGTTTTCACCGGTTCTTATGCTGTCCACCCTCTGACCGGTGAAAAGGTGGAACTTTGGACCTCTGATTATGTCATCGCTCAGTACGGCACCGGTATCGTCATGGCTGTTCCTGCTCACGATGAACGCGACTACGAGTTTGCAAGTGCCTTCGGGCTTCCTATTCGCACGGTCATCCGTCCGAAAGATGAGAATGATGAGTGGCAGGTATCGGATGCAGCCTTTGTCGAAGATGGCGTCCTGGTCAACAGTGGCGACCACAGCGGTCTGGCTTCCCCCGACGCCAGAAAAGCCATTGTCAGAGTGCTGAGCGAGAACAATTGTGGTGAAGAAACCATTCAATACCGTTTACGGGACTGGTTGGTTTCACGTCAACGCTATTGGGGCACTCCTATTCCGATTATCTACTGCGATAAATGTGGTACCGTGCCCGTTCCTGAGGATCAGCTGCCGGTAGAGCTTCCTTACGATGTGGAATTCAAACCGGACGGACAATCCCCGTTGGCAAAAGCAGAAGACTTCATTAATACAATTTGCCCTGTCTGCGGCGGGCCCGCCCGGCGCGACCCGGACACTCTGGATACCTTTGTCTGCTCTTCCTGGTACATGTTCCGCTTTGTGGATAACAAAAACGATAAGGCCGTTTTCGACAGCGATAAAGTCAATCGGATGTGCCCGGTTGACATATATATCGGCGGTGCAGAACACGCCGCCATGCATCTGCTTTACGCGCGCTTTATTACCAAGGTCCTGCGCGATCTGGGCTATCTCGACTTTGACGAACCCTTCACCCGCCTGGTGCACCAGGGCGTAATACTGGGTCCGGATGGCAACAGAATGTCAAAATCACGGGGCAATACTATTTCTCCGGATCCTTATATAGAAGCTTATGGCTCCGATGTTTTCCGTCTTTATCTGGCTTTCGGCTTTGCCTACACAGAAGGAGGCCCCTGGAGCGATGATGGCCTTCGCGCTATTGCCCGTTTTGTACAGCGTATTGAAAGTTACACCACGGATGAACTTACAAGCTCACTTATACCGAGGCTTCCTGAAGAACTCAGTGCAGACGATAAAGAATTGAATCGTATCCGCCACCATAGCATCAAAGAGGTCACAAAGGACGCTGAGCGCTTCCAGTTCAATACTTCCGTGGCTCGCCTGATGGAGCTCTTGAATGCTTTGCAAAAATACAGTAAAACTCCACAGGCCAAACCGGAGCTGACCTTACATGTGCTGAGAGACTTCCTGAAACTTCTGGCTCCTTTTGCACCACATTTCTCTGAAGAACTCTGGCAGCAGATGGGCCATGATCAGTCCATTTTCCTGTCCGGCTGGCCGAGCTATGATGAGTCTGCCCTGGATTTGGATACAATAGAAATTGCTATTCAGGTCAATGGACGCATTAAAGAACGCATCCATATACCGGGTGACGCCGGCGAGGACGATATCAAGGGTATCGTCAGTTCGCTGAACGACTTTGAGAGTTGGCTTGGCGGAAAAACAGTAAGGAAATGGATTATTGTGCCTAAGCGCCTGGTTAATATAGTCGTCGGCTAATATCCGTTTGACACTGTCAAATCTGACGTGATACAATCGTGTGGCTGTAAAGGAATGACTTAAACGGAGGGTTGTCCGAGCTGGCTGAAGGAGCACGACTGGAAATCGTGTGTACCAGAGATGGTATCGAGAGTTCGAATCTCTTGCCCTCCGCCATAAGTTAAACTGACAGCGAAAGAAAGGGTCGCCCGATGGCGACCCTTTCTCATGTCCGGATTATGCCCCGGTCTTGTTTTTTAAACTTCTCTAGCTGATATCAATCATAGTTAGATCCTTATCTTTGACCAGATCAGAAGGCCCGACTATGCAAGTAGCATTATCCTCAACAGCTCTTGCCAAAATTTCTGACAGGTCCAGCAGATCAGAATTTTTTGTTTCTATCAGCTCACGTCGCGTGGCCAGGGTCTTTTCCGCCGAATAGTCAGTAAAATACCAGAGATCAGCTGTATCCACCTGTCTTTTATGAGACAGGTGAGGATCCAGTCCGGAAACGGTCCCGATTATAAAGCGATCCAGATTACTTTCACTTTCGGCAAATTCGCGTAGGAAAGTGGCCGACTTAGTATAAGTCGCCAGAGAATTCCACGGTTGAGGATCCCTGTATGAGTAGAAGAAGCCATTTGCAGCTCTATCCACGCTGAAGCCGCAACCATAGGCTCCGCCTTGAACACGGATCTTGTTCCAGAGATATTCCAAGCTAATGATCCGATTGACAGCCAGCCATTGTCCCGAGTATTCGCCTCCGAACGGACGTGTGTCACAGGCCATACAGGCATAGGATACAGCAGAAGGAATCACAACTGCCTCGTGCGCCGAATAGTCGGCGGAATATTTCGCGTATCCCCGGTCCCTGCTATCACCGGCAGGAAATGCAGCTGCTACAGCAGTGCTTAAAGCCTCTGCTGAATATCCGCTGACACTGACTGTAAGCCTCTCCCTGCCAAACATTTTCTCCTGATAATTGTCAGCCCAGTCTACAAACCGGCCCCAGTTCTCATCAACGAGAGCAATAAACTCCTTGAGCCAGAGAATGAAAGAAAAACCTGAAGATGCTTCTGCGGCAGCAGCTGCAGCAGAATAATGCCCCTTAACACGCATAACACCAAAGCTGTGCGCGCTTGAATTTGTTGCCTGACGCAGCGTTTCTCTTATTTGCAGCAAATAGGAGTAGGCACGGTCAGCATCATCGAAGACGGTTTCCTGCACAATCTCCCTGATCAGGTCGACAGCATAAGGCACTTCGTCTTTCAGAACACTGCAGCTGACAACAAAGAACAGCTTACAGCGGTCAGGATTTTTGTAATCCGGAACCGGACTTATGGAAAAATCCAGGTTGCCGATGTGAGTCTTGACCTCACGCTGGATCTCTTCCGCGTCACGCTTATTTGTGGCCAGATTACCCATCAGTTCCGTCATGAAGTTCAGAGGGGGCAGATCTTCCTGTCCTGTGTCTGAAATGTCAAAATACAATTTGAGATAAACAATACCTTCACTGGGAGATGGATGGCTCAGCACCGTGAGTCCCTCTAGCTCCAACCGGGATGTTTTCAGATATTCCGGCTCTTGTGCCAGATCTGCCAAAGTCAGACAGGGTATTGTCGCCAGTGCCTCTGCGCTGTCAGTAGACAGCTGCCAGGCTTCAAGTTCAGACTCTTTCCGCATTAAAGTGTCTTTTTCTTCTTCTGACCAGAGCTTGCTTTCATTTTCCAGTCTTTCAGCTTCCCTGGCGTCCCTTTCCTCCCCGTAGCTTCTCGAAGGCAGAGAGTGCAGTTCCACCAGTGCCTCATTGTTAAGCAGTGTTTCGTGAAGGAGTTTTTCAAAGTAGTCCGTATCTATTTTTTCTTTGAGGGCTTCAAAGTGTTTAGCAGGAGTAAAGTATAGGGCAGGATCTCCGCCGTAAAGCCAGGCTTGCATTGCTCCGATAGCCAGGATGACCCCACGCGGTTCATTGGGATCAAGGACCCGGAAATACTGCTGGTTCAGTGAAGCCAGAAGATCAGCCTTGTTGATCCCCTTTTCAGCGATGTCCGCCAGACTGCTGAAGATAGTTTCCCTAATATCGCCGAATTTCTCCTCCGAAGTATTCTGAGCTTCAATACCGATCCAGGACTGGGCAATGCCGGTCTGCAGATACATGTCGAAGTCCTGGGCCAGTTCCCGGTCCAGGATAGTCTTTTTTAGAGGGGATTCATTCGAGCCTGCCAATGAATCACAAAGAATCTTGATTGCGTATTGTTTCTCAATATCTTTCCAGCTGCAGACAATGCCTGCCAGAGTAAAGCGGCATTTATCCGTCGCATCCTCATTTGCGCCGATTTCATAATAATGGTCTGCCTTGCCAGCTCGCGGAATTTGAAGGCCAAGATCAAAATGCCGGTCCTCAGCCTCATAATGTCTCAGGTACTCACTATCAAGCTTTTCCAATACGCGTTCAACCGGCAGATTACCATCCAGAAAAAAGTGAGCGTTTGAAGGATGATAGTAGTCTGCATGGGCCTTTTTGAAATCTTCATAGCTAAGGTCAATGATATGCTCAGGGTCGCCGCCTGAACTGAAGCGGTAGCAGGAATCGGGAAAAAGGAGCTTGTCAAGTTCACTTTGTGCCTTGCTGTCAAGTGTAGAGGATGCACCCTTCATCTCGTTGTAGACTACACCTTGATAGAAAGCTTTGCCTTCTTCATTAAAGGCGTAATGCCAGCCTTCCTGGTAGAAAATATTAGGATCTTCCAGAACTGCAGGCTGAAAAACTGCGTCAAGATAGACGTCAATCAGGTTGAAAAAATCGGCTTCATTCCTGCTAGCGACTGGATACATCGTCTTGTCGCTGAAAGTAATAGCGTTTAGGAAGGTGTTGACCGAGCTCTTTAAAAGTTCAGCAAAAGGTTCTTTAACTGCATACTTCTTTGATCCACCCAAAACCGCATGTTCCAGAATATGAAAAACGCCGGTATCATTTTCAGGGATGGTTTTGAAGGAAACACAGAATGTTTTGTTCTGTTCCGGCCGGTCCAGCCAGACTAGCTTCGCCCCACTCTTTACATGGTGGAGTTCGTAGAGATCTGCCTTCAATTCACTGATCTCTCTTTTACGCTTCACTTTGAAGCCGTGTAAAATCTCTTCTGTTTTCATACTCTATTCTTCTCAACTTTCCTGTCCGGATTAAAAGATATACCCGTATCTTAGCACAGTGAATATAGCAAAAATGTCGTAATTTGAGTCTCTGCTTTAAAAATTGAAGGCTGTTTACAGACCGGAGAGATGGTCACTGCGTTTTTGCAGATAGTAGGCGACAAAAATGAGAACAACCGCCAACACTGCAGCTGCAGGTAAAGATAGATGTGTTTTCATATCGGAAAGGTTGGCCAGAGCCCAACCGTGTACTGTGAATTGACCGATCTTTTCCATCCAGGATGAGGGCAGCCTCAGGAAAGTACCTCCCGCCAAAACCGATATGAAAAGCAACAATGATGCAGGTACAAAACGGCGGTCACTCGGAATCAGGGCGACAAGCTGACCAAAGGCAAGCATGAACAGGAGCAAGATCGACATTACTGGGAAGTAGTTGCCGGGCCTTGTCGTCTCCGGCATCAGCAAGCTGAGAACCCCCAACATAATAGTAAGCTGTAAGATTCCGGCCAGAGCCAGCGATACTAAACCGGCAATATAGTCTCGTCGGATGCCTCCGGGCAATGAGCGCAAGCGTCTTTGTGTCGCGGCATCTGCCAGCAACAAGCTGCTGAGTAGCAGGAAGATGGAAAGAAAAAGTATTTCAACAGCTACATCCGGCACCTGAATCAATGGGAGTGCCGCCCCCATGCCCTCATCGTGCACAATTAATTTGAGCACCGCACCTTCCGCACGCGCTTCTGCACTCTTTTCTTCCAGCTGCCGTCTCACTTCCTCGCCTGACAGTGATGACGCTCCCTCCATTTTAAGGAGATCCTGGCTCAGCTTCGTTTCCATCGCCAGTGCTATCACAGACACAACGAAATTCTCATGCACCATATCTGCCGCCAGCTCGTTCTTTCCCGGCACAAACTCACAGATGTAAGCATCATCAATCGCTCTTGCTGCCTCGGTATCACCGAATGTCTCCGGGATGATGATTACACCATCCAGCTGTGAAAGCTCAAGGGCTCTGCTGATCGTCGCAGGCTCTATCTCTTCCCAGTCAAAATAGCTCTCCCCGAACATCCGGATGAGCTTTTCACTTTCGCTGTTCCGTGCCAAGTCCACATAGGCCCCTTTGACATTTGACCATTCATTTTTAGAGACTGTCGATCCTGCCAGCAGTGACAGCAATATTGGAATAATAAGGCAAAACACCAGAATCAGCGGTCGGCGCAACAAAAGTTTTAGTTTTAGCGCTGTAAGCACAATCAGGTTTTTCATACACGTCTCCTGCCGAAAACAACTGCTATGAGGGTAGCCGGCAGCATAGGCCATAAAGCAGGCAGCAAATTTGTAGCTCCACCGGCTTCCTGCAGGTAGAGACTATCGTACAAAAACTGTCTCATCGGATAAAGCGGGGTAAAGGCAGCCCCTTTATCCAACCATTGCGGAAAGATGGAAGGTGGGTAAATGACGCCTCCCAACACAATCATAATCAAAAAAGTGAGCCAGCCTGTCAGCATGACACTGATGCCCGGAGCCTTGATGCGCCCAAGTGCCAGCATGATCAATGCTGTCGTGAAGTATGCCGCGAGCAATATAACAACAATAGGAAACACAACTGTGATTAAACCCGACAACCTCAGTGCCAGGAGCAGCGGACCCAGTAAAACCAGCCACCATAATAATCCGCTGCTCAGTCGTGCGGCCATCATTGAAGACGGGCCACATGACAGTAGCAGTCTGTCTTCGTAAGAAGATCCCGCCAGCCGACCTGTAGCAGCCAGCACACCCATCGCTGGCAACAAAGCGAAAATAAGCATAAAACCCGAATATGTATGC
>WPCG01052542.1_pt1 | contig 16799 bp, 15 predicted proteins | sample 5403311 | NCBI WGS metagenome assembly WPCG01 (sample SAMN12869467, study PRJNA574797) | sludge metagenome | isolation source: wastewater treatment of Control | place: China:Beijing | collected 2019-05-17 | reverse complement strand
GCCCAGCCCTCGCGAAAGGAGCTCTCGCTGCTGCGCGGCCTGCTCGCCTCCCTGGAGCAGCACCTGCCGGAGCGCAAGGGATAAAAAAGGATGCTTCGCATTTTGGCGTGAAGCTGTTCGACAGGTGACATGGTGGGAGGCCGGGGCGCCTCCGGCGCCATTCGCTCGGGGAACCCGAGCTCCTACTTGGCAATGTCACGCCAGTCTGCGAAGAACCTAAAAAAACGGCGGCCCACAGGGGCCGCCGTTGCGTTTCAGAGACACCATCGAGGCTAGAACAGCATCGCCGCCGCCCAGCCGAAGGCGATCAGCGGGATGTTGTAGTGCAAGAAGGTGGGCACCACGCTGTCCCAGATATGGTCGTGCTGGCGATCCACGTTGAGCCCCGAGGTCGGGCCCAGGGTGGAGTCCGAGGCCGGGGAGCCGGCATCGCCCAGGGCGGCGGCGGTACCCACCAGGGCCACGGTGGCCAGGGGCGAGAAGCCGAACTGCACCGCCAGGGGCACGAAGATCGCCGCGATGATCGGGATGGTGGAGAACGACGAGCCGATCCCCAGGGTGATGAAGAGCCCCACCAGCAGCATGATCAGCGCCGCCAGGCCGCGATTGTCGCCGATGATGTCGAAGCTCGACTGCACCAGGGTATCGATATGCCCGGTGGCGTTCATCACCGCCGCGAAGCCCGAGGCGGAGATCATGATGAAGCCGATCAGCGCCATCATGCGCATGCCGCTGGTGAAGAGGTCATCCGCCTCGCGCCACCTGAAGATCCCCCCCACTGAGAGCAGCGCGAAGCCCACCAGCCCGCCCAGTACCATGGAGCCGGTCCAGAGCTGGATGCCCAGCGCCGCCACGATGGCCACCCCGGCCATCACCAGCCCCAGGGTATGCGGCTCGGCGTGAGACTCCGGGTGGTGGTGCGGCACATTGGTGGTGGCCAGGTCCAGGGCCTCGTAGTCACGCGGCTTGCGATAGCTGATGAAGAGCGCCACCGCGAGGCCCAGCGCCATGCCACCCACCGGCACCGCCATGGCCATGGGCACCATGCCCCGGGTGATCTCGAGGCCCAGCACATCGCCGGCGCGGTTGATGTTGGCCAGCAGGATATCGTTGAGAAATATCGCCCCGAAGCCCACCGGCAACAGCATGTAGGGGGCGGTCAGGCCGAAGGTCAGGGCACAGGCCACCGCGCGCCGATCCAGCTTCAGCTGATTCATCACCTTGAGCAGCGGCGGGATCAGGATCGGGATGAAGGCGATATGCACCGGGATCAGGTTCTGGGAAGAGATCGACACCAGCAGCACGGCGGTCAGCAGCAGCGCCTTCACCGTGGCCTGGCGCGCCTCGGAGGCCTCCTGGCCCAGCATCCCGATCAGCCGCCTGGCCAGCAGGTCCGGCAGCCCGGAGCGTGAAATGGCCACCGCAAAGGCGCCGAGGGTGGCATAGGCCAGCGCCACCTGGGCGCCGCCACCCACGCCCTCGTTGAAGGCCGAGAGGGTGTCCTCGATGGAGAGCCCGCCCACCAGGCCGCCCACCAGCGCCCCGACCACCAGCGCGAAGACAACCGAGACCCTCGCCAGCGACAGCCCCACCATCACCAGCACCGCAATGATTACCGCGTTCATGGAATTTTCCCGAAGAAAGGAGTTGGTTTGAGACGAAACGGCGAGGAATTCTACCAGAGCCGTCGCTGTCCTGCCGTCTCACGCCCCCGCATGAGTCAAGAAAGTGTCGTCTCACCGTCATCGCACCGTGACATTGTGCTGCGATAAAGGAAGGCGTCCAGCAGGACAGGGCAAGGGACACTGCCACTTCCCGCCACGGATGCGCCAGGGCTGGACGCCCTGCAGGGAGCTTGGCAGCAGGAGGCTGCCCAGGGAGGCCCTATCGCCACGGCAGCCGCCGTGGCGTTCTTGTTGATAACGCTGGCCAAGGCAGCTTCTAGGCGCTCCTCGACTCAGGGGGCATCGGCCCAGCCCGGCACCCCCTGGCGGATGTGCCTCGAGAAGTCCGGGTCGTCGTGGGCGGCCCGGGCACGGGCGGTGATATCACCCAGGCGCCTGAGTTCGCCCAGGCCGTGGCCCGGCACCAGGCCGCCGTGGTAGTGCACATAGCCCGGCAGCAGCCCGGTGAGCAGCAGTCGGTGGTCCAGCGGCAGCCCCTCGATGATACGCCGCATGAGGGCGAACACCAGGGTCGTGCAGTTGGCAGTCACGGTGTGATAGAAGCGCGGCTCCCGGGCCAGGGCGTTGGCCTCTTCCACCAGGGCGAGCAGCAGCTCCCGGCGCTCCCGTTCGCCCAGCATCACCCGGTAGAGCGTCACCGACTCGCCGCGCACGTTGCTGCGCAGCCGCACCGCGTCGCGCTCGTCGGCGGCGATGATGGCCAGCTCATACTGCTTGAAGAAGCCGCCGATCTCGGAGAACTGCGCGTGGCGCTCCCGACGCACCTCCACCGAGAAGGCCAGGAAGTCGTCGATCGCGGCGGCGCCCGACGCCTCACTCTCGCCCCGAAAGCCGAACGAGAGCAACACATGGGCGATGCCCGGACGCCCCCAGCCGGAGACGATCAGATCCAAGGAAGCGAGGCGATCCAGCCGATAGCGGCGCGGCTCCCAGGCCACCCGGGCCCTGTCCGGGGTCTGCCACTCGAAGCAGCGCACCCGATCCATCTCCAGCCACTCCTCCTCCACGCGGCCGGTGGCCAGGTGGGCCACGTCGTCGGCCCACTCCAGCTCCGCCGACGGCACCAGCTGCCGCCACCAGGCCAGGAGCGCCAGCATCTGCACGACCAGCCCCGCCACCGGGGCCAGCCGCGCCCCCCGGCCGAAAAGCCAGAGCCAGAGCCCACCCAGCAGCAGCCAGGCGACCACTGCCAGCAGGCGCCCCGGGCGAGCGAGCGGCAACCGGTGGCCCAGCGCCAGGGCGCCCCACAGGATGCAGAGCGCCATGGCCAGGCGAACGGCAAGATCCACAAGCAGCATCGTGATGACTCCCTCAGCGATGCCGCGAGGCTAGCATGCCGACCGGCCGCGGGACTCAACGCTGGGCGGCGGACGTGATTCCGTCAATACCCCAGCATGGAGGGGAGCCAGGTAGCCAGCGGCGGCAATGCCACCAGCACCAGGATAGTGGCCAGAATCGGCAGGAGAAACGGCAGCACGGCCGTCACAACCTGGCCATAACGCAGCCGGGTGATCCCCACCATCAGGAACAGCACGTTGCCGAAGGGGGGCGTGATGACCCCTACCGACAGAGTGATCACCATGACGATCCCGAAGTGGATCGGGTCGAGGCCTGCTGCGAGCGCAGCCGGCACCACGATGGGGGTAAAGATCAGGATGCTCTCCACCACCGACATGAAGCAGCCAATCAGCAGGAAGAAGAGCGCAAAGGCCAGCAGCAGGAAGACCGTCGGCATGTCGATGCTGGCCACCTGTCCCGCAAGGGCCTGAGGAATGCCGATGCGCACCAGGATCCAACCGTAGAAGCTCGATACCGCAATGATCAGCAGGATCGCCACGCTGAACATCAGGGTTCGCCGGAAGGCCAGATAAAGGGCCTTCAGGCTCAGGTCGCGGTAGACAACCGCCCCCAGAATCACCGCATAGAACGAGGCCACGGCCCCGGCCTCGGTAGGCGTAAAGAAGCCCCCCCAGATGCCCCCCACGATGATAGCCGGCATCATCAGCGGCAGTATCGCCCGACGCCCGGTGCGCAGCACCTCGCGGCCATCGAAGGGGGTTGGCTCCGGCATCGCCACACGCTGGCTCGCCCCAAGGACTACGGTCATGGCCATCAGGAGCACCGCCATGAGGATGCCTGGCAGAAGCCCCGCCATAAACAGGGCGCCGATACTGACGTTGGCCAGCCAGCCGTAGACCACCAGGGCGATGCTGGGCGGAAGGATAGGACCGATCACGCTCGAGGCCGCCGTGATCCCGGTGGAGTACCCGAGGTCATAGCCGCGCTCCTTCATGGCCTTGATCTCCAGACTGCCGAGACCCGCCGCATCGGCCACAGCAGTGCCCGACATGGTGGCGAAGATGGAGCTTGCCACCACGTTGGCGTGGCCAAGCCCGCCCTTGGTGAAGCCGACCAGAGCCGTCGCGAAATCGAAGATCCGTGTTGTGGTGGAGCCGGTGTTCATGATGTTGGCGGCAAGGATGAACAGCGGGATCGCCAGCAACGTGAAGTTGTTGAGGGTCTGGACCATGCGCAGCGACATCAGCTCCACCGGCAGGCCACCGGTGCCGGTCACCGCCAGGGCAATGAAGGAAGTGATGCCGATTGCCACCACCACCGGCAGCCCGATGATCATCAGCACGAGCAGGCCACCAACGAAGATTGCCAATTCCAGCATCAGCGAGGCTCCTCTTCATCGCGGCCACCAGCTGGCAGCCAGGCCACGCGACCGCGCAGCGTCTGCCAGGCGGAAATCAGAGTCATGCCGGCAAAGCCGATGAAGATGCCGTAGTAGAGGTAGCTGAAGCTGATCCCCAGAGACACCGTGCGGTTGTTGGCACTCATGTCGGACATGATCCAGGCGCCCCAGGCCGCAAGCGCGAAGAAGACACCGGAGAGAAGCGCATTGAGGCGATACTGCAGGTCCAGCGCCAGCCGTGACATGCGGTGGCTGAACAGGTCCACAAAAAGATGCTCACCACGCACCAGGGCGGAGAGCGAGCCGATGCCCACGGCGTAGATGGCCATCATGGAGGCCACCTCCTCGGTCCATGGCATGCCCAGCCCGATGAAGTCCCGCGCGATCACTGCAGCCACGATGAGCAGCAGGATGCCCGCCATCAGCAGCACGCCCAGCAGATCGCAGACCAGGGTCAGGCAACGCAGCAGCCAGTAGGCCATACGATCCACGGGACCCTGGGGTATCCCGATTTCTTGCACCACGAATGACTCCTCAATGATTCCCGGGGACAACACGGCGGCGCCCCAGGGGGCGCCGCCGGTATCATTACGTCAGCTGTTGAAACTCACTCAATCGTCACTACCCAGCGCATCTTCCATCACGCCATCGGCCATCTCGCCCAGGATACGCTCGACAGCTGGCAGGGCCGCCTGGCGGAACGCTCCCACATCCGGCTCGATGATGGTCATGCCGTTGGCCTCGAGCTGCTCCAGGTAGTACTCGTCGAGTTCGAGCTCCACCTCATTACCGTGCTGGCGTGCCACATCAATCGCCTCGGCGATCAGTGCCTGGTCCTCGGCATCCAGGCCCTCCCACCAGCGCTTGCTGGCCACCCAGTTCCACGGGAACTGCACGTGACTGGTGAGAATGATATGGTCCTGCACCTCCCAGAGACGACGGGTATAGGGCGACGAGAGGGAGTTCTCGTGACCATCCACCTGTCGGGTCTGCATGGCCAGGTAGATCTCCGGCGCCGGCACGTTCACCACCGTGGCGCCGATCTCCTCCCACACCTGGAGCCAGACCGGCAGCGAGGGCAGTCGCATGCGGAAGCCCTCCAGGTCCTCCGGTGAATGAATCGCCTTGTTGGCGGTCATGTGGCGGGGGCCTCGATGCTGAGTTCCGAAGTACTTGATTCCTCCCTTTTCCTCGGCAATCTCGACGAGTGACTGACCGGAGGGACTCTCCATAAAGGCATCAACTTCGTCCCAGGTGGCAAACACGAAGGGCACGGTGATGGCGTCGTACTCAGGGGCATACTGCTGGCGCCAGTTGCCACCGGTGATAGCAAGCTGTGTCTGGCCCAGATTGAGGAGCTCAAGCACCGCATTCTCACCGCCCAGCGAACCGGCCAGGAAGGGACGTACGTTGAAACGGCCCGGGGCCTGCTCCTCGAGGTATTCGGCGAAACGCTCGACGGCGGCGCTCTCGGATCCGCCCTCGCTCATGGTGTTGTTGACCTGGATCTCGATGCTGCTGGCCAGGGCGAAGGGGGCGGCCGCGGCCAGGCCCAGACTGGCGAGGGTAGCAAGTAGCGTCTTGCGCATGTGACGTTCTCCCGGCGGTATTGTTTCTATGGGGGCCGCGCGTCCGGCGGCTCCGGTAGTCTGATCTTGGGACAAGCCATGGCCTGGCTCAAATCGAGGTTGGAGAAGGCAGGCTTCGCGAATGACGATGACAGAAGATAGCGTGATGTCACGTGGCCTGTCGGCCGGCAGCAGGACTGTTACGACCAAAGGAGGATAGGCCGGCTTGCCGCCCCGAGCTCCCAATGCGAAGTGTCCATCGCCTGACACCTACAGATTACCCGGAGGGTTCATCATGCACGAAGTCAGTCCCGTCGCCTTCATCACCGGCGCCACCTCGGGCATCGGAGAGGCCTGTGCTCGGCGCTTTGCCGAGTCCGGCTGGTCACTGGTGCTGACCGGCCGTCGCCGCGAACGGCTCGAGGCCCTGCAGCAGGTGCTTGGCGAGCGGGTGCCGGTGCATGTCGCTCCCCTCGATGTCACCGACCATGACGCCGTTGCCCGCACAATCGACGCCCTACCCGCGCACTTCTCTGCTGTGAGGGTGTTGATCAACAGTGCCGGCCTGGCGCTGGGCAAGGGACCGGCCCAGGAGGCCGAGCTCGCCGACTGGCACCGCATGATCGACACCAACATCACTGGCCTGGCCAATGTGACCCGACTGCTGCTGCCGCGGTTGATCGCCACCGGACCGGGGGCCACCGTGACCAACATCGGCTCCATCGCCGGCCATACTCCCTACCCCGGTGGCCATATCTACGGTGCCACCAAGGCCTTCGTAGAGCAGTTCAGCTACAACCTGCGCTGCGACGTCAGCGCCAAGGGGGTGCGCGTCACCGATCTGGCCCCGGGCATGACCGAGAGTGAATTCACCCTTGTCCGCATGAAGGGAGACGCCTCGGTAGTCGGGGACTACTATCGTGGAGCCCGGGCGCTGAAGCCCCGTGATGTGGCGGAGCAGGCCCTGCACATCGCGGAACTGCCGCCTCACGTCAGCATCACCCGACTCGAGATTGCCCCACTCTGTCAGCAGTGGTCGCCCTTCACGGTGCTTCGCGACGACGGATGAGGTGGTCGACCAGGTGGCGAGCCGTCACCGGTAGCGTCTCGTAGCGGCGCATGCCAACCACCAGTTCGCGCTGCGCCCAGTCATCAGCCAGCGGGATGCTGTGCAGCGCCAGGTCGCGCAGGTCACGATAGATGGTGCGCTGGGGGAGCACGCCGACCCCCATGCCGTGGTGGATCATTCGGCAGATGGCGTCGAAGCTCCGCACCTGGATACGCATGCGCAGCGCCCTGCCGGCGCGGCTGGCCTGCTCATGGAGCAGCGATTGCAGCGAGGCGTCCTGCTGCAGGCCCACGAAATCATACTCGGTAGCCTCGTGAAGGCAGAGCGACTCGCGTCCTGCCAGCGGATGGTCGCGGGGCGTCACCAGCACCAGGCGGTCGCTGCGGTAGGGCATGATCTGGAGGTCCTGCACGGGCACATGGCCGGCAAAGATGCCCAGGTCGGCCAGGCCATCGCGCACCGCCGAGATCACCTCGCTGCTGACTCGTTCCTGCAGGTCCAGCTTGATCTGCGGATAGGCGCGGGAGAAGTCGCTCAGGTCCTGGGGCAGGAAGGCGATGATCGCCGAGGTATTGGAGTGGACCCGCACGTGCCCCCGGATGCCCTCGCCATACTCGCTGAGCTCGGCATTGAGGCGCTCGATATTTTCCAGAATACGACGCGCATGGTGCAGGAAGGCCTGGCCCGCAGGCGTGAGCTGCACCCCTCGAGAGCGGCGGTAGAGCAGGGGCGTGCCGACCAGCGCCTCGAGGTCGCTGATACGCTTGCTCACCGCCGCCAGGGCCAGATGCTCACGTTCGGCCGCCGCGGTCAGGCGTCCCTCGTCGGCCACGGTCACAAACAGCTTCAGGGTCAGGAAATCAAAACGGCGCATGGGGCACCCGAGCGAAGGGATCGATAGCAGGTATCGCGGCACTATACCCGTTGATTCGTGATCCACGAAACCACGCTTGTCGATTGCCTAATGGCAAGCTACCGGCCCATGTCACATGATGGGACGAAGACCGCACAAGGAGCCTCTCCCATGACGACCCCGAAAACACGCCAGCCGCCACTGGCCGGGCTCAAGGTGATCGAGCTGGGCCAGCTGATCGCCGGCCCCTTTGCCGCCAAAATGCTGGGCGAATTCGGCGCCGACGTGATCAAGATCGAGCCGCCGGGCACCGGCGACCCCCTTCGCAAATGGCGAATGATCGAGGATGGCACTTCGCTCTGGTGGCATGTCCAGTCCCGCAACAAGCGCTCCGTCTCGCTGGACCTGCGAACCGCGGAGGGCCAGGACCTGGTCCGGCGGTTAGCCGCCGATGCCGATGTGCTGGTGGAGAACTTTCGCCCCGGCACCCTGGAGCAGTGGGGGCTGGGTTACGACTCCCTGTCGACTGCCAACCCGGGTCTGATCATGGTGCGCGTCTCAGGCTACGGCCAGACCGGCCCCTACCGGGACAAGCCAGGCTTCGGGGTGATCGGCGAGGCCATGGGCGGACTCCGCTACCTGACAGGCCAGCCAGGCGAGCCGTCCGTGCGCGTCGGCGTCAGCATCGGCGACTCCCTATCCGCGCTCTACGCGGTGATCGGCACCCTGCTCGCGCTTCAGGAGCGTAGCCGCAGCGGAAAGGGCCAGGAGATCGACGTTGCCCTCTACGAGTCAGTGTTCGCCATGATGGAGAGTCTGCTGCCGGAGTACGATGCCAGCGGCCAGATCCGCGAGCCGAGCGGCAGCGCCCTGCCAGGGATCACCCCGTCCGACGCCTACCGTACTCGGGACGGAGACTACGTACTGATCGCCGGTAACGGCGACAGTATCTTCAAGCGGCTGATGACGGTAATCGGCCACCCCGAGCTGGCCGAGGATCCGGAGCTGGCCCACAATGACGGCCGCAGCCGACGCGCAGAGGAGATCGACACCGCCATCGAGGCCTGGAGCCAACGGCACGGCCGCGACGAGATACTCTCTGCCCTTGACGAGGCCAGGGTGCCAGCGGGTTATCCCTACACCGCCGCTGACATCGCCCACGATCCCCACTACCTGGCCCGAGAGATGATCCAGTCGTTCACCCGGCCGGATGGCAGGCCGCTGAAGGTACCCGGGGTACTGCCCAAGCTCAGTGCCACACCCGGGCGTCTCGGCCACGGAGGCCCCGCCCTCGGCGCGCACACCGAGGAGGTCCTCGACGAGCTGGGTATTGACGAGGCGACCCGCACCAAGCTCCGCGATGCCGGCATCATCTGACCCACCGAGCGATTCAGGATACCCCCTATGACCCAGCTGCAGATCAACGAGGTAGCACCCCGCGACGGCTTCCAGATCGAAGCAAGCTTCGTGCCAACCGCAGACAAGATCCGACTGATCGACGCCCTCTCTGCCACCGGCCTGGCTCGCATCGAGGCCACTTCCTTCGTGTCGCCAAAGGCGATCCCCCATCTGAGCGACGCCGCCGAAGTGGTCACCGGCATCCAGCGCCGTCCGGGGGTGGGCATCACCGTGCTGGTGCCAAACGTCAAGGGCGCCGAACGCGCGCTGGCGGGCGGCATCGATGAGGTGAATCTGGTGATGTCGGCCAGCGACTCCCACGGTCTGGCCAACCTGCGCATGACCCCAGCCCAGTCCCTCGAGCAGTTCGCCGCCATCATCGAGGCGGTGCGCACCCATCCGCAGGGTCGCGCCGTCTTCATCAACGCCTCGCTATCCACCAGTTTCGGCTGCCCCTTCGAGGGCGAGGTGCCACAGACCCGGGTACTCGACCTGATCGAGCACCAGCTGGCGCTGGGCGTACAGGGGGTGACCCTCTGCGACACCACCGGCATGGCCAACCCGGCCCAGGTGGCCCGCTTCTGCGAGGCAGCGCAGTCGCGCTTTCCCGACACCCCCTTCACCCTGCACTTCCACAACACACGCGGCATGGGGCTAGCCAATGCGCTAGCCGCCTGGCAGACGGGCATCACCCGCTTCGATGCCTCGCTGGGGGGGCTCGGCGGCTGCCCCTACGCCCCCGGTGCCACCGGCAATGTTTGCACCGAAGACCTGGTGCACATGTTCGAGCAGATGGGAGTGGCGACCGGCGTCGACCTTGACGCTCTGCTGGCGACCTCGGCCACCCTGCCCGATCTGGTAGGGCACGAGACCCCGGGGCAGGTGGTGAAAGCAGGCAAGGCCGACCGGCGCTACCCCATTCCGAGGCGCTGACGCCGGCAGCGTAAGGCTCCGAAGGTGCCCCTTCGAGTCTGCTTCAGCGTTCTATCTATATTGGTGTAAGCCAATCACCGAAGCCGGCCAGCTCGCCGCGCACCGCCTGGCCATAGAGTCGCTGCAGGCCGGCGGTGACCGAGTCGTCGGCAATGGGTGCCGCCACCGCCGGGGCACCGCCGAGGGCGCCGATATGGCGGCCGTCCAGCTCGCGCAGGGGCAGGATCTCGGCGGCGGTGCCGGTCAGGAAGGCCTCGTCGGCGATGTAGAGCTCGTCGCGGGTGATGCGCCGCTCCACCACCTCGAGACCCAGGGCCTCCCGGGCCAGCCGAATGACGCTGTCCCGGGTGATGCCGCGCAGGCAGGAAGTCACCTCGGGGGTATGCAGCACGCCGTCCCGCAGCAGGAAGACGTTGGCCGCGGAGGCCTCGGCCACGTAGCTCTCCGGGTCCAGCATGATGGTCTCATCGTAGCCCGCCTTCACCGCCGTGTTGAGGGCCAGCATGGAGTTCACGTAGTGGCCGCAGGTCTTGGCGCGGCACAGGCTGATGTTGACGTGGTGGCGCGCCCAGGAGGAGGTCAGGGCGCGCAGGCCGACGCTGGCCGCCTCGGTGGTCAGATAGGCGCCCAGATCCCAGGCGGCGATCATCACATGGGTGGAGAGCCCCTTCGCCCTCAGGCCGAGCCCCTCGGCCCCGAGGAACACCGTGGGCTTGAGGTAGGCGTCGGCCAGGCCGTTGCGGGCCAGGCACTCCCGCTGGGCCCGGATCAGGGTGTCGGCATCGAAGGATAACGGTATATCCAGGGCGTGAGCGCTCTCCAGCAACCGCCGAGTATGCTCCGCCACCCGGAACAGGTGGGCCCCCTTCGGCCCGGCATAGGCCCGCACCCCCTCGAAGCAGCCCATGCCGTAGTGCAGGGTATGGCTGAAGACGTGCACACGCGCCTCGCGCCAGGGGACCCACTCGCCATCCATCCAGATCCAGCCGTCTCGATCGTGCAGCGGCGTCATCGGCGCCCTCCTTCCTTTCTGCCAGCGTAATGTTCGACCCCGTCGCTTCTACAACCGCCCGGCGTCGGCCCAGGCCATCCGCCACCCATCGACAAGTTGGCGCTGGTGGGGCTGGAGCGACTGGTAGCCCCATGCGGCGATCTCGTCGTTCTGGGGGTCCGGCACGGCGATCCGGCTGCCGGCCAGGACCTGGATCACCGCGTGGCCGCAGAGCGGCACATAGCCTTCGGAGTAGCCCCCCTCGTGGACCACCACCAGGCGGCCACCGCAGACCCGCTCGGCCAGGGCCTTCACCCGGGCGGTCATGTCGGCGAAGGCGCCACTGTTGAGCAGCATCTTGCCCAGGGGATCCTTGGCGCAGGCGTCAAAGCCGCAGGCCACCACGATCAGCTCGGGGGCGAAGGCCTCGATGGCCGGCACCACCAGCTCGCGCATGGCGTAGTCGTAGGCGCCGAGGCCGCAGCCCGGCGGCAGCGGCAGGTTGAGGTTGGCCCCCGCGCCCTCTCCCTCCCCCTGCTCCTCGAAGCGCCCGGTCTCCAGCGGGTAGTTGCCGGCCTGGTGCAGCGATACCGTGAACACTCCGGGGTCGGCATAGAAGGCCGCCTGCTGGCCGTTGCCGTGGTGCACGTCCCAGTCGAGGATCGCCACCCGGTCCACCTGGCCCAGGGCGCGTGCCCGCATCACCGCCACGGGGATATTGCCGAGCAGGCAGAAGCCGCGGCCGCGATCCGCCTCGGCGTGATGCCCCGGCGGGCGGCACAGCGCATAGGCGCGGGCGAGCTCGCCGGTGGCCACCGCCTCCACGGCGGCCATGGCAAGCCCTGCCGACTGCCGTGCCGCCGCCAGGCTGCCTGGCATGAAGGGGGCACAGTCGCCGCCGTCGCCGCCCCGGGCGGCGTCGGCGCTCTCCAGGGCATCCAGGTAGCGGGCCGTGTGGAAGCGCTCCAGGTCCTCCCGGCGCCCCGGCGGCGGCTTGCGCACCACCAGCTCGTCGATCAGTCCCGAGACTTCCAGCAGGTTCTTGAGCCGCCGCTTGCTCTCGGGGCTCTCCGAGGCGGGCTGCGGCTGCAGGAAGGCCCCCGGTGCCGAGAAGACGCCGATGGCACCCGGGTCGTGCCAGAAGCAGCGCTCGTGCCAGAAGAAGCCCGTGGCGGTGTTCGTCATGCAGGCGCCTCCCGACGCTCCGTAGGCAGCGCGGCCGACAGCACCTCGACCGAGGCGAATCGCATGTCAGGCCTCCGGGATCGCCGCGGTGACCATGATCTCCACCTTGAAGTCGGGCAGCGCCAGCTTGGCCTCGGTGGCGGCACGGGCCGGGGGGCGGCCGGGCACGACCCAGGCATCCCAGACGGCATTCATCTCGGCGAACTCGCCCATGTCGGTGACCCACACCAGGGCGCTGAGGACGTGCTCCCTGGAGGTACCGGCGGCGGCCAGCAGCCGATCGATCTTGGCCAGCACCTGCTCGGTCTGGCCGCGCATGTCGGCGCTGGTATCGTCGGGCACTTGACCGGCCAGGTAGACGGTACCGTTATGCACGGTAGCCTGGCTCATGCGGGTATTGCTGTCGTGGTAGGTAATGCTCATGGTCGATCTCCCGGGTGGGGTCAAGAGAGTGAGTGAAGCCCACCGCCAGGCGGGCGTGGCGTGCCAGGCGAGAGGCTTCATGGCAGCTTCGCCTCAGCGCAGCAACGACGGGATCCAGGTCGACAGCATCGGAAAGGCCGCCAGCAGCAGGATCACGGCGAGAAAGGCGACGTAGAACGGCAGCGAAGCCAGAATTGCCCGTTCATAGGGCACGTTGGCGATACGCGCCGCTGTCATCAGGGTCATGCCAACCGGTGGAGTGACGTTGGAAACGTTCAGCACGACGATCATCAGGATGGCGAAGTGCAGCGGGTCGAAGCCCAGCTGGATCATCGCCGGCACCAGCACCGGAGCGACCACCACCAGGGCCGGCAACACGTCCATGACGGTGCCGATCAGGATCAGCAGCAGGCAGACCGCCATCAGTTGAAGAAAGGCCGAGTCGCTGAAGGTGGTGATCAGGCTGGCCGCATCCCGGGCGATCCCCGAGCGGGTGACGAACCAGCCCAGCACGGCCGAGGTGGCCAGCAGAAAGAACACCACGCCGGAAAAGCGCACCGTGATCACCAGGGCGTTCCAGATCTTGCGCCAGGTGAGGCTGCGGTAGAAGACAACGCCGATCACCAGGGCATAGATGGCGGCAAAGCCGGAGGCCTCGGTGATCGTGGTCAGCCCCGAGAGGATGCCCCCCAGGATGATCAGCGGCACGATCATCGCCGGCAACGCCATCAGGAAGGAGAGCGCCGCGACCTTCAGGGGGGTGGGGGGCTGCTTCGGGTAGCCGCGCCTCCAGGCCAGGAAGAAGCTGACCGCCAGCAGCGCCAGGGCCATCAGCAGGCCGGGAATGATCCCCCCGGCAAAGAGGTCGATCACCGAGATATCGCGCAGCAGGGTCGCGTAGACCACCATCACAACGCTGGGCGGGATGATGGGGCCGATGATCGAGGAGCAGGCGGTAATGGCGGCGGCATACTCGGCGTCGTAGCCCTGGCGCTTCATCTCCGGAATCATGATCTTGCCGATGGCCACCGTATCGGTGATCGCCGCCCCGGTGAGCCCGGCGAAGAACACCGAGACGGAGACGTTGACGTGGGAAAGCGCTCCGCGTACCCGCCCGAAGAGGGCGTTGTTGAAGGTGATCAGCTTCTGGGTCAGCCCCCCCTGGTTCATCAGTTCAGCGGTAAAGATGAAGTAGGGGATGGCGATCAGAAGAAAGCCCGATACGCCGGAGAACATGCGATCGGCAATGATACCGAGCATGCGTTCGCCGCCAAGGGCGTAGCCCCCCGCCAGGCCGGAGAGCGCCATGACCACCGCAACAGGCGCCCCGATCAGCAGCAGGACGATGAAGGCAAGGATGGCAGGGGTCATGGGCGTTCCTCTGATTCGGCCGACTCGATCAGCTCGTCGATCACATCCTTCTCGTCCAGGAAGTGCTCGAGCAGTGAAAAGCCCTGGACCAGATGCAGCAGGATGATGGCGCCGCTGATCGGCACCACGATGGCGGTGAACTTGCCATGTATACGGATCTGGTCGGAAACCATGTAGACCTGTCGCGTTCCCTGGAAGTAGTCCCAGCCGTACCAGAGCAGCAGCGCACCGAAGAGGCCGATCACCGCCAGGCAGAGCGCCGCGGCCACCACGGTCAGAACACGCGGGAGGCTCCTGACCAGCAGCGTCATGGCCACATGCTCTCCGTAGCGCAGCGAAATGGTCATCGACAGGAAGCCGATCCACGGCAGGAAGAGCCGGGCCAGGGAGTAGGTCCAGCTCAGCGTGTTGCCGGTGGCCAGCTTGTAGACGAAGGCCGTGAAGGAGATACCCAGCATGGCCAGCACGCAGGCGATACAGACCAGGATCGCCAGCTGATTGACCATGTCGCTCAGCCGGCGCAAGGGGTGAAGAAGGTTCATGAGATCACCTCACGGACGGGGCGCCCGGCAAGGGCCGGGCGCAGCACGATGCCTCGGGACATCAGCGTCCGTAAGTGGCGATATCCGACTCGGCCACCTCGTTGCGAACACGTTCGACCTCCTCGAGGAAGGCATCCACGCGATCGCCGTCGAGCCCGAAGTCATCGACGATCCACTCGCGCCAGGCTGGGGTGGCGATCTCGGCCATGCGTGCCCGCTCCTCGGGGGGCATGATGTAGCACTCCTGGAAGGTTTCACAGGACTCCTGCCAGCTGGCAGTGGCCAGCGCGCCGGACATGCCGTGCCCGATGGCAATGGCCTCGCGGGCGGAGGTGACGATGGCCTCCTGCTGCTCTTCGGTAAGGCTCTGGAACCACTCCTCGCTGACCAGCCAGGCGGCACTGTTGTAGACGTGACCGGTCAGGGTGGTGTAGTCCGTCACCTCGTGGAAGTTGAAGGTGGTGTTGAGCACCGGCGCGTTGAACTGGCCGTCGGCCAGTCCGGTCTCCAGGGCAGTGACCACCTCGCCCCAGGGAAGCGGCGTGGCCGAGGCCCCCAGGGCACGCATGATGGCCACGTGGCCGGGGTTCTCCTCGGTGCGGATATTGAGCCCCTCGAGATCATCGACGGTGCGTATCAGCCGCTCGTTGTTGGTGAAGGCCACGAACCCACCGCCGTCATCGAAGGTGCCCAGATACCGCATGTCGGTCTGCTCGACAGTGCCGGACATGAAGTCGGCGAACCACTCCCCGTCGAAGAAGGTCCAGGCCTGTCGCCAGTTATCGAAGATGAAAGGCGCCGTCATCATCTGATAGTCGGGATAGAAGGAGGACATGGCGCCGGTGGTGATGATGGTGGACTGCAGGGTGCGGCCGCCCTGCACCTCGCGGGCAGTCTCCACCTCCGAACCCAGCTGGCTGTTGCCGAAGATGGAGACCGTCACCTCCCCGTCGGTGCGCGTCTCCACCAGGTTCTTGAAGTGGATCAGCGCCGGATAGACCTCGTTGTTACTCATGTTCTCGGGAAGGATGGTCGCGATCGCCATCTCCTCGGCCTGGACATTGGCCACCGCGATGGCCAGGGGAAGCGCCGCCAGCAGGGGCATTCGGTTCAGGATCGTCTTGCGCATGATTCGGCCTCTGTGCGTTGTGATTATGGGGCTCGACATCGACAGCACCAGCGGTGCTGCTCCTGCCATGAGCCTAGGCCGCCGCGAAGAGATCTGCTGCGCCGGCCTTCAACGCTGGGCGCCCGGCGCCGCCGGGGCCCTGCTCAGGGCCCGCAACCCTGCTAGGGTAGCGGGCAGACCCAAGCGAATGGAGACCAGGATGCCCCGCTTTCCCGACCACCTGACCGGAGACGGCCCCCACAACCCCTTTCCCGGCGTGCGCGTGCTGGAGCGCCGCCTGGGCCGCGAGATTCCCCACCAGCTCGGCTCCAACGAGGGGCTCGACATGCCCCACCGGGCCCTGCGCGAGCGCTTCGGGGACGCCATGGCCGCTCACGTCTACAGCTACGGCGACGCCGAGGCGCTGGGCATCCGGCAGCGTCTGGCCGAGCAGCAGGGCATCCCCCTGGAGGCGACGCTGGTGGACGCCGGCGCCGACAGCCTGATCGCCCTGGCCCTGCGGGCGGTCACCGACCGCGACGAGACGGTGGTCAGCACCACCGGCACCTACCCCACCTTCGCCTACTTCGCCCGGGGCCACGGCTGTCGGGTGGTGGAGGTCCCCTACGCCGAGGGTCCGGGGCGCTTGGCCCCGGACCTGGAGGCCCTGGCGGAGTCAGCCCGGGAGCAGGGCGCGCGGCTGGTCTACCTCGCCAACCCGGACAACCCCGGCGGCCACCTGCACGATGACGACGACGTCCTGGCCCTGCGCGAAGCGCTCCCCGACGACTGCTGGCTGCTGCTGGACGAGGCCTACCACGACTTTCGCGAGGATGCCGAGGGCGAGTTCGGCCGCCGGGTGCTGCCCGGCGTGATCCGCCTGCGCACCCTCTCCAAGGCCCACGGCCTGGCCGGACTCAGGGTGGGCTACGCCATCGCCACGCCGCCGACCCTCGAGATGATGATGAAGGTGCG
>WPCG01002374.1_pt1 | contig 16800 bp, 13 predicted proteins | sample 5403311 | NCBI WGS metagenome assembly WPCG01 (sample SAMN12869467, study PRJNA574797) | sludge metagenome | isolation source: wastewater treatment of Control | place: China:Beijing | collected 2019-05-17 | reverse complement strand
GAAGTCGGGGAAGGTGAAGGCCCGCTCCAGCTGCATGATGCCATCGCGCTCGATGATCTTCCACTCGGGAACCTCGGGCTTGAACAGCGCGATCTCGGCGTCGCTGACGGTGGGGGCGCCCTTGCGGCACGCCTCGCAGGGCTGACGGGAAAGCTGGCTCATGGAACGGCTCCGTGGTGGTGACATGGCACTGTCAAGGTCGTGCAGCCTGCTCCGGGCGTCAAGCCTCGGTGGCGGGATTGAGCCGCCGTGGGTGTCACGTTATCTTGACACTTTCGGCATGCCGGCGTGACACCCTGTTCCCGGTCTGCCCTCTTTGATCGCCGTGAGGAGCCTTGACACCATGCGCCTGAGGTTTCACTGCCAGAATCGGGTAGGCATCCTGCGCGATATCGTTGCCCACTTTGCCGACTATGGCCTCAACGTGGCCCGTGGCGAGGTGGGAGGCGAGCACGGCAACGCCATCTATCTGCATGTGCCTCACCTGCTCAATGCCCAGCTGGTGACCCTCAAGCCTGAGCTGGAGGCGGTGCCTGGGGTGTTCGGGCTGCGTCGGGTCAGCCTGATGCCCAGCGAGCGTCGCCATATGGAGCTGGATGCGCTGCTCTCCTCGCTCACCGACCCGGTGATGTCCATCGACATGGAGGGGCAGGTGGTGGCCGCCAATCGCGCCGCCGGCCAGCTGCTCGGCGTGCGCATCGACGAGGTGCCCGGACTCTCCCTGGACCGCTACCTGCCGGACCTGGACCTGCCGGAGCTGGTCCGGCGCAACAATGCCCGGGTCAACGGCCTGCGCGTCACCCTGCGGGAGACCATCTTCCTGGCCGATATCGCGCCGCTGCATCGGGAGCCCCAGGCCGATGCGGCGTCGCTGGCCGGTGCCGTGGTGACCCTGCACCGGGCCGAGCGCATCGGAGAGCGCATCTACCAGGTGCAGCGCCAGGAGCTGCGCGGCTTCGAGGCGATCTTCCAGGCCAGCCCCGCGCTCGAGGCGCTGACCCGGGAGGCCCGCCGGATGGCCCCCCTGGATGCGCCGCTGCTGATCCAGGGGGAGACCGGTACCGGCAAGGAGCTGCTGGCGCGGGCCTGCCACCTGGCGAGCCCCCGGGGCCAGGCGCCCTTCATGGCGCTCAACTGCGCGGGCCTGCCGGAGTCCATGGCGGAGACCGAGCTGTTCGGCTATGCGCCCGGTGCCTTCGAGGGGGCGCGGCCCGAGGGCAAGCTGGGCCTGCTCGAGCTGACCGCGGGTGGGACTATCTTCCTGGATGAAGTGGGGGAGATGAGCCCGCGCCTGCAGGCCAAGCTGCTGCGCTTCCTTCAGGACGGTGGCTTCCGGCGGGTAGGCAGCGACGAGGAGACCTGGCTCGACGTGCGGGTGATCTGCGCCACCCAGCAGGACCTGCCGGGGCTATGCGCCGCGGGGCGCTTTCGCCACGACCTCTTCCATCGTCTTAACGTGCTCTCCCTGACGGTGCCGCCGCTGCGCGACTGCTGTGACGGCATCCCCGCCCTGGCGGAACACTTCGTCGATCGTGCCGCCCGCCAGATCGGCTGCCCGCTGCCGGCGCTCTCGGCCGCGGCCCTGGCCCGCCTTGAGGCCTACCCCTGGCCCGGTAACGTGCGCCAGCTGGAGAACGTGCTCTTCCAGGCGGTCTCGCTGTGTGACGGGGCCCGCATCGAGCCCCTTCACCTGCGCCTGCCCGAGGTGGGGGAGGGCCCCCTGCTGGCCGGCCTGGACCTGTCGGGAAGCCTGGCCGAGATCATGGGCGCGGTGGAGCGGCAGGTGCTGGCCGCCCTCTATCCGCGCTTCCCCTCCAGCCGCCAGCTGGCCAGGCGGCTCGGGGTCTCCCACACTACCATCGCCAACAAGCTCAGGCGCCACGGCATCGGCGGTGAGGAGGGCGATGCTTGAGTGGCCGGCCGAACAGGAGGGCGTCATGCCGGGAAACGCCGTACCGAGTCAGCTGCCGCTGTGGCTGAAGGTTGCCTTCAGCGCCTGGATCCTGGGGTGGGCGCCCACCTACTGGGTGCTGCTGGGGCCGCAGAACTACTTCTGGCTGTGCAACCTGGCCAGCTTCCTGATTCTCGTCGGCCTGTGGCGGGAGAGTCGACTGCTGCTCTCCACCCAGTGGCTGGCGGTGGCCCTGGTGGGCAGCCTCTGGGCGGTGGACGTGGGCACGGCTTGGTTGACCGGGGTGCACCCCATCGGCGGCACCGAGTACATGTTCGATGACGACCAGCCGCTGCTGACCCGCCTGATGTCCCTCTACCACCTGGTGCTGCCGGTGGTGGCGGGGCCGGCCATCTGGCGGCTCGGCTATGCCCACCGGGCGCTGGCCTGGCAGACCGCCCTGACCTGGCTGGTGATCCCGGCCAGCTATCTGTTCACCGATCCCGAGCGCAATATCAACTGGGTCCATGGACCCTTCGGCAGCCATCAGGAGTGGTTGCCGCCGCTGCTCTATCTGGGGGGGCTGATGCTGCTCTGGCCGCTGCTGATCTACCTGCCGGTGCATCTGCTGACGCTCTGGCTGCAGCGGCGGGGGTATCTTCCGCTCGGGCGCTGAGCCGAGGCTCAGGCCTGGGCGAGCGCGGAGGCCTTCTCGCGAACCTCGGCGTAGGGGTAGGCCTCGAGCGCCCCGAAGCCGGGCAGCCCGCGGGCCTTGAGCCGAGTGAGACGAGGCGTGGCGATGCCGCACAGGAAGCGCGTCAGCAGCTCTGCCGTGGCGGGACCGCCGTCGGCGTCTGCGGCCAGCCGCGGGCCCAGGGCCTCGAGGTGTGCCGCAAGGTCTCCAGCCGCCAGCGGTGCCAGGGCCGGTGGCGCCGGCAGTCGGGCGGGCTGGCCGCGGCAGGCGGAGCAGTGACCGCAGCGGGCCGGGGCACGGGTGTCGCCGAACCACTCTGCGAGTCGTCGGCTCAGGCAGGTATCGGACTCGAACAGCGCCAGCATGGCGTGCAGGCGGGCGATCTCCGCCTGTGCCTTGTCGCGGAAGTAGGCGTGGAGCTCTGCACCGAGGGCGTCGGGGTCTCCGGGTACTTCGAGCACCCGGTAGACCTCGGTGAGCTGCTTGCTCTCGAGAACCATCCACCCCTTCTCGACGAAATACTCCAGGGCGGTGAGCACCCGGCCGCGTCGGACGTCCAGCCCGCGCTCCGAACCCAGACGCTCCAGGGTCGTGAACTCCAGCGTGTGCCAGGTGCGCGCCCTGGGGGCGGCATCGAGTATGGCCTGGACGAAGGCGCGGCGTTCGCCCTGGAAGCGCTCGACCAGAGCCTCTGCCTCCTCGGTGAGACGGAAGCGATAGTCGGCGAAGTAGCTGTGCCGCGGAGCGATGATGCCGCGCAGCTCCAGCTGTACCAGCAGCGTCTTGAGCGGCAGCGGGCGGATATCGCTGTCCCGGGAGAGGGCGTTCAGGGTGAGCTCCCAGTCGCCGCCGTGGTGCTCGGCAGCGTCCACCAGGGCATCGATCACCCGGGCGATACCCAGGCGCTCCGGCGTATCGCCGTAGACGAAGGTCTCCAGCACGCCGAGGGTATCGCGACCCGCCAGCATCAGGCACTCCGAGGGCCGGCCGTCCCGGCCCGCGCGGCCGATCTCCTGGCTGTAGTTCTCGATCGACTTGGGCAGGTCGAAGTGCACCACCGCTCGGATGTCGGCCTTGTCGATGCCCATGCCGAAGGCGATGGTGGCGACGATGCAGGAGATCTCGCCGGCCATGAAGTCGCGCTGGATCGCCTCGCGCCGCTCGCTGTCCAGGCCGGCGTGGTAGGCCGTGGCCGTCAGGCCAGCCTTGCCCAGATAGGCGGCCAGGCGTTCGGCGCTCTGCTGCAGGGTCACGTAGACGATGGTGGGGAAGCCGGCATCATCGCCCTGGCGCGTCTTCAGCCAGGCCGCCAGGGCGCGCGGGCGCGACTCCGCGGCCACCGGCGATACCATCAGGTCCAGGTTGGGCCGGTAGAAGCCGGTGAGGGTGACGTCGGCCTCGGCGATGCCGAAGCGCTGGCGCATGTCCTCGATGACCCGCGGCGTGGCGGTGGCGGTGAGCAGCAGCGCCTGGGGGATCGCGAACTCGCGCTGGTAGTCGGGGAGTTTCAGGTAGTCGGGGCGGAAGTTGTGGCCCCACTCCGAGATGCAGTGGGCCTCGTCCACCACCATCAGCGAGATCGGCACCCGGCGAATGAAGGTGCGAAAGCGCTCGTTCTTCAGGCGCTCCACCGAGATCATCAGGATGCGGATCTCGCCGCGCTCGACCCCGCTCATCACCGCGGCGGCCTCGTCACGGCTCTGGCCGGAGTCGATGCTGGCGGCGGCAATGCCGTGGCGCCGGAGGAAGGCGAGCTGGTCCTGCATCAGCGCCAGCAGCGGCGAGATCACCAGCGTCAGGTGCGGCAGGTGGAGGGCGGGCAGCTGGTAGCAGAGCGACTTGCCGGAGCCGGTGGGGAAGATCGCCGCCGCCGAGCGGCCGGCCACCACGGCCTCGACCACCGGGCGCTGGCCGGGGCGAAAGTCCTCATGGCCGAATACCTGCCTGAGGGTCTGCTGGATCATCACGGGCGCTTCCTGCATGTTCTGGTTACTGGTTGGCTGCCCAGTATAGTGGTCGGGTCCCACGGCGTCTCGCTCCGACCGCTGCGAGGCCCCCGGGATCAGCGCGGGGCGTCGTAGCGACCGTGGCGCTGGCGAGAGAAGACCACCTGCCAGAGCTGCAGGTCGCGGGAGCGGAAGGCGCCGGCGCAGACGGAGAGGTAGTACCGGAACATGCGCCGGGTGCGCTCGTTGTAGCGATGGGCGATCTCGTGCCAGCGGGCGTCGAAGTTCTCGAGCCAGGCCATCAGCGTCGGGTCATAGTCGGCACCGAAGTTCTGCCAGTCCTCCAGCAGCAGATGGGACTCGCTGGCCCTGGTGATATGCATGGCCGACGGCAGCACTCCGTTGGGGAAGATGTACTTGTTGACCCAGGGGTCGGCGGTGATCTCGGAGCGGTTCGAGCCGATGGTGTGCAGCAGTAAGAGGCCCTGCGGGGTCAGGTGCTCTGACACGGTCCGGAAGTAGGTCGGGTAATTGCGGTGGCCGACATGCTCGAACATGCCGATGGAGACGATGCGGTCATAGTGGCCGCTCAGGTCCCGGTAGTCCATGAGCTCGATGGTGACCGGCAGGCCGTGGCAGCGCTCGCGGGCCAGCTCGGCCTGCTCCCGCGAGATGGTGATGCCGGTGACCTCCACACCGTGATGGCGGGCGGCGTGTTCGGCGAAACTGCCCCAGCCGCAGCCGATGTCCAGCACGCGCATGCCGGGTTCGAGCTCGAGCTTGCGGCAGGCCAGTTCGAGCTTGGCCAGCTGTGCCTCGTGGAGGGTAGGTGCCTCCTTCCAGTAGCCGCAGGAGTAACACATCGTGGGGTCGAGCATGCGCTCGAAGAGGTCATTGCCGAGATCGTAGTGGGCCTCGCCCACGATATAGGCGCGGGCCCTGCTCTGCAGGTTGAACAGGCCCGACTGCAGCCGGTACATCAGCCGCTCGGAGGGGGTGTGGGCGCGCTCGCCCAGGCCGTGGCGCAGCAGCCGGCAGGCCATCTCGTCGATGCGGTCGCAGTCCCACCAGCCGTCCATGTAGGCCTCGCCGAGCCCCAGGGTGCCCTGGCGCAATACCCGCGAGAAGAAGTCGGGGTGATGGACGCGCAGGTCCTGGGGAGCCTGGCCGTTGAGGGCCACCCCGGAGCCCTCCAGCAGCTGCTCGATGACTCGCCTGGCACGGGTATCCGGCAGGGCGATGGGGCCGATGCGGGAATTGCTGGTCATGGCGTCCTCCTGGTCCAGCCGAGTCGTGGCAGCGGTTGGCTGACGCACCCAAGTGCACCGCGGGCGCAACACCTTGAAAAGGAGCATAGCCCACTGGTTATGCTGTGGCGTGCCACGTCGCCGGTGTCAAGATTTCGTGACGCCCTGTCAAACATTCCTGCCGCCTGAGGGGCCGGACGGTGCAGGCAGGCGCGGCTGTAACGAAATCCGTACGGACGGTGGCCGCGAGTCCGCCGCCAGGGAGCCGATCGAGCCCGATGGGGAGATGTCGCGACGCCTCGGCCCCCACTAGGCTGGGTCTCGACAACCGAGGCGACCCGGCACGGCCGGGCGTCTGACAATAACACCCTCTGGAGACCTGCCATGAACGCACCCGCCCGCGAGCCCCTGACGCCCACCGCCAAGGGCAACCCCATCGGCACCGACGGCTTCGAGTTCGTCGAATTCACGGCCCCCGATGCCTCCGGCATCGAGGCGCTGCGCCAGCTCTTCGGCCAGCTGGGCTTCACCGAGACCCGTCGCCACCGTTCCAAGCAGGTCTTCCTGTTCCAGCAGGAGGGCGTCAATTTCGTGCTCAACGCGGAGCCTGCGAGCCATGCCGCCGAGTTCGCGCGCCGCCATGGCCCCAGCGCCTGTGCCATGGCCTGGCGGGTCGCCGATGCCCGCCAGGCCTTCGAGCATGCCCTGGCCAACGGCGCCGAGGCGGTGGAGAACCCGGTGGGCCCGGGTGAGGTCGGCATTCCGGCAGTGCGCGGCATCGGTGGCTCGCTGCTCTACTTCGTCGATCACCGGGTGGATGACGCGGGGCGCAACATCTACGACATCGACTTCGAGGCAATTCCCGGCCGCTCTCCGCACGACAACAGCGTGGGGCTCAAGGTGCTAGACCACCTGACCCATAACGTCGCACGTGGCCAGATGGACGTCTGGGCCGACTTCTATACCCGCATCGCCAACTTCCGCGAGATCCGCTACTTCGACATCGAGGGCAAGATGACCGGGCTGCACTCCCGGGCCATGACGGCCCCCTGCGGCAAGATGCACATCCCGATCAACGAGTCCGCGGACGACACCTCCCAGATCGCCGAATTCCTCCGCGAGTACAACGGCGAGGGCATCCAGCACCTGGCCATGGCCACCGATGACATCTACGCCACGGTGCGAGCGCTCAAGGCCAACGGGGTCACCTTCCTGACCACGCCGGACACCTACTACGAGAAGCTCGACGCGCGGGTGCCCAACCACCAGGAGGACCTGGCCGCCCTGCGTGAGCTCAGCCTGCTGGTGGACGGCGGCCCGGACGAGGGCGTGCTGCTGCAGATCTTCACCGACACGGTGATCGGCCCGATCTTCTTCGAGATCATCCAGCGCAAGGGCAATGCCGGCTTCGGCGAGGGCAACTTCAAGGCACTCTTCGAATCCATCGAGGAAGACCAGATTCGGCGCGGCGTGCTCAAGGCCGATTGATCCGCTGGGCCTTTACCTGCCGAAGCAAAGAAGAATAACGCCATGGAAGGCTGCCAAATCACGGCAATATCCATCACAATACCGGGCCATAACGGCCTGGTATTGTGGTGTCCAACCATAAAAGCAACGTGATTCCCTTGGTGTAACATGACAACGAACGCACAACCTCGTGCCCAGTGGCTCGGCCGCTGGGGCTTCGTGCTGGCGGCCACCGGCTCTGCGGTGGGGCTCGGCAATATCTGGAAGTTTCCCTACATCACCGGCGAGTATGGCGGCGGCGCCTTCGTGCTGGTCTATCTGGCCTGCATCCTGGCCGTGGGTATCCCGGTGATGATGACCGAGATCGCCTTCGGACGCCGCGGTCGCGGTAGCCCCGTGGACGCCCTGCGCCGGGTGGTGAAGGAGTCGGGGAGCGGCTCGGCCTGGTCGCTGCTGGGCTGGCTGGCGATGCTCTGCGGCTTCATGATTCTCTCCTTCTATGCGGTGGTGGCCGGCTGGTCCTTCTCCTCCCTGTGGAAGATGCTCACCGGTGTCTTTGCCGGCGCCACCGGCGACGACATGGTCGGCATCTTCGTGGCCAACAACGAAAACCCCCTGAACCTGGGCTTCTGGAGCACCCTGGTGGTGGTGGCGACCATGCTGATCGTCGGCCGGGGCGTGCAGGCCGGCATCGAGCGTAGCGTGAGCTGGATGATGCCCGGCATGGTGGTGATGCTGGCGATCCTGATCGTCTACGGCGCCTTCTCCGGCGGCTTCGGCGAGGCGTGGCGCTTCCTCTTCTCCTTCAATGCCGGGAGCCTCTCCAGCGAGGGGATGCTGGCCGCCCTGGGCCACGCCTTCTTTACTCTCTCGCTCGCCTCCGGTGCCATCCTCACCTACGGCAGCTACCTGCCGGCTCGGGCCTCCATCGCTCGCACGACCCTGAGCGTGGCGGCGGCGGACACCGTGGTGGCGCTGATGGCGGGGCTGGCCATCTTCCCGATCATCTTCGCCAACGGCATGAGCCCGGGGGAGGGGCCCGGCCTGATCTTCATGAGCCTGCCCCTGGCCTTCCAGGCCATGCCCCTGGGCACCCTGTTCGGCATCCTCTTCTTCGTGATGCTCTCCATGGCAGCGCTCACCTCGTCGATCTCCATGGTGGAGGCCACCGTCTCCTGGCTGACCGACAACAAGGGCATCTCGCGGCGCACCGCCGCCTGGGGGACCGGCATCGTGCTTTGGCAGATCAGCACCCTGGCCATGCTGTCGTTCAACATCGGTGCCGACTGGACCCTGGTGGGGCGTAACGTCTTCGACTGGCTCGACTACCTGACCGCCCGCTGGATGATGCCCCTGGGTGGCCTGGGCGTGGCGCTGCTGGCGGGCTTCGTGCTCAAGAGCGAGCTGCTGCGCGACGAGCTCGGGCTGTCGCCGCGCTGGTATGCGCTCTGGCTCTTTGCCGTGCGCTATCTGGCGCCGTTGGGGATCCTGGTGATCTTCGCCGATGCGCTGGGCGTCGCCCGGGTGGAGTTCGGCCTGCACTGGCCGTGGCTGCTGGCGCTGCTGGCGGTACTGACCCTGGTGGGGGAACTGGCCAGCCCCAGGCTGCGTCGCGCCCTCCAGGGCTGAGTTCTCCTCGCTCTCCTGACCATCGCCCCCGCGCCGTCGGGGGCGATGACGTTTGGGCCCGGGACAATGGTTATAAGCTCGGAGCGGATGGAGAGTGGCACCCGCGGGACAAATTCATTACCTTTCGGAATATAGAAAATGAAATTTTTGGAGGTAATGGAATATGGCGGAGGGTGCATCTCGCCACAACTCCCTGCGCTCCGGGGGCGCGCCGGGCAGCGTCAGCCTGGTGGGGGCGGGGCCCGGTGATCCGGAGCTGCTGACCCTGAAGGCGCTGCGACGCCTCCAGCAGGCCGACGTGATCCTTCACGATCGACTGGTCAGCGCGGAGATTCTGGCCCTGGCCAACCCCGAGGCCGAACGCCACTACGTGGGCAAGGCGCGCTCCGACCACAGCCTGCCCCAGGAGGAGATCAATCAGGCACTGGTGAACTGGGCGCGAGCCGGAAAACGGGTCGTCCGCCTGAAGGGTGGGGATCCCTTTATCTTCGGGCGCGGCGGCGAGGAGCTCGAAACGCTGGCGGCGGCGGATATCCCGGTCGAGGTCGTCCCCGGGATCACCGCCGCCTCGGGCTGTGCCGCCTATGCCGGCATTCCGCTGACCCATCGCGACCACGCCCAGTCGGTGCGTTTCGTCACCGGCCACCTCAAGAACGGCAGCGCCGAGCTGGACTGGCCCTGCCTGGCCCGCCCCGGTCAGACCCTGGTCTTCTACATGGGCCTGCACGGCCTGCCCGAGATCTGCCGCCAGCTGGTGGCCCACGGCCTGGCCGCCGAGACGCCGGTGGCGCTGATCGAGCAGGGCACCACCGCGCGCCAGCGGGTGCATCGCGGGACCCTCGCCGACCTGCCGGATCGGCTGGCCCAGGTGTCGCCCCGGCCGCCCACCCTGATCATCGTCGGCGGCGTGGTAGGGCTGCATGATCGGCTCGCCTGGTTCGACCCGGCCGATGCCGGCACCGGAGGCTGGGAGACCGGGCGCCCCGGCTGAGCGGGTGTCGGGGGCCTTGCGTCGTGCGACAATGGCGCTGTTATCATCATCGAGATGCCATGATGTCTCCCCGCCCCCAGGATCCCATTGCCGACGTGAGGCGGCTGCGGCGCCCGCGGCGGCACGGGCTGATGCGCAGCTTCCGCCTGCAGGTGATGCTGCTGGTGGGCGTGTTGCTGGCCGCCATGCTGCTGGCCCAGGGCGCCTACCTCAACCATCGCAAGGCCGAGATCATCAGCGACCAGATGGGCCAGCGCGCCCTGGCGGTGGCCCGGAGCGTGGCGGCCATCCCCGAACTGGTCGAGGCCTTCTCCCACGACGATCCCGCGGCCACTATCCAGCCCATCGCCGAGCGCATCCGCCGCGAGACCGGCGCCCGCTACGTGGTGGTGGGCAACGCCGAGAGCCTGCGCTACTCCCATCCTCTGCCGGAGCGGCTGGGTGAGCCGATGGTGGGCGGCGACAACGAGCGTGCGCTTGTCCATGGCGAATCCTACGTCTCCGAGGCCACCGGTTCGCTGGGCGAGGCGATGCGCGGCAAGACGCCGGTGTTCGACGCCGAGGGCACGATCATCGGCATCGTCTCGGTGGGCTTCATGCTCGATCGCGTGGCCCTGGACGTGCTCGAGCATACTCGGCTCGGCTGGTGGCTGGTCACGCTGATGATCGTGCTGGGGTTCGCCGGAGCCTATGGCCTGTCGCGTCATCTCAAGCGGGTGATCCTGGGCCTCGAGCCCCATGAGATCGCGCGGCTCGCCATGGAGAAGGAGGCCATCCTGCAGTCGATTCACGAGGGGATCCTGGCTGTCAATCACGAGGGGCAGATCACCCTGGTCAACCAGCAGGCGCGGCGCTTCCTCGACCTCTCGCCCGACCAGCGGGTGCTGGGTCAACCGATCCAGGAGGTGGTGCCCAATTCGCGCCTGCTCGAGGTGCTCGACAGCGGCCAGCGTCAGTTCGATCAGGAGATGTGGCTGGGAGATCATCCGGTGGTGGTCAATCGGGTGCCGGTGCTGCACGGGGGGGAGATCGACGGTGCGGTGGCGACCTTCCGCAGCCGGCGCGAGATCATCGAGCTCTCCCGGGCGCTGAATGCCGCCAGTCGCGACGTCGACATGCTGCGGGCCCAGGCCCACGAGTTCTCCAACAAGCTCTACACCATTTCGGGACTGCTGCAGCTCGACCGCGTGGCAGATGCCCTGGCACTGATCCATCAGGAGAGCGCTCGCCAGCAGGCGCAGATGGCCTTCCTCATGGAACACGTGGCGGATCCGCTGCTGAGCGGCACCCTGCTGGGCAAGCTGACCCGGGCCCAGGAGCTCGGTGTGACCCTGGAGATCGACGACCAGAGCTCGCTCTCGCTGCCCCTGACCGCTAGCGGCCAGGAGGTGTTGATGACGGTGATCGGCAACCTGCTGGACAATGCCTGTCATGCAGCGCTGCATCACGTCTCTCGGGGAGAGGGCGATGCCGCTGCCGCGCCCTGGGTCAGGCTGTTCTTCACCGATCTGGGCGAGCAGCTGCTGATCGAGGTGGAGGACAATGGCCCGGGGGTAGCCCCCGAGCACAGCGAGTCGATCTTCGCGGAGGGGTTTTCCACCAAGCCCGGCAAGCATCGCGGTATCGGCCTGGCGTTGGTCTCCCGACTCTGTCGCCAGCACGGCGGGGCCATTACCCTGGAGGAGAGTGAACTCGGCGGGGTGGCCTTCACGGTGGTGTTGGACAAGTCGCTGTGTCGTGAGGTCACGGCGCTGGGCGCTTCATCGGCAAGGCACGACAAGGAACTCAGATGAGCGAGCTCGACTACGGCATCCTGATCATCGAGGACGATTTTCGGATTGCCGACATTCACCGCGTCTTCATAGAACGCAGTCCCGGTTTTCGCGTGGTGGGGGTGGCCAAGAGTGCCGCCGAGGCCAGGGCCATTCTCGAGACCCAGGCGACCCGGATTCAGCTGGTGCTGCTGGACGCCTATATTCCCGATGTCCAGGGGCTGGAGCTGCTGTGGGAGCTGCGTCGTGAGCACGGGCGGCTGGATATCGTCATGATCACCGCTGCCCGTGAGGTGGACACCATCCAGGAGGCACTGCGCGGTGGAGTCTTCGACTACCTGATCAAGCCCACCGAGGAAGCGCGCATGGCGCAGATGCTCGAGCGCTTTCGACGGGAGCGGGCCGCGCTGGCGGCCCGGGACGAGATGAGCCAGGAGGAGCTCGACCGGGCCCTGGCCCGGCTGAGGCCCGAGAGTGCACCGGCCAGCGGACCGCGACAGCTGCCCAAGGGCATCGATCGTTTGACGCTGCGTACGGTGATCGAGGCGCTGAAGCGTGCCGACGAGCCCCTGACGGCAATGGAGGTGGCCCGGGCCATGGGCGCCAGCCGCTCCACGGCGCGGCGCTATCTGGAGTTTCTGGTCTCGGTGCAGGTCGTCGTGGCCGAGCTGGGCTATGGTGATGTGGGCAGGCCCGAGCGCCGTTACCGGCTTGTCGGCAATACGGCGCCCTGGTGCGAGGAGGGCTGATCGGCTGGCAGGCTCAGGTTCATGGACAGAATGGACAAAATGCCCAGAACGAACTTTTTATCGTTTATGGTCATAAGCTTGCGGCGCATGGAGGCGCTCTTCTAACGTTCAGTCCCGTTCGGCGGGTATGGTACCCGCCGCTCGACACGCCACAAAACAACGAGCCCTAAGTGGAGAACGCCATGTTTGCCAAGCGCCATCCTGTCCGACTGACCGCCATTGCCCTGCCGCTGGCCGCTGCAGTCGGTATGAGCACGACCGCCCATGCCGATGACTGGACCCCGACTCGCTCCATCGAATTTATCGCCCCGGCCAACCCCGGCGGTGGCTGGGACACCCTGGTGCGTACCGTCTCGCGGGTCATCCAGGAAGCGGACCTTGCCGAGCGCAATTTCGCGGCCATCAACGTGCCCGGTGGCGGTGGTGCCGTGGCCTGGGCCCAGATCGCCGGCGACAGTGGCAATCCGCATAAGCTGTTCGCCACCAGCCCACCGATTATCCTGGTGCCCCTGGCCGGCACCTCGCGCTATGACCACACCGATTTCACGCCCATCTCGCGGCTGATCACCGACTACTCGATCGTGCTGGTGGCAGAGGATTCCGACTACCAGGACCTCAACGATCTGTTCGAGGCGATGCGTGAGAACCCCGGCTTGAGCGTTGGCGGCGGCAGTGCGCCGGGCTCCATGGACCACATCTCCATCGCGGGGGTGGCATCGGCGGCTGGCCTCGATGCGGCAGGGGTCAATTACATCGCCTTCTCGGGCGGCGGTGAAGCCATGACCAGCCTCATGGGGGGGCATGTCGAGGCCGTGATCACCGGGGCCGGCGAAGCTGCCGGGCAGCTGGGTCCCGACAGCGATCTTCGTGCCCTGGGGGTTTCCTCGCCGGAACGCCTGGGGGGAGCCCTGGCCGATATTCCCACCTACCAGGAGCAGGGCGTCGATTACACCTTCGACATCTGGCGCGGCGTCATGGGGCCCCCCGATATGCCGGCCGAAGCCGTCGCCTACTATGAGGACCTCTTCGTCCAGATGCTCGAGACAGATGCCTGGCAGAAGGCCCGTGACCAGCTGGGCTGGATCGACGCCTACCAGGACAGCGAGGAGTTCGGTGCCTTCCTGGACGAGCAGAAGGAGCAGTTCAGCGAAGTGCTGAGCGAGCTCGGCCTGATTCGCTGAACGCCGGCTGAATCGGCCTCGGAGTGACTCCTCTGAGCCCTGTTCATGCAGGGCTCAACCCTCTCGAATGTGACGCTTGGGCCCGAGCAGGGTGTCGCCTGGCACGGGCCCAAGGTGGACTGCTCATGACACGACTCAATCCCAATCAGATCATTGCACTGATCGTTGCCCTGTTCTCGGTGGGCTACCTGGTGATGGCGTTCCAGATCCCCACTTTCCCGCTTCCCCGACCGATCGATTCTGACCTCTTCCCCAAGGTGCTGGGGTTCGTCCTGCTGGGGCTTGCCGTCTGCCTCTTCCTGGAAAAGCCCAAGGCGCAGGATATTCCCGAGGAGCCGAGTCCGGAGGCGCTCAACCAGCCCTTGCTGCTGCGCCCATGGTCACGGGTGGTCATTACCTCGCTGGCGATTACCGCCTATGCCCTGCTGCTGGTGCCGATCGGTTTCGTGCTGGCGTCCACGGCGCTGGGCTTCGGTCTCGGCTGGTACTACGGCTACCGCCGACACGGCGTGAACCTGGCGACCTCGCTTGGGGTGGTGCTGGCGCTGTATCTGACCATGACCCGGATCATGGAAGTCTACCTGCCCACCGGAATCCTGCCGATCTGATCTCCCACGACAGGCTCGGTCCGAGAAAGAGAATCTGCTCATGGAAGCGTTCAACAACCTGATGTTCGGCTTCGGCATTGCGCTGGAGCCCATGAATATCGCCTATGTCTTCGGGGGTGTCTTCGCCGGCACCATCATCGGCATGCTGCCGGGCCTGGGCCCGATCAGTGCCCTGGCCCTGATGATTCCAGTCACCTTCGCCATGGAGCCGTCCTCCGGCCTGATCCTGATGGCGGGTGTCTACTACGGGGCGATCTTCGGTGGCTCGAGTTCGTCGATCCTGCTCAACGCCCCCGGCGTGGCCGGTACCGTGGCCACCTCCTTCGATGGCTATCCGATGGCCAAGCAGGGCATGGCCGGCAAGGCGCTGGCGATTGCCGCCTACGCCTCCTTCATCGGCGGCACGATTTCCATCGTCTTTCTGATGATGGTGGCGCCGCTGCTGTCCCGCGTCGCCGTGGCATTCGGCCCGGCGGAGTACTTCGCCCTGATGGTGCTGGGGCTGACGGCGGTGGTGTCGCTCTCCGACAAGTCGCTGGTCAAGGGGCTGATCGCCGCCGTGGTGGGGATCATGATCTCGATCGTCGGCATCGACCTGCAGACCGGCACGGTGCGCTTCGCCTTCGGTACCACCCACCTGCTCGACGGCATCGACTTCCTGGTGGTGGCACTGGGTATCTTCGCCCTGGCCGAGGTCTTCTATATCCTGCTGCGCGGCGGTGGCGGCAAGGAGCCGCAGCGCAACGCCATTGGCTCGCTCAAGCTCTCGCGCAAGGAGGCAAGGGAGATTGCCGGGCCGATCGGGCGCAGTTCGGTGCTGGGCTTCTTCACCGGGGTTCTCCCCGGGGCGGGCGCCACCATCGGTTCGTTTCTCGGCTACAGCATGGAGAAGCGCATCGCCAAGGACGGGGACACCTTCGGCAAGGGTAATATCAAGGGGGTGGCGGCGCCCGAGGCGGCCAACAATGCCGCCTGTACCGGCTCCTTCGTGCCGCTGCTGACCCTGGGTGTGCCTGGCTCGGGTACCACGGCGGTGCTGTTGGGTGCCTTGCTGGTGATGGGCATCAGTCCAGGGCCTGCCATGCTGGTGGATCGTCCCGACGTGTTCTGGGGCGTCATCGCCAGCATGTATATCGGCAACATCATGTTGCTGGTGCTCAACCTGCCGCTGATTCCCTATATTGCCAAGATCCTCGAAATGCCCCGCCCGCTGTTGCTGGCGTTGATCCTGATCTTCTGCATGGTCGGTGTCTACGGCATGAGCTTCAGCATCATCGACCTGCTGTTCCTGCTCGGCTTCGGCCTGCTGGGGCTGGGCATGCGGCTGTTCGGCTTCCCCGCGGCTCCCCTGATCCTGGCGCTGATCCTGGGTAGCATCATGGAGGAGTCCATGCGTCGCGCCCTGCAGATCTCCGGGGGCGACTGGATGGTCTTCATCGACAAGCCGATCTCCATGTGGCTGCTGATCATTGCCGCGCTGTCCCTACTGCTGCCGCTGGTCAAGCCGGTGCTACGCAAGCTCCGGGCCGGTCGGGGCGGCTGATCCCGAGATGCGCACGGCTCGAGGGGGCGCTGGTATGCCGGCGCCCCGCTGCGTGGTGGCGCCGTGCCGGTTGCACCGCCAGGGTGCCGCGGGGCGAGTGACGCCACTGGGATGATGCAGCGGTGCTGCGCGATGTCCGCTCCAGTGCACCGCTCGGGTGCATCCTGACCCGGCGGGCCCGGGGAGCGGGCTGTCGATCCATTGTAATTTGATAATTTGTCTGGGTATTTCGCCGGATGGCGCAGCCCTTGCTCTGTCTCCTTGTCCTACAACAACGACCCCCTTCGGGGAGCAAGGAGATTCTCGTGACCCCTTCCCATCGCAAGTCGCTGCCGCTTCGTCCCCTGACCGCCGCGCTGCTCACCGCCTCCCTGCTGGGGGCCGGCGGCCAGGCCCTGGCCGACGATGACCCCATCAAGGTGGGCATCCTGCACTCGCTCTCCGGCACCATGGCGATCAGCGAGACGGTGCTCAAGGACACCGTGGAGATGCTGATCGCCAAGCAGAACGAGCAGGGGGGGCTGCTCGGCCGCCCGCTCGCCGCGGTGGTGGAGGACCCGGCCTCCAACTGGCCGCTCTGTGCCGAGCGGGCCCGAGAGCTGCTCGCCCAGCACGAGGTGGACGTGGTCTTCGGCAACTGGACCTCGGTGTCGCGCAAGGCGGTGCTGCCGGTGTTCGAGGAGCTCAACGGCCTGCTCTTCTATCCGGTGCAGTACGAGGGGGAGGAGTCCTCCGAGAATGTCTTCTACACCGGTGCGGCGCCCAACCAGCAGGCGATCCCCGCGGTGGAGTACCTGATCAACGAGATGGGCATCGAGCGCTTCGCGCTGCTCGGCACCGACTACGTCTATCCGCGCACCACCAACCGTATCCTCGAAGCCTTCCTCAAGGAGGAGCACGGCGTGGCCGACGAGGACATCATGGTCAACTACACCCCCTTCGGGCACAGCGACTGGCAGAACATCGTCGCCGAGGTGCGCCGCTTCGGCAGCGAGGGCAAGCCCACCGCGGTGGTCTCCACCATCAACGGCGATGCCAACGTGCCCTTCTACCGGGAGCTGGGCAACCAGGGGGTGGATGCC
>WPCG01019213.1_pt1 | contig 16804 bp, 7 predicted proteins | sample 5403311 | NCBI WGS metagenome assembly WPCG01 (sample SAMN12869467, study PRJNA574797) | sludge metagenome | isolation source: wastewater treatment of Control | place: China:Beijing | collected 2019-05-17 | reverse complement strand
CTTCCGCGGTATCCTCGATGGCATTCACGATCTCCTGCATGGGCTTGTAAGCTTGGGGAGCTTCGTCGAGGGTGGAGCGGTTGACCGAACTCGAGTAAATGCCCTTCATCGATTCCGTGTAATCTTCCAACGAGAGCAATTCCTTTGCTTTGGAGCGGCTCATCAGGCGCCCGGCCCCGTGCGGAGCAGAGTAGTTCCAATCCTCGTTGCCCTTTCCCCGGCAGATAAGGGAGCCATCTCGCATGTTAATGGGGATAAGCAAAATTTCCCCTTCCCGGGCACTCACGGCACCTTTCCGGAGAATCTGGTTCGGGACATCGATATAATTGTGTACCGTTTCAAATTGATCTTCCGTGTGCCATCCCATCTTCTCGAATATCACGTTAGCCATCGTTTTCCGGTTGACCGACGCGAAATGTTGAACGATTTTCATGTCGTTGATGTAATCATCGAAGTCGTTCCCCTCGAGGTAGGCCAGGTCTCTGCTTACCGCGGGCTTCCGAAGTTTCTTCAGCTCTTCCGCGATCTCTTTCTCGCGACCTTGTTTCTTCAGTTCCGCGATCCGCTTCTCCCGGTTCTTATTCATGGTGTTGAAGTTCTTCCACGCCAACTCTTGGTAGTATTTCCAAACATTTACCCCTAGGTGCCTGCTCCCGGAATGGATAACGAGGTAAAGCGCACCATCCTCTCCCCTATTCACCTCGATAAAATGGTTACCGCCCCCGAGGGTCCCCAGTGAAAGCGCGGCCCGCTCCAGATCAGCGTGCTTCGCGCTTCTTAAACCGGAGAAATCAAAGGGGGTGATCGCCTTACCGCGAACCGCGAACCCCGAGGGCACCTCTTCCTTGATAGCCCGGTCGAGTTTGGGCAGGTCGATCTCTTTTTCCCGCAGCTTAGTCGTCAACATCCCGCACCCGATATCCACCCCCACGAGGTTGGGGGTCACCTTATCGGTAATGGTCATGGTGGTGCCCACCGTGGACCCCTTGCCCACGTGCGCGTCCGGCATCACCCGTATCTTCTCGTTCAGGTAAGGCTCGAAATTGGCCAATGCCTTCACCTGATCGTACGCCTCGTATTCAAACGTGTCGGCAAAAATCTTCGTCTCGTTGCCAATACTGTTTATGGTCGTCTTCATGGCGTAAATATACGCCATCAATAATCAACGAACAAACTTGAAACAATTTCTGCTCTTATACTGAACCCGAAAACCGGTAGACAATGGTCTCATTCCAATCCGCTCCTTCCGCGTACACGCCAGCAGGAAAATGGACCCAATTTGGCGTGTCCGGGTAGTATTGGGCTTCTAAACTCACGCCCGAGAAAGGTTTGTGCGGCCCCGACAGGTAATCACCCGTGTACATCATGACACCGGGCATGGTCGAAAACAGCTCCACGCCTCTATTATTTGCCACACTTTTCAACGTGACTAGCTTCTTCAAGGTATTACCCTTCTCCCTAGCAACAAAGTAGGAATTGTACCCTCTTATCTTTTCGCTCTTCAGCTTTAGCTGATCTCCTATTTTCCGGAATTCACGAAAATCAAAGGCCTCGTTCTTTTCAACATCAACGATAGCCCCGGTGGGCAAGAAATCATCATCAGATTCAACAATCCGATCGGCTTCAATCTTTACTAGATGCCCCTCGATTGTTTTCTCACCAGACAAATTGAAGTACGCGTGATTCGTTATATTGACGGGCGTTTTTTTATTGGACGAAACATGATAGTCGATCACCAATTCATCCCTCTCGGTGAGTTGATACGTGACGGTCAAAACAACATTTCCCGGGAAGCCTCCTTCCCCATCCGGACTTTTTGCACTCAAGATTAGTTTTTCATCTTCTATCCTGTGATCAAATAACTTTTGATGAAAACCGGAATATCCCCCGTGGTTGCAATTCAACCCATCGTTTTTATCCAGCGAGTATCTCTCCCCGTCCATCACGAACGACGCGTTTGAAATCCGGTTGGCGCAACGACCAATCGTTGCGCCAAGATAATTTGTATCGGACAAGTACTCTCCCAGGCTGTTATACCCAAGGATAATATTTTCAATCGCCCCTTGTACATCTGGAATATTGATTGATTTTATCGTTGCCCCGTAGCTGATAACCTCTACGCTCGTACCTTTGGTATTGGCCAACTCGAAAAGGTAGACATCCTGCCCGTCAATTGCACCGAATTCCTTTGACTCTACTATACACTTTTTATTCATCATCCAGAGTCAATTGATTACCACTTGTTATTGCACTGATTCGATCTTTATCACCACGCTGGCTCTGTAAGAATCTACCATCGGGTTAAATCCAACATTCATCAGGAACTCACCTGAATATACCTTCTGGTGATCAACGGGTGATCTTTCTCCCTCGTACAGATTGATCTCCGTTACTCTATACCTCTTATCTTTATCCAATCCTTTCAGCTTTACAGGGCGGGTTGAAGTCTCTGCTAGGTATCTCCAGTTGGTGAGATAGCTAAACATGACCGCCTCGGTCTTCTGCTCGTTCACATACATGAGAGATGCCATATCATTTTCGTAAGGATCCACGAGACGGTACATATCTCCATGCCACAGGACGTCTTTATAATCGTTATAATTCGCTACCGTCTGCTGGGCAAATTTCATGTCTCTTTCACTGAGTTCATTCGCGCGGATATCAAACCCGAGTTTACCCATCGACGCCACATCTACGCGATATTTTAACGATTTGTCTTTACTCCAGTTGGTGACATGGTTACACATGGTAATAGCGGGGTAATAATACGAGTAATTCCATTGCATGAACACCCGTTCAAGCGGATCGGTATTGTCACTCAACCAGAACTCGGTAAAATACTTCAACAGGTTATAATCAGACCTGCCTCCCCCACCCGAGCAAAGCATCATGGGAACCTTGGGATATTTTGCCCGTATTCTTTCTAACACGCTCTGTAACCCTCTCGAGTACTCCACGTACAAATGAGACTGGGGAATGTTTTCTCGCTCAAGGTAACTGGAATGTCCATTAAAGATGGGAGCGTTGCAATCCCATTTGATAAAAGCCAAGGTGGGATTTTCAGTGAAGAGATCATCTACAACACCGAAAACAAAATCTTGCACCTCGGGGTTCGTCAAATCGAGCACCAGTTGGCTTCGGAAATAAATTTCAGGTCTTTGTTCTTGCTTGATCACCCAATCAGGATGATTTTCATACAGTTCACTCTCCGGGTTCACCATTTCGGGTTCAATCCATATCCCGAATTTGACGCCTTCTTTCTCTGCCGCGCGGACAAGAAACGGAACACCGTCGGGAAGCTTTTTCTTATTCACGTCCCAATCGCCCAGACCGGCGGTATCATCGTTCCTGGGGTATTTATTAGCGAACCAGCCATCGTCCAATAGAAACATATCCACTCCCAGTTCCTTCGCTCCACCGAAGAGGCTTACTAGTTTATCTTGATCAAAATCGAAATAGGTAGCTTCCCAGTTATTGAGAAGTGTCAACCGTTCGCCCTGTCCATCCAATAGGTTATGTTCTCGCAACCAATCCTGCAAGTTACGGCTTCCTTTTCCTTTCCCTTCAAAAGAGAGGGTATAGATAAAGCGTGGTGTTTCAAAAGGGGTATTGGGTTTCAGGTGATAGGCTGACTGGTAGGGATTTATTCCAGCCACGATATGTAAGTTCTTGTTCACGTCAGTTTCAAACTGCAGCGCGAAGTTGCCCGTCCACGCCAATTGCCCCATCATTACCGTACCGGATGTCTCGGTGGATTTGCCATCCAGCGACAACATGAAGTTGGGGGAAGTAAGCAAGTGCTCTCTCGTGCCCAGGCGACTTTCAATTGTATGCATCCCTTGACGCAAGTGAGTTTCTACAGGCTGCATCTCCTTTGCCCACGCGCCGTTGTAGCTTGTCAAATGGTAATCCTTGTTATTCAAGTATAAGTTGGCCGACGCGTACTTGTTAAGTATCACGTTTCCTTTTTCGGTATGCCTGATCACGTTCCACTGCTCGATCACGTCCTTATCTTTCCATGCTTTATAGTGTAGATCGACAACAAATGGATATACCGGATCCTTGAGTGTAACGGTCGTGAGTATGGCTCCATCTGCCGTTTTTGAAGTGGTATGACTATCATATAGAAGATCCAGCGAATTGTTTCCATCCACATGTATAACTGCAATTGCAGGTTCCACGAAGTTGTTGTCAATCCCTGCTACCGCGTAGGCGTTATTATTGGAGGCAGCACCTTCGGAGCGGAAGTTAAACACGTCCCCTGTCTGGTTATATTCATTCCCATCCGATAATGACTTTCCAAAATAGACCATCTTTAAACGATTGTTCTCGTCAGTTTTCAACACCGTGGCCACATTCTCCGTCTCGATCGGGATCGTCACGTTTTGTCCGATCGAAAAAGGAATTGAGAATAGAATCAATAAAATAGTTGTAAGTAAATTAATAGATTTCATTGTTGAGTGATTTATATTATTTAATGGATATTTTTCTTTATATATTCAAAGGGTCTTAATTTATTACTTTGTCACTGGCCCTTTACAAGCTCAATGATAGTCTAAGCTTTAAACCAACAGTGATCAAGTTAGCCTTATCAGCAAATTGTCGAGTGAGATTTTCGTCATTTGTATAAGAAGAGTTTATCACGCTGTTATGTATGTAGTCGGAAGGTTCAACGTTATTATATTGAATGACTCGTTTATCGGATACTTTTTGGATATTATTCAATCCATAGTCACAATATACCCCACTATATAAATTCAATTTATCATTTAAAGTCCATTTTATTCCACCTTCAACAGACAACGAGTACAATGTATTGAGTTCCAAGTGACCCTTCTCATTCGCGGCCTCAAAATCACCAAATCCCATAAAATAGGGATCGTCCTTGATGGGGTTTTCCCATTTGGGATAATACCCGAAATTATTAAACGACGCATCAACATCTATTCGTTGCACCACGGGAATCCCGAATTTAAATCCAGCAGAAGCGTAGAAACTATTCTTGGTAGATACCGACTGTTGAAACGTCACGATGAATGGAATATTCATGTAGGATATACTTTGATTTTCAGTATATCCATTGATAGTTGTATGGAATATGAAGTCGTCCTCTCCATCATTCGCGGCATATGAATCCAACAAGTTGTCTATACTAAATTCGGATTGGGCAATCAACATCTCGACTCCAGAGCCGATACTCCAAGAACTAGTTAATCTATAATTATATCCTATCCCAATCGTGCTCCCCATTTTATTGTTAGAGTGACCGATAGCAGGAGTATAGTTTATCGTGTGCATGCCTCCCGATACTGATACGGATACTTCATGTCTTTCTTGTGAACAAACAAGTATTCCAGGTAATAAACAGAAAACGGTGATTATTATTTTTTTTAGCATCATAAAATATTTTATTTTTAACGAGCTATAATTTTTTTACTTTCTCGAAAATTCGGCGTTTGCACGTTGATAATATAGATTCCTGGGCTTCGAAACAGCGAGATAGTGGTACGTCGCCCTCCTGCTCTCTGTTGCCCCACGTAAATTCCACTGCCAGTAAACACTTCGATGATTGCTTCTTTCATTCGGGAGTCGTCATGAGGAATATCGACAGTTACACTCCCATTTACAGGTACCGGGTTTGGATATATCCTGACTTCTTGTCGCGGTAAAAAAGTGATGGTAGACTCACACGTGCGCAACACTTCATTGTTAGTCGTTACTACTTCCAAATAATAAAGTGCATTTTCATCGAGTAGCATATCTTTTCGTGATCCAGCCGAGTAGCTCGGGTTGACCCCTATCAATTGATTATCCTTGAACCACCTGTAGCTTATAAACTTATACCCCCCGTTCGTCAAGTAGTTATTATTGGCAATGAGGGTATTATTCCACTTTATGCCCACTAAATCATCGAATTCGAAATACTTATCAATGATAATCTCGTAGGGACTCTTCATCGTCAGGTCATTAGCGGATTGCACTTCAAACTTGATTGTTGTTTTTCCTACACGATGTATATCTTGTCGAATCACTTTATCGCTGACAACCGCACCGTTATAAATTACCACCGCATCTATATGCTCTGTTGTAATTTCAATTTCCACGTTATTTTTTTCACATAAAACAAAGGGCTCAGTAATATCCCAAAACACGCTATTAATTTTCACCTCCTTCAGTTTTACCTCTTCGGTAAGTACCGATAACTCAATTTCGGCACTTTTTACTGATCCCGCAGAGTTCGATACCACACAGTGATAGCTACCCGCGTGTGACAACGACACAGCATTGATAAGCAGCTCACTTGAGTTTTCATTCGCTATCAACTCGCCATCTTTATACCACTGGTACGTCAACTTCCCTCCGGTAGCCTCCACCGACAGTGTGAACGAGTTATTCTCGAAAACCTCGGCCGATTCTGGTTGCTTTGTAATTTGTGGATTTGTTTCAAATTCAAGGTTCGTGTTCATACGGTAAACCCTCACGTCCTGCGGGGGCACTGAATATTCAATCTTATCTCCTTCTAGTGTCAAAGAGGTCCCCGTCCATAGTTCCTTTCCTCCCTGCACGGCACCGGAAGATACTCCTAGTCGAGTCAGCGGTATTTCTCCGGAGAGTGTTGTCGTGCTACTAAAATTAAATACTGCCAGGTATATTTGATTTTCATGTTGTAACATGAAAAAATTCTCCGATCGATTATATCCATCTGCCATGTACCCTTCGACGGGATAAAAAGATCTCCCGATTTTTGCGATCGAATTGATATCCTCATTTGATGCTAATTGTAAGATACGGTCCCTAATTTCTCGGGTTCCCTGGTAGGATCCTTTCTGGCTCATATTATCTCCCAGCATGTAGATTCCCGTGATGACCCCTGACGTTATCCTCGCACGATTTTCTTCTATCTTGAAAAGATTTCTTGATTCACGTTCGTGCAACACCAAGTGATCGGGATCATTATAGACATACGCCCTATCGAGCCACCACCCAAAACTCAGGCTATTTAACATGTAGCCCGTGTGCGATTCATGCTCTGACATCTGCCCCCATGTATCACAGCTAATACGCTTGGAATGGGCATATTGAGCGGGGAAAGTGGGTGCAATAGACAATGCCAAGTAAATATCATCCCCACATGCATCCACCAGCTTCTGCATTCCAAAATTATAGGCTTGTACACCGGTAGTTATTCCGGGTTCATAAAACGAATCGGCTTCAAGCGTACCATTATTGATAAAATCCAATTTAATATATTTGTATCCCCATGATTTAAATCGGTTAATCTCGTACTCAATATAGGTTAGCGTGCCGGGATGGGTAGGATCCAAGGCTCGTGACTCGATCTCTATAGGAGTTCCATTAGAATACAAGTAGATATCTTTAAACCGATACCGTCCGTTTGTTCCGGGAACAATACGTTCGCCATCAAAGGCCCATTCTGAAAAGGGAGTAAAATAGATTCCCGCCTCTTGGCCATTATTATTACAGTGCCTGACAAAGTTCATTAATTGCTGGTCGGTGAAATTCATATCCCACCAAGAATCTAAACCAACCACTACCATGTTATTATTGAAACCTTTAGGTTTTAGTTCATTTTTTATAAAATCAGAGACATCAATGACACCTTCATAATTGACATGTGTCTCCATTCCACTCCAGCTATTCCATCCAAACGGAGTCCCTTTATCCCAACTGCGTGGTGGAGCCATAATCGCGTTGGCAGTCCCAAACTGTTCCAGTCCCCTGCGCCAATCATCAAAATAACCAACAAATATTTTAGGAGATTTTAAAGAGGTTCCGGAGATACTCCCGTGTTGCTTTTGTGTTGAATTATTAATATCACGCGTGAGTCGATGGGTAATTCCTCCAAAGCATGCTAAATAATCGATGTATTGATTTTCTGAAGTAGAAAAACGAACACCTGTCTTCCATGTTGTATGTTCTACGGAGCCAATAACCATTCCATCACGTTGTTCTCCGTTATAGATAGCGGTGACTTCGAACGACACCGAATCCGTAGTCAACGGATATGCCCCGTACCTGATAAAATCATCGTTATCAAATGGAATAGTCAATACCCTATTACTGGGACCGGGTGATAAAAACGAACTACGGGTACGAGTGACCACGGGAGCGATATAGTTACTAGAGATGATCTCAGACGACTTAATAAATGCTTCAGTTAAGAAATACTCCCTGGAATCATAGAAATAGAAGACTTGTTCTAGATTCGGCTGCCCCGGCAAGTCAGAAAACAAAATGGCATATTTCTTCCCTCTACCAAAATCATCATGTATACTTTCTTCCGATAAAGCAACAGCAGCATAATTAGTACTTTCTAAAATTGTATTTTCCCATTTAGCTTGTACGAAAACACCGTTCAGAATTGTTTTTCCATTTTTCGAGTAAGCAAGGGTTCGTTCATTTTCATCGTATACAATATTCCAGTCACCGTGCTCGATTTCAAGGATAGGTGATGCGGAGAAAACAAGAAAGCCAGCTTGTCCAAACAGGACTATTATAAAAAGAAGCAGATTTTTCATTATTACAATTTTCTAGTTAATAGAGACTAGTAATAGATGGATTACTAGGATATGATCTACAGGAGGAGCATTCAACTTCCATAGAAACGATTCTTATCATTTTTAGCAAATGACTCACAACAAAACTTCAACTATCTGTGACTTGATAAAATCGCGTGCAGAAGAAAACAGGCAACATCAGAAAGCTTTTCTGATGTTGCCTAAATAATTGATTATTGGGGGTATCCTGGATTCTGGTCTTCTGGGCTAAAGAAGTCATTGGTCTTTATCTCCGTATCTGGAATTGGATAGCGTGTATGGAATTGCTGGATAGTACCCGATTCAGCTGCCCATCGATTCCGTTCCTTTACCAAATCCACAAAATTACCCGTGCGAATTAAATCTGCACGCCGCCATCCTTCAAAACATAATTCACGCAATCTCTCGTCCATTATTTTTTCACGGAATTCTGCTTGAGACATTCCAGTTGACCACTGTTTATCTGAAGGAAGCGTTCCCCCCCAAGCTCTAGCACGAATTCTATCATTGACATTTGTAACCGCTTGTGCTGTTTGTCCCATCTCATTGAGACATTCCGCATGAAGTAAAACAATATCTGCATACCTAATAACAGCAAAATTCTTGCCCGAGTTCCACATGTTATTAATACCTAGACCTGCCAAAATATCAGTACGAAAATCTTCAAATTTTTTGATATGGGGATCCAATTCGTCGGTTGTTCCGGTCCATTCTGTTTTTGATAAATCTGGGGTAACATACTCGAAAGATCCGTCTGTTGAATACCTATTCGTGTAATAAGTAAAATCATATCGTAATGACGCATCTTTTCGGATATCTCCTTCTTCCCAGATTCCTCCTTCCTCTACCGTTTTGTAAGCAAAAGGGGTAGGCACTAAAAAATCATAACCGGAAAATGAGCAACCTTGACTAAACCAAGAATCTACAGCTCGTGACCCTGTATCAAACTGCCAGTGATTACAATCAGGCCACACATTATTGAATTGCAACTCAAAAATGGATTCACCATTATTGGGATTATCAAACTTAAACAGGTCGGCATAATTGGGAAGTAATTGGTATTTATTGATTATTTGCCGGAAACACTCTTCAGCCTTGGCAAAATCCCGTAAACCCGTCTCTTCCGGTGCCGACATATATGCTCGTCCGAGCATTGCCCATGCAGCTCCTGAAGTGGCGCGATGTGGCTCGTTGCTATATTGCTCGGGCAAATTATTAGCGGCAACTTGAAAATCATTAATAATAAACTCCCAGACATCCGCAAGAGGTTGTCTACCTAATCCCAGTTCCGGAGTTCGTTCAATATCAATAATTGGGATTTCACCCCAGTACATGCTCAATTCGTACATTAACATCCCCCTGATAAAGGAAGCCTCTCCCAAGAGTTGTTGTGCATAATCGGGATCCTCTTTGGTTAACCCTAACGCGTATACTGCTTTCGCGGCAGAAGTAACGGCCGGCCACCTATTATTCCAAATAGCTGCTACTTGGGTTGAAGTGGGGTTTAACTGGCCGTTAAATTTATCTAGACCAGCTTGATCCCCTGACGAAATCAACTGATAATTACCCTGCTGCGATTCATCTAAGCCCAAATTTGGCATTAAGCCGTTTCTACCTTGTTTACTTCCCCTGTAGCTATTATAAAGTCCTAAAACTAATGGTTCCACGTTCTCTATCTTCTCAAAAACCTGTTCTTCTGTAAGAGAGCCTGTAGGCTGAACATCTAAAAAGTCCGAACAAGATCCCCCGATAATTATAAACGAGATTATTGTATACACCAATATTTTATATCTAAATGTTTTCATATGATTAAAATTTTTTTTCAAATGTATCATATGGAACTCGCTTTAATCATGTACTGGTTTGATAATGATTGTCATGCTCGTTTCATACGATTAATTTATTTATTTTCAGACTACTAAAAACTAAAATTCACTCCAACCACGTACATTCGAGTCGGGGGATACCAATCACCAGTCTCCGGATCATACCCTTTATAATTGGTCAGACAGAATAGATTCGATCCGGTAGTATAGACACGGAGATTACTCACGTTTAACTTACTTAAAACTGATTGAGGAAGGTTATACGAGAGAGTTAATGCCGATAACCTCAAGTAAGATGCATCTTGAACACTGAAATCCATCTGGTGTGCTCCATAATGATTATAATCAAATCCGGCTAAAACACGTGGGAATTCAGCAGTCGTGTTTTCCGGCGTCCATCGATCCAATAAATCAATAGAAGCATTACTACTGCCTTTACTCCCAATCAATGATTCATAGTACGGGCTTATCCGTCGTGCGCCATATGAATAGTTGAATACAGCGTTTAGAGAAAATCCTTTGTAGGTAAAATCAGTAGAAAATCCCCCGTAAAATTTAGGATCAGTAGATCCAATTACCACACGGTCATTTTGATCGATATGCCCATCTTCATTTACATCCAACGGGTATAAATCTCCCGGGTTTACATTATATCCTTGCCAGTTAATAGCATTTAAGCGATCCATATCTACTGCTTGAGCAATACCTCCTGCTCTCCAGATATAGATTGTATTTCTGGATTCCCCGAGGAACAGGTTTCCTTCCTTCTGAATGTTGCGATCGCCATCTACATTATAGATCACGTCTGCGTTACCGTACAGTTGTGTTACTTTATTTTTGTCCATGGAGAGTGTACCCGATAAATTCCATTCAAAATCCCTTGTTTCTATTAAAGTAGCTCCCAAGGAGAATTCGATTCCTTTGTTTTCGATTGCACCTATGTTTTCGATCGTATAGGTGTACCCCGACGTGGTAGGAAGCGAGTGGCTCATCAACAGGTCCTTGTTATCAATCAAAAATGCATCCACACTGAAGTTGATACGATTATTCAACGCGGTCATATCAAGGCCAATATTCCACTGGCGCTGCTTTTCCCAGCTTATATCTTCCGTACCTCTCCTTCCATCGGATACAAATGAATAGGTATATCCAGTATCAGAAGTACCGGTGTAATTGGTATGGTAAAGTGACAGATACGCGAAATCCGAAATATTCTGATTACCTACAACCCCGTAGCCTACACGAAGTTTTAGTTGATCAAAGATATCTTGGGATTCCATGAACTCCTCTTCCGTGATATTCCATGCAGCCGACAATGAAGGGAATAGTCCCCATTGATGTCCTTTCGCAAATTTTGAAGAGCCATCATAACGGGCAGTTGCTGTCAGTAAATACCTGCCATCATAACCGTAATTAGCACGTAAAATATAAGAGAGGAGTGTTGATTTCCACCAACTTGATGACAACCCTCGCTGATCTCTCTTATACCCTGAGTTCAAGCTATGATACGTGAATGCATTCGATCCAAAACCTTGTGCAGAGGCATTAAGCCAACTACCGGTCGTTTGTGTGGCACTGGTTCCCACAAGTGCATTTATACGATGCTCGTCAAAAACTTTATCAAAGGACAAAGTATTATCCCATTGCCAGACCAGTCGCCCATCTCTGTTATCAGTAGCCTGTCCCTGTGTTCCGTAGCGCTCGGCTTCATAAATATCATTCGGAATATATTCGTTTTGTTGTTTTATCGCGTAATCAAGAGAAAAGGTAGTACGGAAATTGAAATTATCCAAGAAACTTGCTTCAATAAAATTGGAACTCATGAATCTGCTGTACACTAAATCATTGTCTACACGTAATGATCGTAGAGGATTAAAAAGATTTTGATCAAATATCCCTTGCCAGTTCAATGTCTGTATCTCGTCGGAGATAGGCAACATGGGGTTAGCATTTCTAGCACGATTCATAACACCATCACTTACAATCGAGTTTAACGTACGTGTAAATGATGAGTTCGTACCCACTTTTAGCCATGATTTTATATTTTGATCGGCATTAATTCTACCAGAATATTTCTCTTGCCCACTTTTCTGTATTAACCCCTTATTATCCGAATATCCAAAACTTAGATAGAACGCCCCGCGATCCGAAGCATTTGAGAAGCTTAAAAGGTGGTTTTGTTGAACACCGGTACGACTCACCTCGTCCAGCCAATTATAGTTATCGTTATTCTGGTATGCCTCAAACTCGTAATCAGCAAAAACCCGGTTTGACCCCATGACCTCGTTCTCGATAAATTCTTCTACATTCCCGTTAGGATTCGTCTGCATGTAGCCATTAACATAGGCTTCCTTTCTTAGCTCGAACAATTGCCGGGTATCCATCGTTTTGGGTACCTTCGCGTAGCTCTGTACGCCCACCCAGCCGTCGTACGTGACCCTACCTTCTCCTCTTCTTCCTTTTTTAGTGGTAATAAGTACCACCCCGTTGGAACCACGAGAACCGTACAATGCAGTAGCCGAAGCGTCTTTCAGTACTTCAATTGAAGCCACGTCATTTAGATTTACCGCGTTGAAACCCGAGTAACCATTATCCATCACCATCCCGTCAACCACGTAGATAGGATCTGTAGAGCCATTAATCGTGTTAATACCTCGGATTTTGATATGAGAATCGTCACTTGGCCGTGCTCCACTAGATATAAAAACACCTGCTACGCGACCTTGTAGGGCTTGATTTATATTGGTAACTGGTTTTTCGGATAATACCTCCGCACTCACGCTCGAAACAGCCCCGGTTAAATCACTTTTCCTCATAGAGGTTCCAACAATCACTACCTCATCCAACACTTCCGCATCTTCCCGTAAAACTATTTCTAGTGTTCCTCCCTCGGTAACCACGATCTCTTGAGTCAAGTAGCCGATGTAAGAAATAACAAGAATGCTGTTCTTTTCAACATTCAAGTTAAAACCTCCATTAATATCACTCATGGTGCCATGAGTTGTGCCTTTCTCCAGTACACTAGCACCAATAACTGGATTAGAAATTTCGTCTATTACTTTGCCGCTGACTTCTATTTTTTGCGCCATTAGATTAACGCTGCAAAGTAATGCGAAAATCAAGTAAATCAATTTTCTACTCTTCATAATTTCATTTCAGGTTTAATAATTTGATAATTAGATAACAATAAGCTGATATTTTTTAAAGTTGCACTTCTACTTCTTTAATATCACCGTTCACTTTCACTCGCACGCGGCCACCTTCTGGCGATGCAATACGATAATGTATCACCTTGCCATTTTTCCACGCCACGTCAACCGTATAATTCCCGCGAGCCTTAAGCCCTTTGAACTCCCCTTCTGCTTTCCATGCATCGGGTATGGCAGGCAACAATTCAATTATACCATTATGGCTTTGTAGCAGCATTTCAGCGATTCCGGCTGTTCCTCCAAAGTTGCCATCGATCTGCATTGGTGGTCCCGCGGTGAAAAAATTAGGATAGGTTCCTCCCCCAGCCCCATAGTTGATATGGGTCTCCTTGGTGGGAGTTAGCAGTTGTCGCAGTAATTTATATGCTCGATTTCCATCCAGCAATCGTGCCCAGAAGATTTGCTTGTACGCGATAGCCCAGCTAGGACCATCGTCACCACGCACTTCTAGTGTCTTCTTGGCTGCTTCAGCCAGATCCGGGGTATGGTACGGGGAGATTTGATTGGCAGGAAACAGCCCGTAAAGGTGTGAAATATGACGATGTTCCGGATCAACTTCTTCATACTCCTCTAACCACTCCAGTATTCTACCATCTGAACCGATCCGCGCGGAAGGTGGCAAATGTTTCAGCTTCTCTTTTAACGTGGTACTAAACTCATCATCAACTCCCAAGATAGATGCTGCTTCAATAACGTTCGTAAACAACTCCCTGGTAATTTGATTATCGATGGTTGGCCCCATACAGATATTGGCATGGTTACCATTCGGCAAGTAAAAAGCGTTTTCAGGCGAGACCGACGGACCGGTCACTAACCATCCTGTTTTCGGATCTTCCATTAACACGCTATTGTAAAATTCTGCCGATCCTTTCAAGATCGGGTAAATGCTACTTAGGTAAGCAGTATCCTTACTAAACGCGTAGTGTTCCCATAAATTATTACAGAGCCATCCAGAACCGGCGTTTGATACTCCCCACGATGCACTTTCTCCCGGTTCGGTAAATCCCCACACGTTAGTAATCACGTGGGCTACCCAGCCTTCTGCATCATAGTATATCTTAGCCGTACGTGCACCTGGTTCGATTAATCCCCTCACTAATTCTGCCAATGGCATGTTAAGCTCACCCAAATTGGCTGGATCCAAGTGCCAGTGATTCATCTGGACATTCACGTCCAAGTGATAATCCCCATTCCATGGTGTCTGTATTTGATTGGCCCAAAGGCCTTGGAGGTTAGGAGGCAGTAATCCCACACGGGTACTGCTAATACTAAGGTATCGCCCGAACTGAAAAAATAGGGCAGGCAACTCGTCATCACCTTCCGGGTTTTCCCTGAATGCCACCAAGCGCTCATCAGTGGGCAAATTGGCACGTGTAGATGTTCCTAACGTAAGGCTCACCCGTTGAAAAAGGCGTTGAAAAGCCGAGACGTGTTCTTCTAAATGCTCATCGTAGGTTTTTTCCAATGCCGTGGCTAACAATCGGGCTGAAGTTTCCAAGTAATTGTCATTCCTAAAATCGGTAGTTGAAGAGACGTATAGGATAATCTCTGTCGCCTCGCTAATAATTAAGTTATTGCTAACAGCGCGCTGCTCTCCCCCCTTCAACACGGCACGTACGCGGGTCAAGTAGCGCATACCTTTGTCATCAACTCCGTTGTCTAATTGGCCGTAAAATTGAAGTTCATCTCCTTCTGTGCCTGTAGAAAAACGTTCAGGACGACTCAATGATACACGAACGTTCAATTTGCCAGGTTGATCGGCAGTGAGCCGAATAATCCCGACATCGTCGCCAAATCCGGTGAAGTATTCGCGACGATAAGATACCCCATCGAGTTCATAATCAAGAGTGGCCACTGCCTTATCAATATCTAAAGTTCGCCGATAATGATGAGGTGTTCTTGACTCGTCAACATCATGGTTTACCTGTAGATGCAGCGTACCTAGTACTTGGAAACATCCCCATTGTGCCCCTCCAGATCCTGGCCCTTCACATACAAAATGTTCATCCACGAGTCGTTGAGCTTCATCGTTCTTCCCTTCAATAAGCAGCTGCCTGATTTTAGGAAGATGAACACTCGCCTCGTAGTTATTGGCATCTTGAGATGATCCAGACCACATCGTAATATCGTTCAACACGATACTCTCCAAGTTTATTCCTCCATCTGGCATCATACCAAGTCTCCCATTCCCCAAAGGCAGTGTATCCTCCCATTGACTAGCCGGACAATCGTACCACAATTGTAATGACTGTGCATGTAACATAGTGGAGGAAGTTACTACAACCCATAAAAGAGCGAGCAACACCCTTGTCACCTTATAATTAATCATTTGGCAAGTTTAATTTAAATAACATAACATCTTCGGCTGGTATTGTAATATCTAACTGTTTAGTCACGGGCATCTCATGTCCACTCCACAACTCCGTTGCTATATACCGCTCATTACCGGACAGTCCTAATCGTTCTACGGGAATGTCCAACTGTATACTCTCTTCTGAATAATTGAAGAAGGCAAAATCAGATGTTCCGTCTTCATTCATTCGATAGAAAAGATGCTCCGATCTTTCACCGTCACCTTCCACTGGTCGGAATGCGCACCCATTTGCTAAAGAATTGACTTGGTGATTCGCGGCGTACTTTAACGTTCTTGCTTTGGCTTCATTATCTCCCTGTTCACTGTAATCGTCCCCAAGAATCAACATTCCCGTAATAATGGCGGAAGTTACACGGGCCCTATTTTCCCCCTCAGCAGCATCCTTCAAGACAACATGGTCGGGGTCATTGAAACTGTATATCCTATCTTGCCACCATCCGTAGGACAAGGCGTTCATCGTATATTCGGTATCTTTTATCTTGTTCCATGCATCACAAGCTATACGCCGGGATTGTGCATATTGTGCCGGGAAGATGGGTGAGATGGATAAATTAATATACATATCAAAGAAATACTTATCCAAAAGCTCCATGCCGTAATTATACCCCTGTATTCCAGTCATGATATCTTCATTATACCATTTATCCGCTTCCATGGCCCCATGTGTCATAAAGTCCATCTTCACGTACTTGTATCCAGTACGCCTGAATAACTCCGATATCTCTTTCATGGCCGCTTCTACCGCGGGATGAGTCGGATCCAACGCGAATGCACCGTCAAGTTCTTGCGGCTGACCATTGGCATATAGATATACATCTTTATAGGTATACTCAGGTG
>WPCG01158256.1_pt1 | contig 16814 bp, 17 predicted proteins | sample 5403311 | NCBI WGS metagenome assembly WPCG01 (sample SAMN12869467, study PRJNA574797) | sludge metagenome | isolation source: wastewater treatment of Control | place: China:Beijing | collected 2019-05-17 | reverse complement strand
TTGACCGATGTGGATCTTAACTATCCCGAACACTTTGTTGGTCAGGATTTGGATGAAATAAAAGAGGCGCTTAAGCGAAACAAGCTACAGGTAAATGGGCTGGCTCTGCGCTTTCGAGACCGCTTTATCAACGGTGAACTTGGCAATACAGATTCCAAGATTGCAGATGAAGCTAAACAGTTGTGCCTAGAAGCCATGGACTTAACTAAAGAGCTAGGGGGAAGTCAAATTACAATTTGGCTGGGCTATGACGGATTTGATTACCCATTTCAACTTGATTACGCTAAAGCTTGGGATCAAGTGGTAGAAGCGGTAAGGGATATCGCCGACCATGACCCTACAATCATGGTGAGCATTGAATACAAACCTTACGAGCCCCGCACCTTTGCTTTGGTAGGAGACATTGGAACCACTCTACTTCTCATTAATGATGTGGATAGACCTAATGTGGGCTTAACCTTGGACTACTGCCACATGAAGATGAAACACGAAAATCCTGCCTATTCCCTGGTGTTAGCAGCAGAGAAGAATCTTCTGTTCGGCGTTCACCTCAATGATGGATACGGAGTAACCGACGATGGCTTGATGGTGGGTTCAGTAGGCTTTATTCAAACCTTAGAGTTTCTCTATTACATGAAAAAATACCGTTATGATGGAACGATCTACTTTGATACATTCCCAATGAGAGAGGAGGCTGTGGCTGAATGTACGACTAATATCAGGCTCTTGAATCGTTTTATGAGCTTGATTGACAAAGTGGGAATGGATACCATTGATGCGATTATTAGTAAGAACGATGCTGTTGCTGCACAAGAAATTCTATTAAAATGCTTAGCCTAATTAGCTATCAATATTTACGAGGAGGAAGACAATGAAAAGATTTATCGCTTTGTTTGTTCTATTGACCGTTGTACTATCAGGTAGTATCGCTTTCGCATATAACCCTGATGACGAAGATGGAATGCTCTTGGAAGAACTCCGTGCCGAGTTTGGTGCAGTACCTTTCAACAACGAATCTTTGAAATTCGGTGCAGTAGCAAAAGCCTTTGAAAACGAATATTGGAGAACCTTGCGTGAAGGCTACGGCGTGATTCAAGACAAACTCCAGGAACTTGGGTATGATATTACTGTTGACGTACGCTCTGCACAAGGTGAAGGCGATCAACAGGGGCAATTGGCCATTGTAAACAACATGGTGAATCAACGCTATGACGCTCTACTTCTATCGCCAATTTCCGATGGTAACCTAGTCCCAGGTGTTGAAAACGCTATACGCCGCGGTATCCCTGTTGTTAACGTTAATGACGGATTGATTGAAATTGCCCCCCACTTTGTTGGTCCCCGTGCCTATGACAATGGTGTCTTGGCTGCTGAGTGGATTTCTAACAAACTGGATGGAGAAGGTCAAGTAGCAGTTGTAGTCGGTATGCCACTGGCCTTTGCTGCTCGCCAAAGAACCCTCGGTTTTGAGGAATGGATGAACGAAAATGCTCCTGGTATTGAGATTGTTGCTAAACAAAATGCTGACTGGGACCGACTCAAAGCTAAGAACACTGCTGAAATCTGGATTCGTCAGTATCCTGATTTGAAAGCAATCTTCTGTAACAATGACGTAATGGCCCTAGGCGTTCAAGAGGCTGTGAATGCTTCTGGTAGAGATATTCTAGTTGTTGGTGTTGACGGCATTGGAGAAGCTTACGACTCTATCCGCGCTGGTGAAATGGATGCTACCATTGACTCTTTCCCACTTTACAAAGCTCAAATTGCTGTGGAAGCAACCTTGAGAGTACTAGGCGGACAGGAGCTTCCTAACGTAATTTGGACCCCACAAGCTCTCATCGACAGCACAAATGTGGATACCCCCGCTGAAGAAATCATCGGATGGGTTGACGCAGAATACGCAAATTAGGGTTCGGATACTTGAGGATAGCCCTAGGGCTATCCTCTTTTTAGAAAGGTGAAATGTGATGACGCACAAACCGATGGTGAATTTTAGCAATGTGTCGAAATCATTTCCTGGGGTTAAGGCACTGGATAGCGTTAGTTTTGAGATTGCCAAAGGCGAGATTAGGGCCTTAGTTGGCGAAAATGGAGCAGGAAAATCCACCTTACTCAACATTTTGCATGGAGTCTATTCCGAGTATGAAGGTGCGGTGGAAATCGATGGCACCCAAGTTAACTTCAGTTCTGCCCAACACGCCATTCACTTTGGGATTGCCAAAGTCCATCAGGAGGTTAGTCTCATACCTGAATTGTCAGTGGGCCAGAATATCACTTTGGGCTATGAACCCCGCAAGGGTCCGTTCATTGATTACGACAGATTACATGAAAAAGCAAACGCTATTTTGCGCCGCTTGCATTGCAGGTTTAAGAGTGAAGCTAGTGTGAAAAGCCTTAGTACTGGCGAACTACAGATGATTGCCATTGCTAAGGCACTTTTTCACAATGCACGCGTCATTTCCCTTGATGAGCCCACCGCATCTTTGAGTGCCGAAGAAGCCAAAAGGCTCTTTGATGTTGTGCGCGAGTTAAAAGCTAACGGGATAACCATAATTTATGTAAGCCATCGACTTGATGAAATTTTTGAGCTAGCAGACAGTGTTACGGTCCTCCGGGATGGTCGTTTTATTAATACACACCAAACTAATGAAATAACTAGGGAAGGCCTGATTAAGGAGATGGTGGGAAGAGATGTAGCGGCATTTGCCGTTCGCCATCGCCCGCGGCGTTTTACCGATGAGGTTGTTCTGGAAGTTAAGGGGCTTAGTGTCGAACCCACGTTTGAAAATGTATCCTTTACCCTGCACAGAGGGGAAATTCTCGGGTTTGCCGGTTTGGTGGGCTCCAAGCGAACCGATGTTGTCAGGGCTATTTTTGGTGCTGATAAGAAGACCAGAGGAGAAGTGTATTTGAATGGTAAGAAGGTGGAGATCTCCACTCCTGAACAGGGTTTAGCCCACGGAATTGGCTTGATTCCAGAAAATCGAAAAACTCAGGGCTTTGTGAAGACCCTCAACAACGCAGATAATATGGCTTTAGCCAGTTTGAATAAATTTACTCGCCATGGATTCATCTCCCATCCTGCTAAGGCAGAAAACAATCGCCGTTTAGGTAAGGCCACAAATCTTAACACCACTGATCCAGAGTACCTCACAGAACAGTTAAGCGGCGGCAACCAGCAAAAGGTTGTCCTTGGTAAATGGTTGTCGTCAGATGCCGACATCTTAATCTTTGACGAACCCACCAAGGGCGTGGACGTAGGAGCAAAAGAAGAGATTTATTCTCTGATTGAAGACCTAGTTGAGCACGGTAAGTCGATCATCATGGTATCCTCCGAGCTACCTGAAATTATTGGCATGAGCGATCGGGTCATGGTGATGAATCAAGGCAGAATAGTCAAAGAGTTAAACCACACTGAGCTTACAGAAGAAGGAATTTTATCCTACGCTATGGAGGAACAGAAATGAGCAAACAAAAACAAAAAAAAGCTGTGTTTCGGGAGCTGGGGATTGTCGTCGCTCTTGTGGCAATGTTTATCATCTTCACACTGATAGATACTAGTTTTATCAGTATCTATAACGTCTTGGATATCGTCAAACAAAGTACAATTAATGGCTTATTAGCCATTGGAATTACCTTCGCCATTTTGACCGGTGGCATTGACCTTTCGATTGGATCGATTTTTGCCATTGTTATTGTGGTAACGGGTAAAATTTTGGTTGCAGGCATGAATCCAATTTTGGCCAGTCTCATCGGAGTAGGCATCGGATTTGGCCTAGGACTGATCAACGGAACCGTGGTGAGCAAACTAAAACTACAGCCCTTTGTTGCCACACTAGGTGCGATGAGTATCTACCGGGGAGTTGCATATGTGATTACTGGTGGGTGGCCCGTTTTGCGGATCCCACGCAACTTTCGTCAGATGATTGATGGTGACATTTTCTCTTATGTACCAGTTTCTATCTTTATTTTGCTAGGCTTCGCCATAATTTGTCACATCATTTTAAAGTACACCCCATTTGGTTCATACATTTATGCCATGGGTGGCAATGAAGAAGCCACACGTCTTTCTGGTGTAAATGTAGATAAGTTTAAGATCTTTGCCTATAGTATGACGGGTATTGGAGCAGCATTGGCTGGTCTGGTAATGCTGGCTCGTTTGGGAACCGGTGAGCCAACTGCCGGCCAAGGTTATGAGCTGGATGCTATTGCAGCCACCGCCATTGGTGGGGCTAGTTTAGCAGGCGGAAAAGGCACAGTGCTGGGAACTCTCCTAGGAGCGATTTTGTTGTCCACTCTTAAAGTTGGTTTAATTGTTACTGGCGTGGACACATTCTGGCAATACATTGCGACAGGAACGATCATTGTGATCGCAGTATACTTTGAATACATCCAGTCCAAGCTGTACCAGAAATCTTTAATTGCCGATTAGGAGTGATCCCGTGGAAAAATTGAACAGAGTACTGGTCATTGGCTCCCTGAATTTTGACATCATCCTAGAGCAAGGGCGGTTGCCCTACGTGGGAGAGACCTATCATGTGGATCGAGTAACAACCGGTGGAGGCGGCAAGGGGGCCAATCAAGCTGTCCAGGCCGCCAAAATGGGTGTTGATACTGTGATATTTGGAGCTTTGGGCCGAGACATTTATGGCAAACACATTGAGACCCAGTTGAAGGAGTTTGGAGTGGACACTTCTCATATCCTTAAGACAGATGAACCAACCGGTTTAGGCGTAAACAATGTGCTGCAAGACGGATCCGTGTTCGGAAACATTGTTCGAGGGGCTAACTATGCCCTCACAGAAGATTATTTATCAGGCCTTGAGCAGGAAATTGCCAAGAGTCCGGCTGTCATTTTTCAAATGGAGATACCCATGGCTGTTACAGAAATTGGGATTAGGTTGGCTAAAAAAAATGGGTCTTATGTGATTTTAAATGCAGCGCCAGCGCTGCCAATTAACAAAAGCACGCTTTCCCTAGTCGACTGTCTAATTGTTAATGAAGCTGAAGCAAGTTATTATGCTGGGCAGTCAGTCCAAACTTTGGAAGATGCTTTGAACTCTTGCGAGACTTTATATAAAAAGGTTAACAATCTGGTCATTATCACCCTTGGTGCCGCCGGAAGCTTGCTGTATAATGGTAATGAGAGAATTTTTGTTCCAGCACGGAAAGTGAAAGCAGTGGATACAACTGGTGCAGGTGACAGCTATGTTGGTGTATTTGCAACCAAATTGCTGCAAGGAATATCACCTGAAGAGGCTGCTATTTGGGCAACCCTCGCGGCATCAATCACAGTTACCGAACCGGGCGCGCAGGTGGCCATGCCCAATTCCTCTGACCTAGAGCAGGTTTTTGCAGCTTACTCACTGAAGCCAGTCTATTATTAGTGAAGGTGGTAGGTGTTAATGATCCCATTTGTTCGTAGGCAGCACATTCTTGCCGAATTGGAGAAGAGAGAAATTGTTTATATCCATGAGCTGTGTGAGATGTTTGAAGACACATCAGAGGCTACAATCCGCCGTGATTTAAAAGGTTTGGAAGAAGAGGGTTTTGTCGAGATGCTCCGAGGTGGGGCGGCTAAACTCAAGACCAATGCCTACGAAATCCCTCTGGCGACTAAGGAACGTCTCCATACTAAGGAGAAGGAAGCAATAGCCCGTTATGCCGCATCATTGGTAGACGATCACGAAATAATTTACCTCGATTCTGGCACAACAATGTCACGAATGGTGAAATATTTGGCGGACAAAAAAATCACCGTTGTTACATCCAACACGGAGATCCTTCCTTCTTTGCAAGATTGTGTCTTTACTTGCTTGTTGTTAGGCGGTGAGGTTTCGCCAATTTTGGGATCGGTGTATGGGCCAATTACAGAAAGGCAACTCTCCAAGCTGTATTTCGACAAGGCTTTTTTGGGAGCAAGTGGTTATTCCGCAAAGAGCGGCATTAATACCCCAGATTTGCGAGAAGCACGAAAAAAACAACTGGTTATGGAACATTCCAAAAAGACCTATGTCTTAATGGATAGCTCCAAAGCCAACAAACAGACACTGTGTAAAGCCCTAGACTTTGACGAGTGCACGATTATTACAGACCGTTCTAATGAGCTGTTGGAGAGTCACGCTAATTATGTGCTTGCAAGTACTGGCTCCTCAGAGGTAAGAGCGGCAAATGAGTAAACGAGGACTGCAACGATGTTGCAGTCTTTTTTTGTTCCACAAAACCAAGAATCTGATCACTCGTAATACGGCGCGATTTCGATAGGGGTTTTGTCACCCGGATTATTACGGAATGGGTGTCTGTCCCGACTTGGCAAACACTCCCTAGCCCGCTTTTTAATTTATTAGTTGAGTACTTAGGTAATGTATGATATCCTTTTTGTAGTAGCAAAAGTGGGTTGAATTTAGTACAGAGGGAGCAATGAACATGCCGAATGCTTTTTTGCGGATAGATGATTTACATGTAGAGATTGATGGAAAAGAGATCCTTAATGGCCTAGACTTAGAGGTGCAAAAAGGGGAAATCCATGTGATCATGGGGCCCAATGGAGCAGGAAAATCTACACTAGCCAATGTTCTCTTGGGTCATCCGAAGTATGAAGTTACAGCAGGGAAGATTAAGTTTAGCACAAATGACATAACTGACCTGAAGACCCATGAGCGAGCTCAGCTTGGTCTTTTTTTGTCGTTTCAATATCCCCAGGAAATCGCCGGGATCACTTTGGAGAACTTCTTGCGCTCAGCGAAAAACGCTATGTCTGAAACACCAATTAAGGTGCTAGAGTTTCAGAAGCTCCTCAAGAAGAAGATGGAAGTTTTAGAAATGGATCTTGAATACGCTGCTAGGTACTTAAACCACGGTTTTTCTGGAGGAGAGAAAAAGAAGAGTGAAATTCTACAAATGCTGGTTTTGGATCCCAAGCTGGCTATCCTCGATGAAACGGATTCGGGTTTAGATGTTGACGCGGTTCGAGTTGTGGCAAAGGGTATCCAAGAATACCATCATGAGAGCAACTCTTTGGTTGTAATCACCCACCACAAAAGCTTATTAGAGTACATTGAACCTGATTTTGTTCACTTCTTAGTCGATGGAAAGATTGTGGAAAGCGGCGGCTTAGAACTTATTGCTGAAATGCAAAGATCCGGCTTTACAGCCTACAAAGGGTAGGAGGGAAAACGTGAGCAATAAGAAAACTTATGTAGCTGATATTGAACGAGAATTGTACGATCAAAAAAATCCCTTCACCTATAGTTATAAAACGGAGCAAGGGTTAACTGAAGATATTATACGAGAAATTTCGGCCCAAAAAAATGAACCCGAGTGGATGTTAGACTCTAGACTGAAGTCTTTAGCAACCTATCACCAGCTTGATATACCTCCTTGGGGGCCAGATATTACAGAACTTGACGTTGACAACATCGTCACGTATGTAAAACCCACGGTGGATCGGAAGTACACTTGGGACGATATTCCTGCTGATATTAAGCAAACGTTCGATTTGTTAGGGATTCCCAAAGCGGAGCATGAGTTCTTAGCTGGGGTTGGCGCACAATACGACTCAGAAGTTGTTTATCACAGCATTCAAGAAAGCGTGGCCAAGGAGGGTGTTGTCTATTTAGACATGGAAACCGCAGTCCATGAATACGAGGATCTTGTCCGCGAGTACTTTATGAGCCTAGTCACTCCCCGGGATCACAAGTTTGCAGCCCTGCATGGAGCTGTATGGTCTGGCGGTTCATTTGTTTATGTACCAGCTGGAGTCACTGTTGAAATTCCACTACAATCCTATTTTCGCTCAAATGCCCCGGGAGCTGGCCAGTTCGAGCACACGTTGATTATTGTTGAACCAGGCTCATACCTACACTTTATTGAAGGCTGTTCAGCACCCCGCTATTCAGTGAATAATCTCCATGCAGGCTGTGTAGAACTTTTCGTCAAAGAAGGTTCAACGCTTCGCTATAGTACCATCGAGAATTGGTCGCGTAATATGTTTAATCTTAATACCAAACGAGCCTTAGTCGATAAGGATGCGGCCATTGAATGGGTATCTGGATCCTTTGGTTCTAAAGTTTCCATGTTATATCCTATGAGCATTCTGAGGGGTGAAAGGGCTCGCTCAGAATTTATCGGCGTGACCTTTGCTGGAGGAGGTCAAGTTCTTGATACTGGAGCAAAGGTGATTCATGCCGCTCCCTATACAAGTTCTACAATCAATACTAAATCCATCTCCAAGGGTGGAGGCACGGCCATTTATCGTGGTCTGGTGAAGATTAATAAAAACGCGCACCATTCGAAATCAACTGTTACCTGCGAATCTTTAATTCTAGACAACGAGTCTGTCTCAGATACGATTCCGGTGATGCAAATTGATACAGATGAGGTAGATCTGGGACACGAGGCTAAGATCGGACGCATTAGTGACGAAGCCATCTTCTACCTGATGAGCCGCGGCATTGATGAGGAAGAAGCCAAAGCCATGATTGTTAGGGGATTTGTGGAACCAATTTCTAAAGAATTACCCTTAGAATATGCTGTAGAGATGAACAACCTGGTTAAACTAGAACTAGAAGGCACCATTGGATGAGGGGGGATATTGTGGAAAAGACAATTACTGAAGCACTAAACACTTTACCAAGACTAAGCTATCGTTGGCTTGGGCTGAACAGCTTTTCCTTCCAAGAAGACATCAAGGTTGCTATCAAGCCCTATACTCACAACTATCTCCCCACCAAAGTTGACTCTTCTCTAATCCTGCAACCAATGCCAGGCTCGTTACACCAAAAGGGGATTTTGGAAACCGAAGACTACGGTGTTTCCAAAGAATTGGTAGAGCTGATGACGGAAAATCTTAATGGGGGATTCTATCTAGAGATTCCTCAAGGCAAGCGTATTTTGGAGCCTTTGTATGTGCAATATCTTTTCTCAAGTGAAAATGATACATTGCTTGATCAGAATCTCATTGTGGCTCATGAAGACAGCGAAATTACCGTGGTCGTGGAGTATTTGGGAGACGCAAAGCACCCTGCTTTCCATCATGGGCTCACTAAAATCGTAGCTGCCGAAGGGGCAAAGGTCAACCTCATTAAGATTCAACGACTTTGTGGCAATTCGGTGCATCTAGATTCGCACTATGTCAACGTGGGGTCTTACGCCAGTGTACGATATGTTCAAGTTGAGCTAGGCAGTAAGTATACTGTCACGAATTACCTAGGCCGGATTGCTGAAAATGGCATGGCCAATGTCGATGGCATGTATCTAGGTGATCGGGAGCAAGTATTAGATTTGAGTTATCACATGATCCATGAGGGCTATAGAAGTGAGAGCGATATTCTGGTGCGTGGCGCCCTCAAAGACAAAGCGCGCAAAGTTTTCCGAGGTACCCTTGATTTTAGGAGAGGTGCCCGTCTAGCCAATGGGAATGAAGAAGAAAATGTACTGCTCCTTGACCCAACGGTTAAGTCTGATGCAGTTCCACTTTTATTATCCGAAGAGGATGATGTACAAGGGGGCCATGCAGCCAGCGCCGGTAAAGCAGATCCTGAACAATTATTTTATTTGACGAGTCGTGGTCTCAGTGAAGAAGAAGCAACTACCGAAGTGGTGAAAGCATCATTCCAACCTGTTTTAGATTTGCTTCCAGCTGGTTATAAAGAGACTGTGGAGTACGATCTAGGTCGAAAGCTGGTGTCTTCTCATGCCTAACTTTGATGCTATGCGAGAGAGATTTCCCGCTCTAGAGCAAAAAGTGCACGGCAAGCCTCTTATTTATCTAGACAATGCCGCAACAACCCAAACTCCCAGCAGTGTTTTAGAGGCCATGCGGGAATATAAAGAGAGGTTTAACGCCAATCCCCATCGCGGAGCTCATTTTTTAGGCGTGCAAGCTACAACTCTCTATGAAAATGCCCGGGTTAAGGTGGCAAGATTTATTAATGCAGCTTCGCCCCTGGAAATCATTTTCACTAAAAATACCACTGAAGCTTTGAACTTAATAGCTTATGGTTATGGGCTGAGTGAAATTGACGAAGATGACGAGATTGTTCTTTGCATCTCCGAACACCACAGTAATCTTGTCCCTTGGCAAATGGTAGCTCAGGCCAAGGGTGCTAAGTTGCGTTACCTTTATTTGACGGATGACTATACCTTAGATTGGGCAGAGATAGAAAGGGTAATCACCGAAAAAACGGCTCTGGTTGCAATCGCTCAAATGTCCAATGTTTTGGGAACGATTTATCCCCTAAAAGAGTTGATTGCTCACGCGCATAAACGGGGTGCCGTGGTTGTGGTAGATGGAGCTCAGAGTGTTTCACACCTTCAAACTGATGTGCAGGCCTTAAATGCAGATTTTTTTGCTTTTTCTGGTCATAAGATGTTCGGACCTATGGGCATTGGAGTTTTGTATGGAAAACGGGAGCTCCTAGATGCCATGCCACCTTTTTTAAGGGGTGGAGAGATGGTGGAGTATGTGGAGGAGCAAGTTACTACGTTTAATGAACTTCCCTATAAATTTGAGGCTGGCACTCCCAATGTAGAAGGGGCTGTGGGTTTGGCTGCAGCCATTGAGTTCCTTGAAGAAATGAGCTGGGAAACTGTAAAGGGCTATGAGTATGAGCTTACCCGCTATGCTCTAGAGAAACTTCAAGAGGTTCCAAACCTCAAAATCTATGGTCCCTTAAGTCCAGAAAAGCGGGGTCCGGTGATCTCCGTTACACTCGAGGGGTGTCATCCACATGATGTGGCCACAATTGTGGATTTTGATGGGATTGCCCTAAGGGCTGGACATCACTGTGCCCAGCCTTTAATGAAGTACCTTGGGGCCCCGGCGACTTCTAGAATAAGTTTTTCTTTCTACAACACTAAAGATGAGATTGATGCTTGTATTTCTAGTCTAAAGGGTGTAAGGAGGTGGCTGGGGCATGGATCTTAGTGCACTTTATACTGAGTTGATTTTGGAACATAGCCAAAGTAGTGAGCATAAAAGGGAGCTAAAATCTGCCACCTGTTCTGAAAGGGGCCATAATCCCAGTTGCGGTGATGATATTACGATTGAGCTATTGGTAGAAGACGGCAAGATCGTGGATGCAGCTTTTACCGGGAGTGGCTGTGCCATTTCGCAGGCCTCAACCTCTATGATGATTGATTTGATTAAAGGCCGTTCAGCTGATGAAGCCCAAACCTTAGCGGATATCTTCTTGGGGATGATCAAAAGGGAGATTAGTTCGGAGGCTGAATTGGAACTATTGGATTGGATGAAGCAGTTGCTTTCCAAAATATCTCAAACATGCCAGCACGGGTTAAGTGTGCTGTGCTTGCTTGGCATACCTTGACGGAAGCAATGAAAGAAATATAGATGGAGCGAAACAAAGGATAAGGTGACGGTCGAAGGGTAAAAGGAAAGAGCAACAAAGGCCATTAAAGCTGAAGTTCTTCATGGCGTGCAGTTTATTCGAACCTATGCTGATGTTACGGGTCCAAACTTTCGCTACGCATACCTGTGCCTTTGGTTCTTATGATAATGCCTACGCCTTTAAACTAATAGTAATCTAATGAATGTCCTGGATAACGGGATCCATGCCGCCCAGATCATGTCTTTTGGCGAGATGGATAATGCCCTGGATCTAATCACTGTTAATGGTGCAAAAACTATGATGCTTACTGACCAGTATGGGATAGGGGGGATAAGCCAATTGCTCCCTGTAAAAGACGACCACAATGATGTTCTGGTCGTCTTTGTTTTACTGTTTAAAATAGATGGAAGGAAGTCGTTTCTACGTTATCGTATCAGTAAGATATGCGTACTTTCGTCTGTGGTGGAGCGAAGCAGGCCAGTTAGAGCCTTTGAACATCATCAGTATGGTAAATAGCTGTCTAAAGCTTCTTAGTATATTAGACAAGCGTTAAGGCATCCCTGTATCGATATTTGATACCAAAGGCATTGAGCTTGTAAGCCACGAGGATGACTTCCAGGAATTAATCGACTTTGTAAAGCGAAGAAAGAACGAAGAGGATCCACATAGGCACATCCATGTTACATGGCTTTGCATATCAGAGGACTCAAGGCGAGTCGAGATAGAGACCAAGCTTGCACAAGATTTGTCGGAGCACATCCCGGTGATTGCGGTGATTACAAAGGCTCGCTCAGATAATGGATTTAGGGCAGTCGTTCAAAGGCTCATTCCAACTGCGCGAAACGTTGTGAGGGTTAGAGCCTTGGCAGAGACCTTAGATGATGGACATCGACTTGAGCCTTTCGGATTAGAGGAATTAGTCGATCTAACAAATGAGGTGGTTCCTGAAGGACAAAGAGCCGCATTTATCGCATCACAGAAGGTCAGCCTTGAGCAAAAACGAGCGGTTGCACTACGAAGAGTAGCCGAATCAGCAGCCTTGGCGGCTGCATTTGCAGCGACTCCTGTCCCATTTGCTCAGGCCATAGGCCTCATACCAATTCAGGTTGCTATGTTAGCCCGCATAAGTGTAGCCTAAGGCCTACCCATGGATAAAGCTATGTTGGGTACCATAGTTTCGAGCACGATTGGCACTGTCTTGGCTACAGCTGGAGGCAGAGCATTAGCAGGGGAACTTTTGAAGCTAATCCCTGGAGGGGGACAAATTGCGGGAGGTATCATTAATGCTGGAGTTGCATCGGCGGTTACGACTACATTTGGCGCCGCATACTCGACTGCGCTATACTACCTACCTACTTAAGGAGGAGTCAAACAGAGAGATAACGCCCGAAGAGGTAGTTGCTCGCTTCAAACAAGAGCTGAGATTAGCGAAATTTGGGTCAGGTGAAACTTCTGCATCGGCTGAGGGTTAAGTAGGCACACTCATGGCGACATGGAGCAAGACACAGCGTGCATGTGCAAGTTGCCGCTATTGGATGGGAAGACGTGATGTTGAGCATACCGCAAGTTTCTACCGGGCAATTGATAGCCGCGGTAAGTGTGCCAATCCACGCGGTGGATTTCGGAGAGTGGAGATGAACGAGGGGGCTTCGTGTAAGGATTGGGAGGGTTTCAGGGGAGAAGGCTAGGATTGTAGCTGACATATTTTTGACATATTTAAGCCCGCACATCAGCAATTTTCTATGGTCGGTCACGGAATACTCGGATTGCATAATCCCAGCTAAACAGTCAAATGTGGACGTTCACGTAGATAGGTGGAAAGTCTGAAACGAACTACGAATCAGAAGGCCATAGGTTCGAATCCTGTCGGGCGCGCCATACATAAACAAGGACTGCAACGGTGTTGCGGTCTTTTTTGTGCGCTCAGCGAGCTCATGTTCTACAGGGTGAAAGTCTCGAAATTTGCCCGGCAGTGGGAAAGATATAGCCAATGACAAAGGGTGTCATCATGAGGTGGAATCTGAAGGAAGTTGGAGGCAAAGCTCAGGCCTGACGGACAGGAAACCACATACCAGGCCGAGTATGTAGGATAGGCTGAAACACAAGCTGAAGTCCAATAACTATGCCAAGACATGCTATGTTGTAGATCTGCATTTTTAAATCTCTAAAATAAGCCTGACTACTGCACTTTACCTTCTGGCCCAATGAATGGTAGCTGATTTTTATGTGCTCATCATGCAATCCACCCACGCCCTACTCCCCGAATTCATAATTTTCTTTAAGTCGTACAGTCTTTTCTTTGTGTTGGCAGTGATAAAGGATCTGGTCGCGAGCTTCCCTAAAATTGATGCCACGCTTGTCTACAACAAACTTATTTCCGTTCGTTTTCTCAAGGAAACCGAGGCCTCCTTGAGCGCAGCCCTTAAGTCCGGTAGAGTGCCTACGAAAAAACTCTATGTAGAACATAGCGTTCCGTATCCTAACGGCCAGCTTCGCTAAATTGATTTATGCAACGCTAGTGTTTGGGTATGGATTTTCGCAGGAATTTCATTCCGAACATGGAATTTATCAGTAGCTGGATCAGGCTCTGCAGGATCAGCTTTACGATGCTGACCGGCGAAAACTCTTCGAGATGTCTGTAGGCGGTTTACTGTCAAAATCCGAGAGGCCTATGAAATTCTCTCGGATCCTAAAACTAGAGCGGACTATGATGCGGCGCGACAAGGCAAGCAGAGCTGGGAGGAAATCTTTGTAGCAGGTTCCAAAGCATACGTTGAAGAAGAATACGATAACGCCCAGAAGCTTTTGGAACAAGCGTCGAAAAGAAAGTAAGACTATGCTATCTATAGAGAGAAGAATGGGATGCACTGCTCGTAGAGTGTATGCAAGGACTAAGCCGTAAGGAACGGCGCTAAAATAGTGGGGTGCCGTCAGCCATGATTACCTAGGGTTGAATACCTCTGCAAAGTCAAGGACATGGCCATAGGCATCGTCTTGGCTCATACCAGTGCAGATATTAGCTAAAAAACGTTGGGATCTCCCATAAGCTGGTATACACCATGGTGATCTAGGACCATTAAATGAAGTAGGTGAGATAGTGTTCCAGACTAAAGCGTTTCAAACTACTGTTTGGTTATTGTTGGTAGCCATGATTATCTGGATTGCAAACCAGGTTGCTTTTGTGTTTCGTCCAGTGGCGATCTTAATTACAACGATCTTCTTACCAGTTCTTTTGGCTGGAATTTTGTATTATATTACGGACCCAATTGTTACTCAGCTTGAAAAGTGGAGAGTGCCACGTTTAGTTGGAATACTCATTATCTTTGTACTAATTGCCGGAATTCTGACGGTTTCGATTCTAGGTTTGATACCGCTCTTGGAGATTCAAATTTCAGGTCTTGCAACCAATCTCCCGTCGCTTTTGCGGCAATTGGATACTTATTCTATGGAGTTCCAGGAATCCACAATTTTTTCGCGATTTGAACAAGTTGAGCTTTTCCGTCGGTGGAGCAACATAGATTATGTGGCTGTAATAGATGGTATAGTGGATGAGATTACCCAGAACTTCTTTCGTGTAATTGGCTCCATAGCTTATTTCGCGGTTGCCTTATTTACAGTACCATTTCTTCTGTTTTATATGCTCCGTGATGGCCACAAATTGCCCTTGGCAGCCGCTCGGTTCGTACCAAAGCGTTACCAAGATGATGTAACAGAAGTGGCGGGGAAGATTAATCACACCCTGAGATCGTACATTCAAGGTGTGTTGGTGGTCTGTCTGTTTGTAGGTGTCTTCATATTTATCGGTTTGCGGATCATTGGTGTTGAGTACGCTCTTCTTCTTGCGGCTATAGCCATGGTTACAAATGTGATCCCCTACTTTGGACCAATTATTGGTTCTGTTCCAGCCTTGGTGGTTGGATTGATTTCTTCTCCCTGGACAGGTGTGAAGGTTCTAATTTTGATTATCATAGTGCAGCAGCTAGAAAGTCAGCTGGTTGCTCCCCTAGTTTACGGCAAGAAACTCAAAATCCACCCAGTTACGATCATTGTAGTTTTACTTACTGCTGGTAGTTTAGCTGGACTTGTAGGTATTATTCTTGCTGTTCCTACTTATGCAGTTGCTAAGGTTTTTATCACGCACATTTTCAAGCTCTGGAGAGGAGTTTATTAATTACTATTGATGCCAGAATTGTTGATAGCCACTGTTTATGATCCAGATGGAATTATTTCTAGCTTTGGATAAAGAAGTTCAAATTCCCAAATGTCACCTTCTGGAGTTCTTAAGATGCCTAGGAGAACGAGATTAACCTCTAGATTAAACAGACTGGCACCTAGAAGAAGACCTCTTCTGTCTTCGGCCTCTAACAGAAAATCCATGGTTCGGCAAAGGTTATGAACGTCACTAGGAAGTGCCCTTCATCCACCCAGTGCACTGTGGTTGAGCTTTGACAAGAGCTTTTGGTCTTCCGGATGCCTAGACGATCCCACATGCCATTCAAAATGAGTTGTTATACTACATCTTTGTGTAAAGCAAGAAGCCCGTAGTCTCTTTTTCCATCGAGGTTACGGGCCTTTTATTCCATGTTTGCTGCAAAACTCAAGATAACACCAAACTACCTCAACACAGAGTGGTATAGCCATTTCTCCTCAAAAGTTGGCGTTAACAATGCGTTTTTTGAAAAGGTTAATTTTTGGCTAAATTTAGCTTAAGTTACAAAAACCAACTATACAACTGGAAAAAAACGCATATAATAAAGATAGACTTATCGGACGGTCGTTCGATTGAGGAGGTGAAGGATTGTTGGAGCGAAGTCAACAAGAAAAAATCCTTGATGCGGCCTATGCTTGTATTGCCAGGGATGGGTATGCCCAAACTTCCCTAAGGCAAGTTGCTCAAGAAGCTGGAGTAGCGGTTAGCCAAATTAGCTATCATTATGAAAACAAAGAAGGCTTACTTTTAGCCGTAGTGGAACGGGCAGCTACAAATTACCATGATCATATGCAAGCTTACTTAAAACCGGAAATGTCCCATCGGGAAAAGGGCGAGTGTTTTATTGCTCTTTTTCAAGGCGTATTGGAAAATGATCAGGAACTGTTTCGAGTGCTATATGATTTGGCAGGCCTAGCATTGTGGTCCCCGCCTTTTAGTTTGCGGGTTAGAGAGGTTTTCAAAGAAATAATGGATAAAATCACAGTTGAAGTTTTTACTCCACAACTAGTGGAAGAACTAGGAACTCAACATTCACCGGAAACTCTAGCTAGCCTTTTTTTTGGTGGACTATTTGGGATCGCACTACAAGCGTCTTTAGAACCAGAAAATAAAGAGATTATCAGTTCTTTAAGTGCTTTATCGGTTGTTTTTAAATGATAAGAGGTGATCTTTGGTGAATCGTTGGACAAAAGTTGTTTTAGATAAACCTTGGCTTGTGATTGTTTTAGCAACTTTGATTACGATAGTCACTGGTA
>WPCG01125733.1_pt1 | contig 16859 bp, 20 predicted proteins | sample 5403311 | NCBI WGS metagenome assembly WPCG01 (sample SAMN12869467, study PRJNA574797) | sludge metagenome | isolation source: wastewater treatment of Control | place: China:Beijing | collected 2019-05-17 | reverse complement strand
AAAAAATAGACTCTCGAAGAAACGATCATACTTATCGGTACTCGGTGGCATGTTTAGATCTGTATACCCCGATCCACCTTGCCGGAAATTACGGAAGACTCCTAAATCAGACACTACATTGCCTTTCACTTTCTGACGTTTTTGCCTTTCCGTTGCAATATCTTCTAGGGGATAATTGTAGTAAGGAGTAACTTTGAAGTTGTTCATCAACGTCTGGAGTCCCTGCAAGACCATTTGAATGCGGGGGTGACTAATTTTTAGCCAAATGGAACGAAGTTTAGCACCCCGGAGCATCTTTGCTCCTACCCTTCCAAGTAGCGCGTTCAAATCTCCTTCGACCGTAGGTCCTCCCTGCCTCAAAACCCAGTGAGTCTTCTGGATAATTAGATCAAGATCATCATCGTTCTCTAAGGCCGCGACATAGTGTTGCACCATTTTGGTGTAAACGGGCATACGCAGACGTGTCTGCAAACCTGCAACCTGGGAAAAGTGATCCACTACATATTGAATGTCCAGAGGAAATTGAAATCTATCTAACTCCGTTAAGAGTCCATCCATCATTCGTTCCACTTCGGACTCAGCTTTGACCAGTTCGCGCCTTCCCCTCAGGGCCGCACTCAGCAGGGCTACGACTGTTAATAACTCCAAAGAAGCGCTATAAGCAGCGAGCATGAGATCCCTTTCGTAGAAGAACATGCTGTCTTTGATTTCCAAGCAAGCCGAAACAAAGCCATCTACTGTAGTGATTTCTTTGATCTCTTCTATTCGTTCTTGGTAGTCTCTGAACAATACAGCACCCCCTACGCCTTTGCTTCAATGGCTCCGCGAGCTAACGCATCACAGCGGTTGTTAAGCTTATTATCACTATGGCCCTTCACTTTAATCCACTCAATATCGTGAATATCACTGAGCCTAATGAGCTCCCGCCATAGATCTGCATTGCTCACCGGTTGCTTCTTCGCATTCAGCCAACCATTTTTCTGCCAGTTGGGAATCCACCGCTGGGTGAAAGCGTTAATTAAGTAAGCACTGTCTGAATAAAGCCTTACCTGACAGGGCTGTTTGAGATTCTCCAGGCCTTTAATAGCTGCTAATAGTTCCATGCGTTGGTTGGTGGTCTGTGGTGCATACCCAGATAATTCCTTTTCGTGGGTTCCATAAAGCAAGATGGCACCCCATCCACCTGGGCCAGGGTTTCCACTGCAGGCCCCATCTGTATAAATGTCCACTTGTGGTTTCAGAATCTCCACCCTTTCTCGCTCCCAGCCTCGTACGTTGGCAAAATCGGGAACGAATGTTATAATGTCAATAATATCATACTATACAAATCTTTGTGTTTGGAGAGAGAATATATGAGGGGAAATCCCGAGAAAATTACCAAAGGATCAGATCATGTGGAACAAGCTTGCATTGTCTGCCAACAGAAAATGAGCCCCGAGGATGATGTTGTCCTTTGTCCTCGTTGCCGTAGCGTACACCATGCTGATTGTTGGAAAAACAAAGGTGGATGTGGCAAGACAGGATGTCCACAAATAGCCCAAGCCGTAAAGGGTAACCCTCCTCAGGGAGATGGTCCACCGCCGCCCGTTTCCAAGAAAACGATCATTGGAGTCGCCTTAGCCGCGCTTGCAGTGATTTCAGTCTTTGCTCTATGGCCAAAACCGCCTGATCCTGCCATGGGCCGGACTAAGATTGTGTTTCTTGGCGAGGCCTACTATGAGCTGAGTGAATACATGAATGAACTGGCAGATAACTACAACTCCATAAGCGAAGAAACCTATGTTGACCTGCAATTGCTTCCCTCTGGCGCCATGGATACAAAGTTGGTTGTTCTTATCGCCGCCAACGATGCGCCTGATGTGATTGCCCTTGGTAATGATCGCTTTGAGTACTTTCTGGAACAAGGAGCATTGTTACCCTTAGGAGAAGACCCATCGGGCGAACCCATTTATGGAATTCAACATCCCGGGCAATTGACCACATTGGTAGTCTGGGGTTCAACAGATTATCCTTCCCAGGCTGTAGAAGTATTACACTATTTTGCTGATCGCATTCCAGCGGCGGACTTGGATTTACTCAAAGAACTCGACAAACCGTCCATTCCTTTTGGAACATTTGGAATGTGAAAAGGGCCTCCCATGGGGCCCTTTAATTTTTTCTACCTAGAACTGAACTTGGGGAACTTGTTGCGCTCCAGGAGCCACCTCAAAGAAAGACTTTGTCTCTCGACCCATCAAATTCGCGAACAAGTTCATTGGGAATCTGCGAATCGTCGTATTCCAGCTCTGGATCGACTCATTGAACCGCATCCGCTCTGTAGCAATGCGGTTTTCGGTACCCGCTAGTTCATCTTGAAGACGAACAAAACTTGTGTCTGCCTTAAGTTCTGGATAGGCCTCACTAATGGCAAGAAGTCTTCCTAAAGCCGAATCGAGACCTGAGTTAGCTTCCATTTGTGCCTCTGGAGTTCTGGCTCCTAAGAGGCGAGAACGGGCATCGGCAACATCGGCAAAAACTTGCTCCTCGTGACTTGCATATCCTTTCACTGTATTGACCAAATTAGGAATTAAATCAGCTCGTCTTTGGAGCTGGTTTTCCACTTGGGCCCAACGGGCGTCTACTGTCTCCTCTAGTTCTACCAGCCGATTGTATCGTCCAATAACACTAGACGCAAGAAGTACGATAATTACTACAACAACAATTAGAACTATAACTCCTTTTTTCATCTCTTTCACTCCTCATTCTTTAGAATCGTCGGCCTGCTCCGCCGCCTCCGCTACGTCCTCCTCCAAAACCACCGCCAGGTCGTGGGCCGCCTCCAAAGCCGCCGCCTCTAGGCATGCGAGTGGGTGGTATAATCACAGTCCTGCGTCCTCCGCCACCACCTCCACCACTACCACTTGGAGGGAAACGTCGGCCTCGTCGCATTAGAATAATAATTAAAACAAAAATGGCAAATGACAAAAACCAACCCGACGCTTCGTCTTTCTCTTCTACAATTTCAAATTTTTCGCCGGCTAAGATGTTGGCATAAGCAACAGCCATTGCGGCTAGCCCCGGACCATAGTCCTTTTTTTTAAAATGAGGTAACCCCTCTTGGTCAATGACGGCACCAATGAGTCCGTCGGGCAAAGCACCCTCTAAACCATAACCAGGTTCTACCTCGATTGCTCCTTCAGCTACGGCCAGTAACATCAGAAGACCGCTGTCTTCTGGTCCCCCCACACCCCAGTCATTAAAAATCCCTGTTGTGTACTCCTTAGGATCAAGTGGTGCAGTCGTTGAAATGGTAATCACGGCCAGTTCAATACCTTGATTACTCTTTAGCCTATCCGCAAGGACTTGAAGCTCAGCCTTGCTCCTTTGGTCTAGGACATTGGCAAAATCATTAACAAAGCCTTGTGAGGCAGGAAATGAGGCTATAGCTGAACTTGCAAGAAAAAAGACTAGGATAAGAATAGCACTTGGTAGAACAATTCTACTTCTCTTTTTTAAGATAACTATCACCTCTTTCGCATAATCGATTCACCGTGACGACCAAGAAGCTCTGCGATACGATAGTAACGACTGAAAGCATAGACCATAGGGTCAGCGGACGCTATGTCAAAACGGCCATCAACCATGAATTCCTCACTATAGTGAACCCACACAACTTCTCCCAAAAACAAATCATGGCTTCCCAAGGGAATCACCTGGGAAACTCGGCATTCCAAATTCACCGGACACTCGGCGATTAAGGGAGCATGCACCAAATTCCCTGGCAATGCCGTAAAACCGCATTCTTTAAACTTGTCGTGGTCACGTCCGCTAATCACTCCGCAAGTATCAACCTGCTCCATTTGGCTCGCCATGGGCATATTCACAACAAATCCACCTGACTCTTTAATTATACCATAAGAATGACGCTCAGGGCGTATTCCTAAACTCACTATTACTGGTTCCGAGCAGGCAATTCCTGCCCAGGCTAAGGTAATAATATTGGCCGGACCTGTATTTTGGCAGCTCACCAAAACAGGTGGTACAGGATAAAGCCAAGGTTGGGGTTTCCGAGTTTTTTTCATCAATTTTCCTCCTCCACAGGTAACATGCGATAGAGCTCCTCCCCAAGGGTCCAAATGAAGTCGTTAGCCGTCAACTCTTGAACGGTTTGTCTTAGGAATTCCATTTCATGGGGGAAAAGCAAGACATGAAAGGTTACATGCTCCAAGTACTCGGCATCCTCAAGGGTGACCCCTTGCGTTAGTAATTCATTTTGAATCTTGCCAGAATGAACATAATCCACACGAATGGCCACCTTGTGAGCAGGAACCATACGCACAATTCCAGCTGCCTTTAAAGCTTCTCGTGTTGCTCCACCATAGGCGCGAATCAATCCACCCCGTCCAAGGAGGGTGCCGCCGAAGTAGCGGGTAACCACCACGCAAGTATTTACTACCTGTTTGGACTTGAGCACCTCTAGCATGGGAAGTCCAGCGGTGCCACTAGGTTCGTTATCATCACTATATTTTTGAATTTCTTGATTCATGCCAAGGATATAGGCCGGTACATTGTGGGTGGCGTTCCAATGCTCTTTGCGCACTGCCTCAATAAAGGCTTCGGCTTCTTCTTGCGTTTCTACAGGTTTGATGCGTGCTATAAACTTGGATTTTTTCTCAATTAAAGTGTTCTCGGTCTCACCAGCCACTGTCCTATACTCTATCAGCATACTACCACCTCAAAATAGTGTTCAACATACTTTTGCATCTTCCTTCTGGTTCTGCTATTCTAATCTAGAAGGAGGGTCTGTATGGACATTATCAAGCAACTTTCCACCGAATTGGGAATTAGACCAAAACAAGCTGAACAGACTGCGGCTCTTTTGGACGAGGGTAATACCATTCCATTTATTGCTCGTTACCGTAAGGAAGCCACTGGTGAACTAGATGAGACGGTGATCCGTGATCTATCGGAGCGACTCACATACCTACGAGGCTTAGAAGACCGCAAGGCAGAAGTTACAAGGTTAATTGATGCCCAGGAAAAACTCACCCTTGAAATCACAGAATCCATAACCAAAGCTACCACCATGCAGGAATTGGAGGACATTTATCGCCCATTCAGACCTAAGCGTAGAACTAGGGCCTCCATGGCCAAGGACAAAGGTTTGGAACCTTTAGCCCTAGCTCTCCTAGAGCAAGGTTCTGAGGATCCTAATACTTTAGCAGCAGGATTCTTGACGGAAGAAGTGCCTACCACGGCGGATGCCCTTAGTGGGGCTCAAGACATACTGGCGGAACAGTTCACAGATGACCCTGCCAATAGGGCCTTGATCCGTAAGTTCACCTTCGAGACAGGGGTACTCATGAGTGAAAAAGCAACAGGCGAAGAAGTGCCCGAGGCCCAAGAGTTCCAAATGTACTTAGACTACTTCGAGGATGTGGCCAAAATTCCACCCCACCGCGTATTGGCCATTAACCGGGGAGAGCGCCTAGGTGTCTTGAAAGTTAAAATTCAGGTTGATGTGGAAAGAATCCACTCCCTTTTGAGTAAGGAGATCATCACAAATCAAGCATCGCCAGCCACACCATTTCTCAGTTCAGCCATTGAGGACGGCTATGCGCGCTTGCTAGCTCCCAGTCTAGAGCGGGACATTCGCAGTGCACTCACAGAAAAAGCCGAAGAACATGCCATTCAAATTTTCGCCAAGAACCTGCGGGATTTACTGATGCAAAGTCCTGTTAGGGGACGAAGAGTTTTAGGCATTGACCCTGCCTTCCGCACAGGATGTAAGGTTGTGGCTGTAGGTGAGTTTGGCGATCTCTTAGAGTATACGACCATCTATCCCCATGAACCCCAAAAACGCTGGACCGAAGCCCTTCGTACCTTGAAGGACCTAGTAGATAAGCATGAGCTTACCCTTGTCACTATCGGTAATGGAACAGCCAGCCGAGAAACAGAACAACTAGTGGCGGAGCTTATTAAAGATCATAGCCCCAGTCTGCAGTACTTGGTTGTAAACGAGGCGGGTGCTTCTGTATATTCTGCCTCGGACTTGGCTAGAGAAGAATTTCCCGATTTAGATGTATCTATCAGGGGTGCGGTCTCCATTGCCCGCCGGGTGCAAGATCCTTTAGCAGAGCTCGTAAAGATTGATCCAAAGTCCATCGGCGTAGGGCAATACCAGCATGATGTGAACCAAAGAGAGCTTACAAACACCCTAGGTACAGTGGTGGAAAGTTGCGTAAACCACGTTGGAGTAGAGCTAAATAGCGCTTCTGGCGCCCTCTTGTCGCATGTTTCAGGACTGTCTGCTAAAGTGGCTAATGAGGTTGTCAGCCATCGTCAGTCCAATGGGATTTTTAAAAAACGTTCTGAGTTAAAGAAGGTCAAAGGCCTTGGACCAAAATCTTTTGAACAAGCAGCGGGTTTTCTACGGATTGCAGCTGGTTCAGAACCACTAGACAACACCGCCGTACATCCCGAATCCTACCCCCTAGCCATCCAGATCTTAGAGCTGATTGACTATGGAAAAAAGGATCTCGAAAATAAGGAAACTTTGAGTCAAATTCGCGAGAAACTAAAGACCCTCGATGCCAAGGATGTGGCCGAGAGGCTACAAGCTGGCGAACCAACTGTACGCGACATTATTGATGCTCTGGGTCAACCAGGACGTGATCCAAGGGATGAGCTTCCCGCTCCTCTTTTCAGAGCTGACGTACTGAGTATGGAAGATTTAAGGCCGGGAATGGTACTCCAGGGTACTGTTCAAAATGTAGTGGACTTTGGAGCCTTTGTGGATATTGGAGTGAAAAAAGCAGGCTTAGTGCACATATCTCAACTCAGTGATAGATATGTGCGACATCCCACCGATGTGGTACAAGTCGGAGATATTGTCTCTGTGCAGATTCTCGATGTGGAGCCCAAGCTTGGGCGCATCAGTTTAACCATGAAAACCCAGAAATAAAGAACCAAAAAAGAGACCCATCTAGGGTCTCTTTCTGCGTAACTAATTCTATAATCTAAAGCGGTCCATTTCTCTCTTAACGGTTGCGGCAGCCTGTACTACGCCGGAAGAAGTGGTGGCCATTTGTTGAGTCGTAGCCGATTGTTGCTCAGTGGTGGCTCCCATTTCCTCGGCACCAGCGGCTAGTTCTTGGCTAGAGGTAGCTACAGCATTAATCTTATGGACAAGCTCAGAAATGATATCTGAGATTTCCCCAAACACTTGACCAGTCGTGGTCACCACTCCCATTCCTTCTTTCACTTTGGCAGTACCCAAATCTGCCTGTTTCACAGAATTTAGAGTTGAAGAACGAATGTTTTCGACTAGAGCAGTAATCTGACCGGCAGCCTGTGCCGATTGTTCTGCTAAATTTCTCACCTCATCGGCTACAACAGCAAATCCTCTGCCCTGTTCACCTGCACGAGCAGCCTCGATTGCTGCATTAAGGGCCAAAAGATTGGTCTGATCCGCAATGCCAGTAATTAGGGTTACGATGGAACCTATCTTCTCCGATTGGTCCCCAAGACTACTAATACCTTTGGCCAACGAGTTGACTACGTCATCAATTTCATTCATGGTGGTAATAGTATGCTGAAGTTCGACAGCACCCTTGGCGGATAGTTCGTTCGTTTTCTGAGCCGAGTACGTCATATCCTCTGTTGTCATCCTGAGCTGGTCAACAGCGCTAGCAAACTCATTTGCATTGCTAGCCAATTCCTCCACTGAAAGGCTAGTTTCATTAGCACTCATGGACATTTGAGCAGCAGAGTCAGTAACCGCTTGCACCGAATCTGTAACAGATGATACCATCCCTCTTAAGCTGGCTCGCATTTCCTCAAGGGCTTGGGCTAAGTCGCCAATCTCATCACGGCCCTTAAATCCATCGGATTCAACAGCCAGATTGCCCTGGGCTATCTGTTGAGCAAAAGCCACCAACCGTGCTACCGGCTTGGTTATACTCCTCGTAACGACTAAGATAGCGATTAAACTCACCACATAGGCTAATACCAAGATCCAAAGAACAATACCCCTAGCATCTTTAGCATCCCTCTGAGCAGTATCATTGAAATCTATAGCTAAGCCTCTGGCAACATCAACGACTTCTCCAATGGCCACCTCGATTAACTCCACTTGCGGGATGCTACTTTCATTAGATAAAGTCACGGCATCAAACATCCTGCCCAATCTTTGTAAGCGTATGATTTCATCCCTAATAGGCTTCCATTCATTAATGGCATCCAACGTCTCATCCACCAATAAGGTATCGCCTGAGAAGCGGTCGTAGAGCAACTCAAATTGCTCGTCGATCTCCAATTGATACGCGTCTATTACTTCTCCGTGCTGTGCAATAAGATCACGACCAGTAATCCGAATAATTTCTTTCATTTCCCTATCCATGGCTATGATGTTCCTTTGGATACCCAGTGCCGCTGTATGTATGGTATAGGGTTCGTAAAACAAGCGTTCTGTAGACTGTGCAATTTCTCCCATATACATAATCCCAACCACCGCTACAATTGTACTAAGGATCAAGACTAGGGTAAATCCGATAACGAGTTTACGGGATAACTTGAGATTCTTCAGCATCCAAATACCTCTTTCATTTTTCGTTCTTGGGATCGCCCTAATTACTTTGCCCTCCACCTAGCAAAACCCTTTAATTATTTGGGTCTCCTGTGTAAAATAGTCCAAACTGAAGAAAACAGCCTAAGGTGGTTACCCTAGGCTGCCTTTGCGAATGTTTATCTGAGTTTAAACTCTGCATAAATGTGCTCGTATTCGTCCAAGACTTTGTCAACACCAATGTAGAAACTGGTGTTTTCAACGACCTCATCGGCTAGATTGAGCATGGGATTATTCTTGAAGTCCTCAGGCAAATGCGCTTCGGCTGCTTTATTGGGGCTTGTAAACTTCGTAATATCAGCGATTCTCGCCGCAATCTCTGGCCTCATAATAAAGTTCAAGAACTGATAGGCTGCATCTTTGTTAGGCGCCTCCTTAGACATGACCCATGAATCGATAAAGATAGGCATCCCCTCAGTTGGGAATACTGGCTCAAGGTTGTCGTCAGCCATTTTGCCCTTTACGGCCTGGTTTGAATACATAAAACCAGCTACTGCTTCACCATTAACTAGAGAATCTTCTGGAGTATTGGTCTCAAAACGGACGATGTTTGGCTTGAGGTCAAAGAGTTTCTCCCTGGCTTCTGCCACCTTTACTGGATCGGTTTCATTGTAGTCATATCCCAAGGACTTAAGGACAACTCCCATAACTTCTACAGACCAATCCACGATAACAACGTTGTTGACGAGCTCTTCCTGCCATAAGTCGTGATAGCTAGTAATTGGGCTTGCACCTAATTTCTCCACAGCACCAGGGTTAACCAACAAGAAAGAGATGGAAACCGCATAGGGTATGGAATATTGAGTATTTGGATCGTAGTAGGCACCATGGTAGACCGGATTAATGTTGGCGTAGTTAGACATTTTGCCTTTATCCAGCACTTCTAACATCCCATTTTGCCTTAAAATATCCACCATGTAATCGGTAACGACAGCTAAATCATATTGATCAGGGTTTGCTTCTAGCAACGACTGCATATCTTCATTGGATGTGACTTCTTTGTAATTTACTTTGACACCTGTTTCTGCTTCAAACTCGTCGATGATAGCTCTAGGAATAAAATCGCCGCCCCAGGTCATGAGATTGATTTCACCAGCATCCGCTTCTTTTGGGTTTAGGTAGCGGACTACAAGCAACGCCACAAGAGCAATAACCAAAATGCCCACAATTAGACCGAATCGTCTGTTTCTCATTTAGAGAACCTCCTTGTTTGGTTGTTTTTTGTTGATTAGTTGGCTAAGTCCAACTATGAAAAATGTTCCCACTAAAATCATGGTACAAAGAGCATTGACCTTAGGCGTCACTCCCACCCGCATCATAGAGAAAATGTGCACGGGGAGAGTTGTAGTCCTTGGACCCGACATATATGTGGAGATGATCACATCATCTAAGGACATAGCCAAAGCCAAAAGCGATGCAGTGATGATAGATGGTGTCACCAGGGGCAAGATGATGGTCTTAATGGTTTGCCATTTTGTAGCCCCTAAGTCTCTGGCTGATTCAACAATGGAGCGATCTATTTCCTTGAGCCTTAGCTGAACCATAATGTACACATAGGGCACACAAAATAGAGAATGGGATAAAACTAAGGTCAAATGCCCAAAGGGAAGCTTCAGAGCATTAAAGAAAATCAGAAGTGAAATTCCAAGAGCAATCTCGGGAACCAATAAAGGTAAAACCATGGCACCCTGGATTGTCTTTTTCATCCGATCCGTTACAGACATAGAGACGACAGCGCTGGCTGTTCCAAGTATGGCTGATAAAACCGCTGTCATGAACGCTACTTCGATGCTCACTCTAAAGGAAGCGGCTATCACCCGATCCCGAAATAATTCGCGATACCAATCCAGGGTCAAACCTGTCCATTGGGCCGTAGAAGGACTGGCGTTGAAAGAATACAAGATCACACTCAGTACGGGCAAGTATAAGATCACGAAGAATAGTGACAAGTAAAAGATGCCGAATCTGTTAGTCTTAAGTTTCATTGGAATAACCCTTCTCTATTATCCTTCGTGATCCTGCCGTATATTGAAATCACCAGCAAGACTAAAATAATCATGCCAATAGAAAACGCCGCAGCCAGGGGTCGATTTCTGCCCCGAGTAACCTGGGTGTTGATCAAATTGCCAAGGAAGATGGTGTTTCCGCCACCTAAAAGGTCTGAGACAAAAAACAGACCTAAAGCAGGGATAAAGACTAAAGTAAATCCCCCAGCTATACCAGGTATGGTCAAGGGAATCGTTATATTAAAGAACGTTTGCCCTTTGCTTGCTCCCAAGTCATAGGAGGCTTCAAGCAGAGAACGGTCAAGTTTATCTACAGAATTAAAGATGGCAATAATCATAAATGGAATCAACATATAAGCGGTACCAATGAGAGTGGTACTAAATTTATACATCATAGAAAGCGGTCGATCAACAATATTCAGGGCTAAAAGTGCATTGTTAATGATCCCTGTATTACCAAGGAGGATCATCCACCCATAGGTTCTGAGCAAACTTGAAATCCAAAAAGGGAGCATAATTAAGCCGATGGAAAGAGCGCGCCTTTTCGGCTCTAGGTTTGATGTAATGTATGCCACAGGATAGCCGATTATTAGTGTTACAATTCCTGTTAGAAATGCCAAGAGCAGAGAGTTAAGGAAAACCCTTAAGTAGATGGGATCCAGTACCCTTTGATAATTTTCCAAGGTGAATTGCCAGACGATATTCCCCAATGAGTCACGGGACAAAAAGCTCAACACGAGGACAAAGAGGAGAGGTATGCCTACTAAGAGCCCAATCCAGACCAAAATAGGTATGGCTACAATATTTTGCTTTAAGGTTTTCATGCTAGACCTCTCTTTCTACCCACGAATCTTCGAGAGGAAGCAAGATTGCTCCATTGTCTTCCCATGATACATAAACTGTATCTCCCACCTTACAATCGCAGTCGGTCTTCTGGTATTCAACAACGCGGATGGGGTGTTCATCCACCTGGACCTCAATTCGAATCTGCGATCCCGCATAGTGAACAGAAAGAACTTCACCTTTAAGAGAATTAGGGGTTTCCTCACAGGAAACGCGCATTTTATCCATATGAATAGCTAAGATGGCCTCTTTGGCAGTTTTCAAAAGACATTGCTTGAGGCTTCTAATGCTCACAACATCATTGCCCACTCTTACCTTAGAGTAGCCTTCGTCAGTTTCTAAGACCTCAACTTGCATAATATTTCGATCACCAATGAAGGACGTGACAAAGAGATTGCTAGGATTATTATAGATATCCCTGGGACTTCCAAGTTGTTGCACTCGGCCCTGATCCATCACAACGATGCGATCAGACATGTTTAATGCTTCGTCTTGGTCGTGGGTCACATATACGAAGGTGGTACCCGTCTTTCTTTGAAGCTGCGCTAGTTCTGTTTGCATATGCTTTCTCAACTTAAGATCCAACGCCCCTAAAGGTTCATCTAAGAGCAAGATCGAAGGCTCGTTGATTAAGGCCCTGGCAATGGCAATTCTCTGTCTTTGTCCTCCAGAAAGTTGATGGGGCATCCGCTTTTCATAGCCAAGCATTTGTACTAGATCTAAAACGTTGGCCACCCGATCCTTTAACTCGGCTTCTTCCAGGGACTTTTTAACCCGGGGCCCATAAGCAATATTGTCATAGACATTTAAATGGGGAAAGAGAGCATAGTTTTGAAACACAGTGTTCACATTACGCTTATTCGGTGCTTTATCCTTTATGGAACTACCATTTAACAGGATGTCACCAGAATGCACTGTCTCAAGCCCTGCAATACACCTTAACAAAGTTGTCTTACCACAGCCGGATGGTCCTAAGAGCGTGAGAAACTCGCCCTCTTCAATGGTAAAGGAAACATCCTTCAAGACATGAACATCACCGAAATATTTGTTTATGTTGTCTAAGGTAAGTAACGGTTGTTTCACGTAAAGCCCCTTCCCAATTCGTCTCCAGAAGTGATCTTAAAATCAGTATAGTTTAATTAATACTACATGTCAAAGCATCTATTACCATTAGATCCGCTTGTAAACCCCACTCTTCCTTGCCATGAGGTTAAATCCCACCAAGTCTCTCCGGATAGTGCAAAAATCATCATGAAAGTCTGCAATGATGAGGTTTACTTCCCTTTCGGTGTAGGTGCGATCCCTTTCGAAACTCTCGACTATTTTTTCAAGTACAATCCGTCTCTTCATCTTCTGGACAGGTAGGGACTGTAATGTATCATACTTGAAGAAAGAGGCAATGACCTCGGCCCGATACTCTTCTTCCCTTTGGTCCAATATTTCATCTTCACTCCTAGTATCCTGTACCAGATCTCCGAGTGACAGTGTGAACACATTTTCATTGAGACTATAAACTGTGTAGTATTGTTCCTTTCGGGAAGACACAATGTTTGCATCCATGAGTTTCTTTAGGTGAAAGGACGTAGTCGATGTGGATAAACCCAGCCTTTCGGCTAACAGTTCAACATACATGGGCTCGATCATTAAACTATTTACGATTCTTAGCCTGGAATTATCTGATAGACACTTGAAGATTTCGATGGGGTTCATTTGGAACACCCTAGATTGGTATCTATTTGACTAAAATACTCTTCAAAGCGGAGTCGAAGCACCTCGGCCTCCTGGGTTTTCAGATCCTCAATGAAACGTTCCCTGTCCCTTCCGAATTCTAAGGCCTTCTCTCTGTTGAGATGCCAGGGAGTGGTTATTTTATCAAAGAAGCTAAGGTACTTGGTCTTCAAAGCTTCTGGATTCTGTGCCGAGCTGATTTTAAACATCTTAGAAAATATCTCTACTACATTCAATCGTATTTTTTCAAAGTTGGCTTCATCGACGCATTGCTGTTGGTAGAGCCGATCCATGCTCACTTGATAATGCTCTTGTCGTTCGGTCAAGAAACCAACATAGTTAAGCTTCAGCCAATCCATGTCCTTCATATCGTTTGCCTCCCCTAATCGATACCTTAATCCTATACGAAGAACACTTTCATTTCAATATCTATATACTCGTATTCCCACATTTGATTCTATACGCATAAAAATAGATTGCCGTCCCCGGCACTTTGTGTTAGAATTCAATTCGATGACCACAGAAATAGAAAGCGGGAGGAAATGTACTCATGAAGTTCGTAGACCTTATTCCAAATATCTGTGAGGGATTGCCTTTTAAGGAAGGCGAATCTGTGTTATTAAACTTCTGGAGGGACAAGGCGGACCTGGAGATTCTCGATCTACTGGCAGACAGTTTAAGCAAGAAAGGAGTCATTCCCTTCGAGCATCATTGTTCTAAAGCCTTCTTTGAAAGAGTAGTTCTGAATCTGATCAAAAATGACAAGGAATTTCCCCAAGAATACCTGGATTATCTATCCTCGTTCAAGCATGCAGTTGATATTTTCATGTATACTCCCAGCTTACCCCAGGGAATTTGCGAGTCAGACATCCCTCGGTTTCAACGATGCTTAGGCGAGCTTTTCAAAACCTTAACGGATGGAAAAGAGCATTACATTCAACTGACTGTGCCGACTGAAGCCAATGCATTGCGCGCCAAGATGGACCTTTACACTTATGAGACGGCTCTTTGCAGCGCACTATCGGTAGATTTCTCCACGCTCAAGAAAGTCTGTAGGCAAAACGTGGAACGTGTCAAAGACAAGGAGACCGTGACAATAAGTACGGGCGAGCATTGTTTCTTGACGTTGGATCTCCGCGGTAGACAGTGGTTTGTTGATGATGGTTGTGGCGATTTCCCCGCTGGAGAAATCTACATTGCCCCCAAAGAAGAAGCAAGCAATGGGGATTTGCTTGTGCCCATGGTCAATCTTGAGGGAAAGATCTACCTAGATGTGGTTATGACCTTTGAAGGCGGAAAGTTCATGAGATCTTCCTGCAAAGAACTCGACGATTTTTTTAATCAGTGTCCTGACAATTTCGGTGTTTTATGTGAGTTCGGAATTGGCCTAAACCCTCAAGTCAAAGAACTAACTGGCTTTACGCCAATTGACGAAAAAGCCTTAGGGACCTACCATATTGCACTGGGCATGAACCATCTCTTTGGAGGCGAAAATGATTGTCCCTTCCATATGGACTTTGTGTTCAGAGCAAAGGAAGTGGTTTTTTCTTAGAAAAGAAGTAAACAAAATGCGGCAGCTCCTAACAAGCAGGTAGCCGCCGCATACACTTCAACAAAATATAGAATCAACTATCGATCAATCTCTCCAGCAGAATATCGGTTATATCCCTTCGGCTGTCAATCACAGCCAAAACCCAAACGTTTGCTCCATCAATTCTATAGATAAGACGCCAGGAAGGCACGATTAACTCGCGGTAGAGCAATACACCGTTAAAACGGAGTTCGGGTACAGTTCTTCCCCTGAGGGGGAGTTCCTGTAAACTTTCAGCTTCCAAGCGAATCCGTTGGTAAACATCTAAGGCCTTAGCAGTACTATCGAATGAAATATACTCTATCATTCTCCGCAAATCATGTTTGGCTATATTCGTCCAGGCCACCCTAAATTCCTTACCCATTGGATTTTCCCTTTTCTAGATACTCATCCAAAATGCGGACTGGTCCTGAACTCCGCCTTCTTGAACGTCTCGTTCTCCTTGAGTAAACAGCTTGAGCAAACCAAGAGCTTTAGTCATTCTTTCATAAGATTCAGTATCTAAGAGTACTGCCTTCGCTTCTCCATTTTGGGTTAAATTTAGGGGCCTTTGTGTTTCTCTGACCTGATTCAAGACATCGGAGGCATGTGCCTTCACATAAGAAATGGGGCGAATATCTTCCTTACTATCCACAGTAACACCTCCCAGTACATAAACGGCACCATATTTAGTCCGCTTGGTCAATTTCCAGACTTTTATTTTGCCTTGCAATTCACCAACATGTATAATAGAGATGATTACTACCGTTATTATGGTAAGGAGGCTTCTTATGAACAAAGCAATTACTATTGGTCTAATTGGGCTTTTGATATTTTTTGGAATTCAGCATAGTCAGCAAAACAAAGTTTTAGAAGAAACAGAAGTGATGGATTATCTAAGCTTTACAGGCACTATCACAGAAGTTAGGGAAAGCTCTGTTTTAGTACAGGAAAAAGTAAACGCAGAGAATCTTATGGTGTTTAACATCTCTGAAAGCGTCTTACTCTTGGATGATAGTACGCAGGAAACAGCTGATGCAGGCTCGTTTAAAGTTGGGCAAGAGGTTACAGCCTTTTATCCCAAAAATGCGCCTATGGCTCTGAGTTTTCCAGCAATTATAACACCCGATGTATTGGTTAGGCATTCTGATCAGCGGGAAGGTTTTGTCCAAGTGGCCACCTTCGATGACACTTTAACTAGTAGCGATGGCCAGCTTAAAATTATTCTAGATGTAGGCATGAGTCTTATAGATCGCCATGGCAAACCGGTAGCAAGCTTAGCCCATAAAACGCTTGTAGTCTTTTATACAACTTCTACCCGTAGCATTCCTGCGCAAATAACACCAGAGAAGATTATTGTTCTCTAGGCAATCTGTTGCTTTGCTACCAAGCAACAGATTGCTGATTATAAGCGTTCTATCAAAAGTTGCCTACCATCTGCCGAGTATCCTGGGCAATCACTCCATCTGAGAGTATAATTTGCCTAGTAGCTCGAGAAGCCACATTGTTGTCATGAGTGACAATGATCAACGTGCGTCCAGCCCACATCAACTCCTACTTCTTTGCCTGTTTTCGGCAATGTTTCAACGTTGGTTTCTACTGTTATAGAGATGAAGTACTTGCCGGAGGGGGTACGCCTGATTGTGGCATTGATAATACGGCCTTCTACTTCCCTTGAATTCGCAAAACGAACAAGCCCTAGTTTAGGGATTTTGAGCTTATTGCCTATGATAGCAATATTTCCGTTGGTATGTTTTGTTGTGTAGGATTGAACCTTATTCTTCTTGGATTTAAAGCGGGGGGCATCGTTTTGGTTCTTAAAAAAACGGGTGAACGCATCCGAGAGATTTCTTACGGAAGATTGCAGAGCAATACGATCTACTTCTTTTAACCAAGGTAATTCTTTCTTTAGATCCGGCAGTCCGGCAGAACACTCCTTATACGACAATCCTTTGCCTGTTCCTTTATACGTTTCCTGCCACTTAGCTAAAAAGTGGTTGAAGACAAATCGACTGCAACCAATCGTTTTGGCAATTAAAACTTCCTGCTCTTTGTTGGGATAGAGCCGAAATTTGAAAGCTTTGTTGACTAACAAGATTTTTCACCT
>WPCG01164152.1_pt1 | contig 16917 bp, 14 predicted proteins | sample 5403311 | NCBI WGS metagenome assembly WPCG01 (sample SAMN12869467, study PRJNA574797) | sludge metagenome | isolation source: wastewater treatment of Control | place: China:Beijing | collected 2019-05-17 | reverse complement strand
CCACTCAGCTCTTCAAAATAATCCAAACGTGAGCACAAAATCAGAAGGTGAAGAACCTTATCGTAAGGTAGTCATCTACTATGACTATAAAAAAAATAGAGCTCAATAACACATATAACCCAGTTTAAACTGGGTTATATTTAGATTGAAAGGAGAACGATATGATTAGCGATACAATTGTTGCTATTTCAACAGCTACAGGAGAGGGCGCAATCGGTATTGTTAGAATGAGTGGCGCAAGAGCCTTTGAAGTTGCTGATTTGATATTTAAACCTTTTTCAAAGAATACTCAGTGGACAGATAAAAAAATGGTTTATGGGCAAATTGTTTATGATAATAAGGTTATAGACGAAGTTTTACTTGTCAAAATGTTTGCACCTAGAACCTATACCTGTGAGAATATTGTTGAAATTCATTGCCATGGAGGCGTTGTTCCTTTAAAGACAATACTAGGAATTATCCTTCAACAGGATGTGAGGTTAGCAGCGCGTGGTGAATTTACGCAAAGAGCATTTTTGAATGGGCGAATTGACTTAGCGCAAGCCGAATCTGTTATTGATCTTATCCAATCAAAAACCTCAAAGGGTTTTGATATTGCCATTCAACAATTAGATGGAAAACTATCTAATAGAATCAATATCATACGTGAAGATATAATGACTCTTATGGCTCAAATAGAAGTATCAATAGATTACCCAGAGGAAGATATTGAAGAGATTTCATATGCTAAAATAAAGACCGTTCTTGAAAGTAACTTAAATAGCATTGATACATTGCTAAAAACATCTCAAAGCGGACGAATGATAAGAGAAGGCTTGAAGACTGTTATTATTGGAAAGCCTAATGTTGGTAAATCAAGTTTAATGAATGCATTACTTAATGAATCAAGAGCAATCGTAACGGATATTCCGGGAACAACTCGAGATATAATTGAAGAAAATATTAATATAGCTGGAATCCCTATTCGATTAATAGATACAGCAGGTATAAGAGAAACAGATGATGCCGTTGAAAAAATTGGCGTCGAAAAATCTAAAAAATATTTTAACGAAGCAGATGTCATTATTTTCGTTTTGAATGCCGCAGAGATGCTTTCAGATGAAGATAGAGAAATAATGTCATATATACAAGATAAGCATACTATTGTTTTGATTAACAAGTCCGATTTGCCAACGGTAATTGATGAAAATGAAATACGTAAGACCTTGCATGATCGCATTATTATCAAAACGTCAATGGAACAGCTTATAGGATTAGATGAGCTTGAAAAAGCGATTGAGCAAATCGTTTATCAAAACCAATTTGAAATGAATGAGCAGGAAATTGTAAGTAATGAAAGGCATATCGCTCTACTCCATAAAGCTTTTAAGCATGTGAAGGATGCCCTTGAGGCAGCAAAGACACATTTGCCATATGATTTTATAGAGGTAGATATAAACGATGCGATGAATGCTCTTGGATTAATCACAGGTCAACATATAGATGATGAGTTGTTGAGTAATATTTTTGGACGTTTTTGTTTAGGAAAGTAGGTAAAAATGGTTAGAACATATCATGCAGGTGATTTTGAATGTATCGTTATTGGAGCAGGACACGCTGGATGCGAGGCGTCGCTTGCTTGTGCTAGAATGGGTATAAAGACTCTTGTCTTATCAATAAATTTGGATTCAATTGCAATGATGCCTTGTAACCCTTCTATAGGTGGAACAGGCAAAGGGCATTTGGTCAAGGAAATAGATGCTTTAGGTGGTGAAATGGCTATTAACATTGATAAAGCTACCTTACAAAGTAAAATGTTGAATTTGTCTAAAGGACCTGCAGTACATTCCTCAAGAGTTCAAGCTGACAAGAACGTTTACCATCAAGAGATGAAAAGAGTTTTAGAAAATACTGAGAATCTTAAAATTAAGCAAGCAGAAGTGATTAAAATTGATATTGATGAGCAAGGTGTAAGAGGTGTTTTAACATCTACAGGGGCTTATTATTCGGCTAAAACGATTATTCTTGCTACCGGAACTTATTTGGGAAGTAAGATTTTTATAGGTGATGCAATTTTGAATTCTGGACCCAATGGATTGGCAGCCTCATATGAGTTAGTTAAGTGCTTAAGTGAGTTTAAGCTACCTTTAAGACGATTTAAAACGGGTACACCTGCTAGAGTAGATGCTAGAACATTGAACTATGATAAAATGGAAGTACAGTTTGGAGATCAACCAGCAGAGCCCTTTTCTTTTATGAATGATAGCATCTCTTTTACTGAGTTACCTTGCTGGTTAACGTATACGAATTATAACACGCATCAAGTAATCTTAAGTAATATGGATAAGTCAGGAATTTTCACAGGCACAATAGAGGGTACTGGTCCAAGGTATTGTCCATCTATTGAAACAAAAATTCAAAGATTTGCTGACAAAGAAAGACATCAGTTATTTATAGAACCTGAAGGGGCTAATACAACAGAAATGTATGTACAAGGGATGTCATCAAGCATGTCAGAGGATGTTCAATTAGCCTTTATGAGAACTATTCCAGGTATGGAGACTTGTGAAATTATGCGTCCAGCTTATGCGATTGAGTATGATTGTATTGACCCTTTATCCCTAACACTTACTTTGGAAGTGAAAGGCATTTCAGGACTTTTTTCTGCTGGACAATTTAACGGATCAAGTGGTTATGAAGAAGCAGCTGCACAAGGACTTATTGCAGGTATCAATGCTGCTTTAAAGATAAAGGAACAAGCCCCTTTCATTCTTGATAGATCTGAGGCTTATATTGGTGTTTTAATAGACGATTTAGTGACAAAGGGTACTGACGAACCTTATCGGATGATGACCTCTAGAGCAGAGTACCGATTATTGTTGAGGCAAGATAATGCCGATTTAAGGCTTACTCAAAGAGGCTATGATATCGGTTTAGTCTCTCAAGAAAGATTTGAAGCTTTTAAATCGAAAGTAGTAATGATTCAAAACGAAATGGAACGTATAGGACGAGTTACTTTTAAGCCTGACGATATTAATCCTATACTTGAAAGATATGAAATGAATCCGATGAGTCAATATGCTAAAATGATTGATCTTTTAAGACGACCTGAAATTCATTATTGTGATCTAGAGGCAATTGATAGTGATAGACCTAAAAACTTATCAAGTCAGGTTGTTAAACAGGTTGAAGTAACCTTAAAATACGACGGATATATTAAAAAGCAGTTGCAGCAGGTTGAAAAATTTAAGGCCATGGAGCTAAAGAAAATTCCTGAAACCATTAATTATCATGATATCAAGAGTTTAAGGCTAGAGGCAAGACAAAAACTGACGGATATAAGGCCTTCATCAATTGGGCAAGCCTCTAGAATATCTGGAGTATCCCCTGCTGATATATCGGTTTTATTAATTTATATAGAACAAATGAGGAGAAAGCCACATGTCATTGATTGATTTATTCCGCGAGGTTGACCTATGTGTAAATTCGAATCAAAGCAACCAATTTGAACAGTTTTACAGGTTGCTTATAGAGGAAAATGAAAAGTATAATTTGACAGCTATTACAGAGATGCAAGACGTATATATTAAGCATTTTCTCGATTCTTCTTTAGTTTTTAAATGTGATCTGGATTTATCAAAGGCGCGTGTCATTGATATAGGTACAGGAGCTGGTTTCCCGGCAATTCCTATAAAAATAATGGAACCAGGAATTCAAATGACCTGCTTAGATTCACTCAATAAAAGAATTGGCTTTATACAGAAGGTTTTACAAGAGCTTGACATAAGCAATGTAGAGCTGATTCATGGACGTGCAGAAGATTTTGGGCAGGATTTGAAATATAGAGAACAGTTTGACATTGCTGTTTCACGTGCAGTAGCTGAGTTGAGATTATTACTTGAGTTAGTTATGCCTTTCGTTAAGGTAGGAGGATACTTTATAGCCTATAAAAGTCTAAAATCTGAACAAGAGGTTTTAGATTCAGAGCACGCACTAAAGGTGCTAGGGTGTAAAATAATGGAAATAAAAACCTTTGTATTACCAGGGGATTCTGGAACGAGAGATATCATTATCGTCCGAAAAGTAGCAAAAACACCTGTAAAATACCCAAGAAAACCAGGAATACCAAAAAAATCACCTTTGTAAGACCATACATGCCATACATGTATGGTTTTTTTTTGCATATCTAGTATAATGGAAGTAGGATTCTATTAGGAGGGACTATGGCTAAAACAATTGCAATATTTAATCAAAAAGGCGGTGTAGGTAAGACCACAACTGCAGTAAATTTTTCTTCTGTCCTCGCAAATAAGGGATATAAGGTGTTGCTTGTAGATAATGATCCGCAAGGAAATTTATCAAGTGGTGTTGGCATTGTAAAAGCAGACTTAGAACACTCAATTTACAATGTGCTTATACAGGAAGTGGATATTTCACATGCTATAATAGAAACAGAGTTTCCTCATTTATCGATACTCCCAGGTAGTGTAGACCTCGCTGGTGCAGAAATTGAACTAATAGAGTTTGAAAACCGGGAATTTTTGCTAAAGGATCAATTAGACAAAGTTATGTCTCAATATGATTATGTTATAATAGATTGCCCTCCTTCTCTTGGACTTTTAACGATAAATGCTTTGGTAGCAGCAGATAGTGTTTTAATACCTATTCAATGTGAGTATTATGCACTAGAAGGGGTAAGTCAGTTGGTGAATACCTTTACATTAATCAAGGAAAAGATAAATCCAAAACTAAAAATCGAAGGTGTTCTCTTAAGTATGTTTGATGGAAGAACGAATTTGTCAATTCAGGTTGTTGAAGAAGTGAAGAAGCATTTTAAGCGTTTGGTATATTCAACGATTATTCCAAGAAATATTAGATTAGCTGAAGCTCCTAGTTTTGGCCTACCAATCATTCATTATGACTTAAAATCTAAAGGTGCTGAGGCTTATATGGAGTTAGTAGATGAATTTTTAGATATGGAGGAAATTAATGAATAGAAAATCGGGACTTGGTAAGGGAATTAACGCTTTAATTTCTGATGACGCCATTCATAAAATTGAGACGAACATAAACGCAGAAGGAGAATTGGTTCAAGATATAGATGTTAATTTGATTATACCTAATAAGGATCAACCTCGAAAGCACTTTGATCAAGAAAAAATTGCTTCTTTGGCAGAGTCAATCTCTGAAAATGGTCTCATTCAGCCTATTGTATTAAAACGTAAAGGTGGTTTTTATGAGATTATTGCTGGTGAAAGGAGATGGCGAGCGACTAAGCATTTAGGTTTAAAGAAAATCAAGTCTATCATCAAGGATGTTGATGAGGTAACCATTGCTCAGCTTGCTTTAATCGAGAACATTCAAAGAGAAGATTTAAATGTAATTGAAGAAGCTAATGCTTATAAAAGACTCATTGAAGAGTATCAAGTTACGCAAGAAAAATTGAGTAAAATTGTTGGAAAGAGTCGATCACATTTGACTAATACCATGCGACTCTTAAAACTAGATGATTACATTCAAAAATCTATAATTGACGACGTTATTACACATGGTCATGGTAGAGCATTATTGTCATGTGACAATGATAAACAAAGGGCTTTTGCTTTCGAAAAAATTATTTCAGAGGGATTAAGTGTACGTAAAACAGAAGAATTAACCAAAAACATTGAAAAAGTAATGACTATGAATCGTCAGGGTGCTAAAGTAGCATTCAAGAGCCTTGAAGTGCAGGATTTAGAGAACAAGCTTACTCAGTTTTTTGGAACTAAGGTTACCATTCAAGATAAAAGTAATAAGGGAAAAGTTATTCTTGATTATTACAGTCATGATGATTTAAATAGAATAATTGATCTTATTCATTCTAAATAATGTTTCACGTGAAACAATGCGATATTAATGTTTCACGTGAAACATTAATTCTATAGGAGCATATATGAAAAAAGTTGCTGTTGTAATAAATCCTGTTGCAGGCAAAGGAAAAACAATTAAGTTGCTACCGCAAATTAAAGAAGAATTCAAAAAATATCAACATTTAATAGAGGTATCTTACTACGTTTCAAAGAACCAAGGTGACATTTCTACGATTACTAGAGAGTGTGTAAAAAAGAATATTACTAATTTTGTATCAATAGGTGGAGATGGTACACTTTCTGAAATAGTAAATGGACTTACTTTTGATGAAAAAGCAGCTTACACACTAACGATTGTGCCCGCTGGTACAGGAAATGATTTTGTAAAAAGCGCTGGTATAACTCACAAATCAATGAAGGAAATCATTAAAAACCTTGTTGATGATAATAAGAGGGTCATTGATATTGGTTGTGTAAATGGTTTTTACTTTATTAACACATGTACTTTTGGAATAGATGGTCCCATCGTTGTTGATACAGAGAAGTTTAAAAAAATCCTACCAGGTCAAATGGCGTATTTATTTAGTACAATTAAGAGAGGTATAACCTTTAAACCACAGAGCATAAATCTCGTTGTTGATGAAAAAAGAATGTCATGTGATGCTTTGTTAATCAGTATTGGAAATGGTAAATATGCAGGCGGGGGTATGAAGCTTTGCCCAGAGGCAGAAATTGATGATGGAATATTAGACTTGAGCATCGTGACAAAAGTATCCATACTTAAGTTTATGAAAGAACTGAGAAAGGTATATGATGGTACTTTTGTTGATCTTGAAGAAGTAAAAACATACAAGGGTAAAGAGATGCTATTAGAAGTATTTCCAGTTCCCTACTTCATCAATGCAGACGGAAACATCATAGGGCATACCCCTGCTAGAGTAAACATTATACCCAAAGCACTTTACATCACAAACTAATTCCATTTTATGGTATAAAAACGAGGCTTTTAACCGAAAAAAATTAAGTTGTAGTACCTTAAGTCCATATCAGGCAAAAAACGTTTACAAGGCAAATAAGGAGCAAATAAGTGAATCTTGATGAAATTAAGAAAGTCAAAAGCATTTTTAGAGATACTGGAAGACTCAATGCAAACATTGTGCGAAAAGAAATAGCTATATCGTGGTATCGATGTTTTTTACTAAAGCTAAGTAATAAAACATTATTAGATTCGAGTATGAAAATAGATTCGAATCAACGCAATGGTTTAGGAGATTTTCTATTAACAGTAAATTGGTTGGAATCTTGTGATATTTATGTTTTGAGCGCTGACCTAGAAGTGGAATGGTCTTCTGCTCATAACACATTTTCAATACGAAACTTTGATGAGTATTTTTGTGGAACAAATGCAGCGAGTATTTCAAAAAAAACGCAAAATGATGAGAGTGTATTTTATAGTGAGCATTATTTAGATATGCTCGAAGACTATTGTACATATAGCCTTTTTCTTAAAGAGTCCAGCAAAATCATACTGCTGATGTCATCTGAAATGCTTGACGCGTCACTCCTATTGCAACTAAAAGATAAACTGAGTCATCTCTGTAATGGGATTCAGAGTATAAGAACATCTAAATGTGAGCTAAATTTGAAAAATGTTTTATCTTTTCCGTCTAACTATTATGAGGTTGTAGAGGCATGGTTCCATCGAGTGACACAAAAACATAATCCTATTATAATTAATGGAGATGTGGGCTCAGGTAAAAATACCCTAGCGCTTTTTATAGGGTATAGTCTAGGTTTATTCCCAATTATCATTGATGTAGGAATGCTTAATGAGACTCAGCAACTTCATGTTATAGAAGGGGCTTCTTTAAATCATGAATTACTCATTATTAAAAATGCAAATAGGCTTAGCAAGAAAACGACGAGGTGGTTATTATCCATTATTGACTCGCGTAGTACGTCTGATTCAGAAATCAATCATAAAACAAAGGTGAAGCAGTTCGTTTTCATAGGATTAACGGAGGGCGATATTTATTCACGATACGCTAGCAGTCGCATTATACTGAGTTCATATTCTGGATCGCTTGCAGAAAGAGTAGATATTTTGGAAAATATGATCCATAGATTGAATTTGAAAGGTGAAAACATAGATACTTTAAAGTTCGCCTATGAATCAAGGCATCTAAGTCTCAAGGAAATTGCAAATGCTTTACAGAACACGCTTGAACTAAGTGATATTCATAAAGTTGTAAGCAAATCACACAAAACCTTAGAAGAGATTGAAAAAGAATATATCGTAGAAGTTCTTATTGCATATGAAGGTAACATAGCAGTTGCTTCTGAGGTGCTTGGAATAGGAAGAAGTACCCTATATAGAAAAATTGAAAAGTATCAAATTGATACACAAGCACTCATTAGCCTGTGATATCAAAATAGTACACCTATTGAAATGAATTAAAAAGAGCTTAGCTGTCATAAATATATTTGAAAATGAGAATGTTTCAAAATGAGATAAAAAATATTTTAGAAAGTATAAAATGACCTAGAACGTGTGGCAACAGTGATTAAAGTTGTTTTGGTAAACCGTTTACAGTAGTGTTTATTTTCAAAACATTTCTGTTACCGTTTACAACAACGACATCAAAACCCTACAATTAAACGATTATAGAGTTAAAATATTTGATTTTAATCATTTCTAAATAACAATTGAAATGCGCTGAATAATTCTGTAGAATTAATATATGCTTATAAGATTAAAATATCAAGTGTTTCGTCATTAACAGTAAGTTAACAGTAAACGGTAGAGGTGATTCGATTGTATAAGGTAAGTGATGTATCATCAATGTTGGGTGTCGAGAAAACAGAAATTATAGCAAAAATGATTTCCCATAAGCATCTTTTAGAATCGAATATTGAAAAGCTCGAGGGAGTAACTTATTTTAACGATAAAGCGTTGGATATACTACGCACGTTGTTTAATATAAAAGTTTCTGAACAAGATCAAGTAGAGAAGGATTACTTAGAACCCGTAAGAAGTAAGCAGCTAAGTAGGCATGACAAAGAATACACTGTTATAAAAGACAAAATTTCTATTTTAGCAAACGAGTTAAATCATTTAGATGAAGAGTTACTGCTTAAAGACCAATTAATCCAAAAATATCATGAAAAATTACTCGAAGAGATTGATTTAATGAATAAAATACAAGGACAACTGTTGAAAACTATTTAACTATTGGAGTAGGTGGTTATGTATCGTGTCATAGAAGTTGCAAAGATGTTGGGTGTTAGCAAGGTAACCGTATATAAAAAAATTAATAAAAACAAGAAGCTTTTAAAGGGACATGTTCATACAAGGAGCAATATTACCTACATTGACGATGAGGGAGTCGCAATGATTAAGACGACACTCGAAGAGTTGATTTTTCAAGATCCGCTGGATACGGAGGATTCTAAAAAGGCACTTGTTGAAGAGTTAGATCGTACTGTAAAAATTCTTATGTCTCAAGTAGCCCAGAAAAAAGCACAGCTAGAAAATAAAGATATAATCATAGAATCATATAAAACGTTAATTAAAAGCATTAAGGGCAAGGCACAATATCTTGAAAGTAAGCTAAATGAAACTAAATAGGAGGACATGAGCGTGGTACCTAAGAAATCAATATTTGAACGAATGGGATTTGTCGAATCCCTTAAAGAAGGGCATCAAGATGATGAGCACAAAGAAAGCATGTTGGATGATGATGTTATGACAGTTCCTGAGCCCGATCATGTACCAGATTTATCTACACTTGACAAAAAGGTTGAACAAGCTTTCACACAATCACCGATCGAAGATATGCCAAAAGATATTGGAGACAAATTAGATTTAATTATTGGAGCATACGAGAAAAATAAGATGCTAACCATTGATGAAATCTATAGGAATGCGCAATTGGAATCCGAGGTAAAGCGAACTGTGTTTATGGTAGACGTTTACTTAAAAGCGATACCAGAAAACTTACCTATGGATATAAAGAGAGAAACTGTATTGAATATAATGAAGGTATCTAACATTGGCTTAGACGATTTGTTAAATGATGCGTACAAGCGTATCGATTCATTAAATACAGTACTCGAGGAAACTGTTTCTACGACGCAGGACATCTTTAATAGAAATGACTCTACAATCAGAGAGTTAGAAAAGCGTATTGAAGATTTAAAAGAAATTAATAAAAATAGAAAAAAATTCCAAGAAGATCAAAATACGATGATTGAATATGAAATTCAAAAAATCATTAACTTAGTAGAATTCGTTAAACCAAAGAAGTAATGGCATATGGGTACTTATCGTTTAACCTACAGAGGCAGAATTGCACTGGCGTTGTTTATTTTAGTTTTATGTGTAGGCATTGCTAGAAGTGGACTCTATATTTATGAATATACATTGACAGAGCGTGAATTTATTGTTGATAACCAGCAAGAATTACCTGCAATTGAAACTATCCCACCAGATAAGCCGCAGGATGATGTCGCCATAGAGGAACCAATTGAGGAACCAATTGAGGAGCCAATTGAGGATGTCGCCGAACTGGAACGTGTTTATACACAAGAAGAGCTGCTGTACTTAAGGTCATTTTTGAAAGTGATTACATTTGATCATGAGAGTATGACTTTAGAAGCCTCACAAAGAAAAGCTCTACATGATATAGTTGAAGTGCTTAAAGCTTACTCAGATGAGATTATTGCTATTGATATTAGCGAATCTCATTCCTTAAATGAAGCACGCATGGATGAAATTATTGCTTTTTTTGATACAAATGGTATTGAAAAATCACGCATAAACGTGTATAATCTCGAAGCAGAGGCAAAAGATAGTACAAACTTAAATGAGTCGCCTTTTAATTTAGATTTTTTCATATATTTTGAAAACCATTTTATTGCGACTCCAAAGGTTAAGTAAGCATTCGTAGCTCAGTGGATAGAGCAACCGCCTCCTAAGCGGTAGGTCGGAGGTTCGACTCCTCTCGGGTGCACCAGTAAAAGAAAACCCTAGTATTTTAATGATACTAGGGTTTATTATTACAGCTCTTTTAGGGAGGGAATTATGACCAATCACATTATTTTTATGAGAGAAGCTCTGAAAGAAGCAGAAAAGGCATCAAAAAATAATGAGGTACCCATAGGTGCTGTTATAGTGAAGGATGGTATTATTATAGGTAGAGGCCATAATACGCGAGAATCTGGAGAATCAGTCTTAGGACATGCTGAGATAAATGCCATTGAGGCTGCATCACGCTTCATTGGAGACTGGCGATTGACAGATACAGACATATATGTTACAATTGAGCCCTGCCCTATGTGTTGTGGGGCTATTTATCAGTCTAGGATTAGAACAATCATTTATGGTGCCAGTGATTTGAAAGCAGGTGCATGTGGAGGCTTGTTTCAATTTTTCAGTGTTCCTGGTTTGAATCATTACTGTCATGTTATTGGTAACTGTTTAGAAACCGAGTGCAGTCAAATTGTGCGAGATTTTTTTAAACATAAAAGAAAATAATGGAGAGATGTCCGAGCTGGCTAAGGGGCACGCCTGGAAAGCGTGTAAGGCCGTTAAGGCCCCGCGGGTTCGAGTCCCGCTCTCTCCGCCATTCAATTTTGCCGTGCTAAATGGGGCAGTAGCGGAGCCTTGTAACCTGCAGTCCGCTGTAGCAGGATTGATGCCTGTTTGAGGGACTAGCGTTTAAAGTCAGTCTTAAGCAAGTAATGTTGATAATTGGGTCCTACGCAATAAATACTTGTGAACCCCGTCAGGTCCGGAAGGAAGCAGCGGTAAGCTTGACCATTTATGTGCCGTAGGGGTTCCTGGTTTGAGTTAACTACTTAATAAACGTTTGGATGCTTTTTTCGAAAACAGGTGCACGGCTTACATATAAACATTGCATATTGCAGTGTTTTTTTATTTTTATGGGCATAAACTTTTCAAAGTCATCTTTTTCACATATAATGCTAATAGAAGCGAAAGGTGGTGATTCTTTGACAAGCAAGAAAGAATATAGCAATCCCTTACATAAAGCCATATACATATATGGCATATTGAACATGCTTACAATACCAGTATTGCTAGCGATATATATCATGGCAACGGAGAGTCACTTAAGCCTAGGGTTAGCACTTATATTTAGCGTGCTTTCAATTGGAATGGTTTACATTGCTACCTTATGTGTGATTAAGTTTGTTAATAAAGTTAATACTCATTTCAATAACAATTTCGGCAAAAGAAATGTTGAGTTTATATATACTGAGCTTCAAAACTACCAAAACGTTTATTCTGAGTATAGAAGAAAACTAGAATCAAAAATGAGTCGTGTACAGCACTTAAAAGATCACCTTCTTCAAATTGAAAATGAAAAGAAAACGCTCCAAGGTGAGTACGAAAAAAGAAAGAAAGAATCTTTTGATAAAGCTCAAAGGCTAACAAACATGAAAGGTCATTTTAGAGAAATAGGCAATGCACTACCTCTTAAAATTTGGAAGTGTGATGCAGAAGGACATATTATTTTTGGTAATGACTTGTTTTATCAAAACGTACCGAAGGATGAGTTGCACACTATTAGCGACTATTTAATGCTAAATGACTCGCAGTTTAGTTTACTTAGAAAACGAGATTTTGGTGAGATTATTTTTAAGTTTAAGAATGGTGAACTCCTTTCCGGAAGAACGACTCGGATCTTTGATGAAGGTGTTCTAAAAGGCATACTCTTTATTTCTGCAAGTAATACTTATGAAAAGGAAATGATGCATCAATATTTGAAAAAAAATAGAGAGCTCTATATTATGCATGAAATTGGTAGAATTGTTAGCGGTAAAAATTCAATTGAGAGCATGCTACACCATGCATTACGAAAATTGTCCTTTTTAGAGAACTTACAGTTTGCTACAGTAAGGTTAGCAAATGATCAAGAGGAGCTTGCTTTAATTGCCTCAAATGGAACAGAAAGCACGTATCAATTAGAGTCAGTATTAAAGCCAAGCAAATCACATATGTACTACGCTTATAAACGAAATGCCGTTCTAGTCGTAAATAAAAAAGAGGATATGATATATGATGAGGAGTTCGTAAAGCAAGTGCTTGAAAAGGGGTATAAGATTGCCTTTATTCCATTAGCTAACTATAAAAAATGTTATGGCGTGTTAACGGTTGTCACGACCTATCCATTTGCTTCAGATAACCTGATGCTTTTAGAAGGAATTTCCATCAATTTGACAATAGCCATTGAGAAAATACTTTTATATGATCAATTAAAGAGCAGTTACTTCAAAACCGTTGAGGCTTTTGTTACAGCTACTGAGTTTAAGTCCGAAAAATACAGTGGCCATTCGAGACGTGTTGCAGAAACATGTAAGGCTATTGCTGAAAAAATGTATCTCTTAGACAATGAAGTCGATGAAATTTATATAGCGGGCTTACTTCATGATGTTGGAAAGCTCGCATTTTCAGACTCTGTGTTTGATGAGGAGGAAGAAGTTGATAACGTTAGCCATGGGAAAACAGGTAGAAAGATGGTTCAAGACGTTGGTTTAACATCAGACATATTAGATGGCATTGAGCACCATGCCTTGCATTTTGATTTAAGCAATGGCGATGATTTGTGCCTAACTGAACAGCCTTTTTATGCTCAAATTATTAGGATTGCCAACGATTTGGACTACTTTGTCCATTCGAAAGGAAATAAATACAAGCCTATTGATTTTATAGAATATGCAAAACTCTACTCTGGACATTATTATTCACCTCAGCTTATACGTATTCTCGAATCCATATTTTTGGATTCTAGCCATCATGCACATGATATTTACTCATGATAGGGGATAAGGATGAAAAAATCATTTAGGAAAAGTATTTTAAAAGGACAGCTTGTTTGTATTAACCTGCCTGTGAGTATAGTATCAGTAATCTTTGCTAAATATGCTTTAAATATTAGTGGTAGAGGTCTTTTGATATGGATGCTTGCATTCATTAGCATGCAATATGCAATTTACGCGATGATTAAGCCCTTTTTCAAAAAAGCGTTTGATGTGTCCTATATGCATAATCATGAACTGCTTAGCGCAAGCAAAGACACCCAGTTTGCTTCTGTTGGAGTAGAACGATTTGCTCAGCTTTATACGTCGCTTTCATTTTCTGAGCAAGTGATGACGCAAATTCAGAAAGACATTGATCTTCTTACACAGGAAAATGCTGACTTAAAAAGGAACATTGAAGGAGTAATAGACTCATCAAAGCAGTTGGATCGAGCATTTAGAATTGAGGCGGATACCATATCGTCTTTAGTTCAATCAGTTCCTCAATTGATTATTGTCTTTGATCAACAAGGTAAGCTTATAGAATGGAACGAGGCTTTCAAACGCCGCTATGGCTTATCAAATCAAGACTTAAATAAACTCAATGTTAGTACTATGTTTACGTCGGAAATAACAGAAAAAACGATTTTAGAGCAACTAAAGAAAGCAACGGACCATTCCGTCTTTTTAACATTATCTATTGTTAAGGACAAAGATATTTTGAAAGAAGGGATTTCATTCAGAGTAGTGAGTGAAGAAAATCAACGTTTTACTGCTATTGGTAAAGTAACGAACGAAGACATTGCAATGCAAGCGAAAATATTAAGAAAAAATCGAGAGCTTGAGTACATCAATCAAATTAATTCTTCGTTGATTAGTAACTGGGATATTGATGAGCTGCTTGATAATATTATGAAGCGTATGGATTCGCTTTTTGATATTTCCTTTGGTTGCTTATATGTACTGGATGATGCATCAAAGTGGGAGTTAAAGAAAAGTACACTTAATAAAATGTCCCAAGATCAACTTAGATCCCTCAATATCACACACTATTTTTCGAGTGAATGGCAAAAAAACAGCACGGTCCAAACCATTGACATGAGATTAGCAGATCAGGTTCACGTGGATTACCTAGTGATTGCTCCACTGGAAATAGACGGAAAAGCCATTGCTGCAATGGCAATAGGCATACATCATGAATTGAGTAATAGTGATGAAAACCTCTTAAAAATGTTTAATCATCAAGCTGCAATGGTCGTTCAGAGGGCAATTTTGTATGAACAATTACGGAAGCAATATTTAAACACCATCGAAGCGCTTGTCAATGTCATCGAAGCAAAGGATAAGTATACAGAGGGTCACTCAAGGCGTGTTTCGAGATTTGCTGTTGAAATTGCTAAAAAAATGAGATATAGTAATGAAGATATTGAAAACGTTGAGATATCAGGCCTTCTTCATGATGTTGGAAAAATTGGAATCCACCAAAGTATTTTAACAAAAGAAGGTAAGTTAACAAATGAAGAGTATGAAATCATGAAAGAACACCCCTTAAAAGGTATTCAAGTATTGGAGTCTATTGGTTTAAATAATAAAATCAGGGATGGGATCTTGTATCATCACTTACGGTATGATTTAAAAGGCTACCCTAAAGCGGACCATGAGTTAAAAAGTTTACCAGAGTTTGCTGCAATCATTGGTGCAGCAGACGCTTTTGATGCAATTACCTCAGCTCGATCATACTCAAAGGCTAGAAGTGTGGAAGAAGCAATCGGAGAGTTAGAAAAGCATGAAGGCACCCAGTTTTCTCCCTCAATGGTTCATATATTTAAAACGCTTGTTGAGGAAGACTACCAAACCATAATAGAGATTATTGAAGATAAAATGTAAAATGAGGAGAACTCAATGTCTTACCAAGCATTATATAGGCAATGGCGGCCGAATCACTTTGATGACGTTATTGGACAAGACCATATTATTCTGCCATTAAAGCATCAAATTATAACACAAACATATGGCCACGCGTATTTGTTTTCGGGAACCCGGGGAACAGGAAAAACATCCACTGCCAAAATTTTAGCTAGAGCTGTAAACTGTTTAGACATTCAAGATGGAAACCCTTGTAATGCATGTGATAATTGTTTAAGTATAATGGATGATCAGTTCATAGATGTGGTTGAGATGGATGCCGCTTCAAACAACTCTGTAGACGACATTCGTGAGCTAAGAGAGCATGTTAAATTTTCGCCATCAAAGGGTAAGTTTAAGGTTTACATTATCGATGAGGTCCACATGCTATCGCAAGGCGCCTTTAATGCTTTGCTTAAAACTTTAGAAGAGCCTCCAGAGTATGTGATGTTTATTCTAGCGACAACAGAAATTCAAAAAATACCCGCTACAATCTTATCAAGATGCCAAAGGTATGAGTTTAAACGCGTGTCATATGAAGCATTACAAACGAGATTAGAGCATATATGCGATAACCTTGACATTCAATATGAATCGGATGCCATTAAACTGATTATCGAGAAAAGTGATGGTGCAGTTAGGGATTCGCTTAGCACGCTAGATCAATGCTTAAGCAGTGGGCAAAAGGGCCTTACAATTGAGTCTGTTGTCGATACATTAGGTATTGTTGAAAAAACACATTTGGCATTAATGGTCCAGCTAATGAGCCAGTATCATGTTCCAGAAGTTTTAAAGCAGGTAGGAACCATTGTCGATTTAGGAAAAGATTTAAGCCAGTTTTTAAATGGGCTTATTGAAACCTATCGTGACTTGCTGATTGCAAAAATGGTCAAAGACAATCATGAGTTACTCATAAAAGCTTCGAATGAGTACATTGATACTTTAAGAATCATTGCTGAGGACGTATCCCAGACACACATCGCCCGCGCTTTAGAGCAACTAATAGACCTATCAAAAACCATAAAATATTCTCAAAATAAACGAATTATGTTAGAGTCAACGTTGATTTCAATCATGAGTCCAGACATTCACAGTAACCTAAACGCCCTTATTGAACGCATCGAACGTTTAGAAAAAAAACAACCGGTATTAAGTGTCGCAGAAGATCGCATGGATAAAAGCCCAGAAGCAACTAAGACTGATGAAAGCAACGGTATTCAAGAGTTTATTGAGTTCACAGAGGAAGCGATTGATTGCGGTATCATAAGTGAGGTATGGGGGCAGTTTTTAGCATTTATACATGAAAAAAAGGTTTCTTTATCACCCTTTTTAGAAGGATCAAGGCCGATTGCTTTAAAGGGAA
>WPCG01009207.1_pt1 | contig 16922 bp, 13 predicted proteins | sample 5403311 | NCBI WGS metagenome assembly WPCG01 (sample SAMN12869467, study PRJNA574797) | sludge metagenome | isolation source: wastewater treatment of Control | place: China:Beijing | collected 2019-05-17 | reverse complement strand
ACGCGCCACAGGTGGCGCCACTTGCCGGAGCGCTGCAGCTCCTGGGCGTAGGCCTTCTCGGTGGCCTTGATCTCGGCGGCCTGCTCGGCCGGCATGGACGGGGGCAGCTTGACGGTCATTTCCACCTGAAACAGCATGGCTCGATCCTCCGGTTGTCGTGTCGTGGGCTTACTTGCGCGCGTAGTGCGCCAGCTTGTCTTCGTCGAGGGTGATGCCGAGGCCGGGGCCGGCCGGCAGGTCCACGCCGAACTCGCGGTAGTGGAGCGGCTCGACGACGATATCGTCCTTGAGCAGCAGCGGGCCGAACATCTCGGTGCCCCAGGCCATCTCGGGCAGGGTCGCCCAGGCGTGCAGGGAGGCGGCGGTGCCGATGGTGCCCTCCAGCAGGGTGCCGCCGTAGAGACCGATGCCCGCGGCCTGGGCCACGTGGGCGAGTTCCAGCACGCCCTGCAGGCCGCCGGACTTGGCGATCTTGAGGGCAAAGGCGCCACTGAAGCCGCCACGGGCCAGGTCGAGGCCGTCGCGGGCGTCCTGCACCGCCTCGTCGGCCAGCATCGGCACGTTGAAGCGGTCGGCCAGGCGGATCAGGCCGGCGTGCTCGCGGGCAGGGATGGCCTGCTCGATCAGTTCGATGCCGGCGTCCTGCAGGGCCTGGATGCCGTAGACGGCGGTGGATTCGTCCCAGGCCTGGTTGACGTCGACGCGCACGCTGGCGCGATCGCCCAGGGCCTCCTTGATGGCGGCCACGTGGCGCACGTCCTGCTTCACCGGGTTGGCGCCGATCTTCAGCTTGAAGTCGCAGTGGCGGCGCTGCTCGAGACGCAGCTGCGCCTCCTCGATATCCTTGGCGGTATCGCCGCTGGCCAGGGTCCAGAGCACCGGCAGGTGGGTCTGGCGGGCGCCGCCCAAGAGCTCGGCCACAGAGAGGCCCAGCCGCTTGCCCTGGGCGTCGAGCAGCGCGGTCTCCAGCGCCGACTTGGCGATCATGTTGCCGCGGGCGTGGCGGTTGAGCAGGGCGCGCAGGGCGTTGACGTTGCCGGAGGGCTGGCCGATCAGCAGCGGCGCCAGGTAGGCGTCGATGTTGCACTTGATGCTCTCGGGACTCTCGGGGCCGTAGGCCAATCCACCGATGGTGGTGCCCTCCCCCAGACCCTCGATGCCATCGCTGTGGCGCATCCGCACGATCACCAGGGTCTGGCAGGCCATGGTGGTCATGGAGAGCTTGTGGGGACGGATGGTCGGCAGGTCGACCAGCAGCGTCTCGATGGCGTCAATCACGGTCGTCATAGGAAAGGCTCGGTCCAGGGAAATATCGGGAATGACAAGCAGTGTGATTGCCCCGCGATGACGAAACCAATATTATTTGAGCACCTTGCCATACCCTGGAGGGTATAATGGAGCTGCGTCAGCTACGCACTTTCTGTATCGTCGCCGAGGAACTCAACCTGACCCGGGCCGCCGAGCGGCTGCATATGACCCAGCCGCCGCTCTCCCGCAAGATCAAGGCCCTGGAGGAGGAGCTCGGCTCGCGCCTCTTCGTCCGGAGCCCGCAGGGGCTTGCCCTGACCGCCACCGGCCGCTTCCTTCACGAGCAGGCTCGCCAGCTTCTGGATAAGGTGGAGACCACGGCAACGGCCATCCGGCGCATGGAGCAACGCCAGCGCGCCAGGCTGGGAATAGGCTTCGTCCCTTCGGTCTTTCACGACCAGCTGCCGTTGCTGGCAAGGGAGCTGCGCGAAAAAGATGACATTGAGCTCACCCTGATCGAGCTGACCACGGTGCAGCAGGTCCACGCCCTCAAGACGGGGCGCATCGACATCGGGTTCGGAAGGCTCCGGATCGATGACCCGGAGGTGGAACAGGAGGTGCTGTTCGATGAGCCGCTGCTGGCCGCACTACCGGAACATCACCCCCTCGCCGGCACTACCCCAACGCTGGAGGCACTTGCAGCTTATCCACTGATTCTCTTCCCCTCTCATCCCCGCCCCAGCCTGGCGGATATGATCCAGGGCCTGTTCTACCAAAGAGGGTTGACCATCAGCGTTGTACAGGAGACCAATGAACTCCAGACGGCACTTGGCCTGGTTGCATCGGGACTAGGCATCACCCTGGTGCCGGAGCAGGTCAGAAATGTTCAGCGCTCGGGCATCCTGTATGCTCCGCTAGCCGATAGGGCCCTCTCCGCACCGGTCATATGCAGTTTTCGGCAAGGCGAAAGGGAATCGGAAAGAATAGCGGACACCATTGCGCGACTGGCCAGTGGCCAGGCCCCGCCAGGGTAAGCTATTGGCATCGTTTTACCACTCCCCTCTCCCGTCAAGGACGCCTGGAACTACGAACTCGAAAGGGTCGGCGCCGCCGCTTGCGACGCCCCGCATGCTATCCTCACCCGAATACGCTGTCCCACGCCGCTGGCTCACAGGAGGATGCCTTGTCCGCCACCGGGAAGAAACGCTTGCCCATCGGGATTCAAACCTTCTCCGAGATCATCGAAGGGGGCTACTACTATGTTGACAAGACCCCGGTGATCGAGCGTCTGGTACAGCAGAACAAGTTCTACTTCCTCTCCCGCCCGCGGCGCTTCGGCAAGAGCCTGCTGCTCGACACGCTGCGCTGCCTGTTCGAAGGTCGCCAGGCGCTGTTCCAGGGACTGTATATTCACGACCGCTGGGACTGGGAGCAGACTCACCCGGTGATTAGGCTGAGCTTTGGCAGCGGCGTGATGCGCAACCGTGAGGAGCTGGACGAACGCATCCGCCACCAGCTGCGCAAGAGTCGCGAGTCACTAGACCTGCCTACCACCCCCAAGGCGGACATTCCTGGCGAGTTCTTGGATCTGCTGGAGCTGGCTCACCAAGTAACCGGCCAGACGGTAGTCGTACTGATCGACGAGTACGACAAACCCATTCTCGATAATATCCTCGACCCTGAGCGCGCAAGAGAACTTCGCGAGGGGCTGAAGAACCTCTACAGCGTCTTGAAGGACGCTGACCCGCACCTACATCTGGTGCTGATCACTGGCGTGTCCAAGTTCAGCAAGGTCAGTCTGTTCTCTGGCCTTAACAACTTACGTGATATTACACTATTGCCAGAGTTCGCAACGATCTGCGGCTATACCGACGATGATATCGACAGGGTCTTTGCTCCAGCGCTGCCAGGCCTGGACCGTGAGGCCATTCGTGAGTGGTATAATGGCTACCGATGGGGGAGCCAAGGCGTCATGTCGGTATACAACCCCTTCGATGTGCTACTTTTGCTGCAGAACAGGGAGTTCGGCCCCTATTGGTTCGAGAGCGCGACACCGACGTTTCTGGTGGATATCCTCAGGCAACGGGGCGTCTTCACGCCGCAGCTCGATCAGTGGGAGACGGAGTACGAGCTGCTCAGCCAGTTCGATGTTGATGACATCAGTACCGACGCCCTGCTCTTTCAGACCGGCTATCTGACGATTCAGAGCGTCGAGGAGCCTATGCTGGGCTATCGTCAATATACACTTGGCTTTCCTAACCGAGAAGTAGAGACAAGCCTGAATCATGCCCTCCTTACTTCCTTGGGCGTCGAGGATGGTCCAAGTCATCGCCGTAGCCTGTTCAAGCACTTGCAGCAGCACAACTTGACGGGCCTGGAAGCCCACCTAAAAGCGCTCTATGCCGGCCTACCTCACGACTGGTACCGCAACAACCCGATCGCCAAATATGAGGGTCACTATGCGAGCGTGTTCTACAGCCACTTCGCTGCCCTCGGCGTGAACGTCACGGTAGAAGACGCCAGCCACCATGGCCGAGTGGACATGACGGTAGAGGCCTTTGGCCATCTCTACCTGTTCGAGTTCAAGGTGGTGGAGCAACTGCCCGAGGGCAAGGCGCTGGAGCAGATCCAGGCCCGCGGCTATGCCGACAAGTACCGTGCCGCCGGCAAGCCGATTCACCTGATCGGGGTGGAGTTCTCCCGGGAGCAGCGACAGATCGTGGCTTTCGATATCGAGACAGAGAACCGGCCGTGACCGAGGGTGCGACATGCCTCAGCTATAGTCACCGCCCAGGGCTTGACATCACCCATGCTGCTTGGCTAGAGTACCTGTGCGGAGCAAACGAATCCGCGGCATCGGTAGCTAGCCGATTCACAAAAATAGCAATTGACTAGCGTTTTTCGGCCCACCTTGAGCCGGGAAGCGCCCCTCCCGAGACCGTCAGCATCTCTCGTGCAACTTATGCATTTATCTGCATTGTTGCACAATAGTTTTTCCTACGATGCGACCATGCCGAATGCCGTCTGACGTTCGCCACGGGTCCTCGACGGCATCCTGATTTTCAGCTCGCGCAGCTCTGCTCACGCTAGACGTTCCTCTCATCCTGAGACGAGCGCCCAGCCGTGGGCTATCTGCGTTTACGCGTACCGTTGTCGAGCCGACGCTCGAGAATCGTGAGCGCGTGTGCTGCCTAGCCCACCGGCTTCACGGTGCGGACTGACGAAATGCTGCCCTCGGGCAGCGCGTGATTTTATGCCCGCTTATCACATATATCCAACGTCATCCGCAACCTAGGAGCCCCACCTGATGCGTCCGAACACCGCCACACCCCTCGCCGTACAGCTGCACCTCCTGCCAACTCACTCACTGAGCGTGTTGGCGCACCTGCAGGTGCGCAGCATCCCGGACCTGCTGCCCGTGCCCCCTCACATCATGAGCACCGATGATCAGTCACCACACATGCTCAATCATCCCCCAGTGCTGCTCGTTAAGGACGGCGGCGGCGAGGAGGTGTTGAACATAGATTGCGTAAAAATCCAGCTCAACATTGTCGACGATAAATCATTGCCCAACGAGCCTGTACCAAGCCGACTCTTCGTCTATGTCATCGATGCATCTAACACCAACATTTCAACACGCACCCTAAATTTTATATTCGGAGACCTTCAGAGGCTCCACTATCGAAAGACAGAAGCAGCTGGCGAAACTGTCGACCTCCAAAGAGCAGTCATCGAAACGTTTGTTAGTGACAAAGAGCTCAACACATCTATCGCGCGTGATATTTTTAATAGAACATCTCTTGCAAGCCGTCACCATATGAAACTATTTGCTGCAACCAGGCTTAAAGCTAAAAGGCTAAGAAACTTGATAAAAGAGGCATACCAAAAAATGGGCATCGTTTCAAACGAGACGAGTACACCTTCCAAAGGGGCGTCAAAAACCAAGAGTTCCCGAACGAAAAAACAAAGCAAAAACACGCCACCACGGCACGTAGGCTGTGTCGACCACACCAGTACGCCTGTCCGATATCATAGCCAAGAAAAAAAACTTACACTAAGCACCAAAAAAAATAAAACAGCAGGCTCTAACGCAGCAGGAGGGAGCCCTGCTACTGAGCATCAGATGCCGATCAATTTTGATGAGCCATCACAATGAGCAATGAGAAGCATCTCTACCCGCACGAGATTATAAAGCCTTGGCAAGAGGCCGTAGAAAATCTTGACCTACCTACGGAAGAGGCAAGAATTATCATGGCTATTGTTCAGTATTCTCAACCGCCGCCATCACTGGACTCACTCATTAAAGCGGCAGAGCTATATAGCCATGATCAAGGCACGTCCATCGATGATGATATTATACGAAAATTCGAACGCTCAGACGATATCAGCCAAATAAAACCAAAATCATTCGGGACTAGCCATCCCGTATTTTACGCATTTACCCTGCCCACCAAGCTTGGCAAATTCAAGTGCTGTACGACACAGCGCACGAGAGAACTGCTCAGCGAACTCTTCCATGACGCCAAGCGGAGAGGGAATGTATCTGCAAACAGGTTTTATGAACATTTCATTGCGGCCAGGGACGTTATGATCGTGCTCATGAAAACCGGATGGGAAACCGACCAAACTGAAAAAATCAATAAAAACAAACTTCTTATTTCCTTACGCGGCGACCATATGTATGGGTACGCCACAGATCAGATAAAAGAAAAAATCTACACATTTGAAAAAATTGTTAGGGGAGAGCTTCTTCCCGGCGGAATTAAATATAAACGCACCGGTGGTCGAGTTGGCTCGGGCAGCAATGACGAAAAGCACGACATATGGCATGAAGAGCGCATAGCGAAATTGGCGCAGCTAACAAAGAAAACACCTAATAAAACACGAATCACTGCCAGCGATAACGTTGGCAATGACAGTAATGAAAGCACAGAGTTGCTCAATATTGGCATGGAGATAAATCAAAGACATACTGCAGGTAAGGAGGCAGATAGAGATGTCGGCGAAGCCCTCTATCTACAACAACCAACCCTGAACACTCTGACATTGTCAGATAGTCGTGAATCGGTTCGTCATTGGCTCGCTGGAGCCCCAACTTCGTCGATCAAGACGGTAACGGACATGGGACGACTAACGCCTGACCTCGTAAAACAGGCCATGGAGATACCGCTATCATCTCTTTGCCGAATCTTTGCTAGCCTACTGATCAGCACCGGCCTGCCACCCAAAAGACTGACTCAGCTCTCAGCAATTCGAAACCACACTCTGGAACACATCATCCACCGTGGAGATAATCGGCCCTACTGGTTGCCTAATCTACGGCTACTCTGCTATCAACTAACAGATGGTCCCACAAAAAATGACGCTAACCCTGCCGCCAAATGGGTCATACTGCACCTGCCGAAGTCAGTGGCTTCAGAATTGGATGACGCAGATAAAGACATAAAAAACCGGCCTTTTTATGGCGTACAATCAGAACTTAACCGTCAACTAAAAAAATTCTTTACCGCCACACCCGGAATAATTCCGACAACCAACCGGTTGAGTGCCACCAGCTGGCTGTACTGCCGCCCGTATGCAGTGGACGATATTGCCGCCGCGATGTTATCTGGAAATTTTGGGCTCGGTATGGCAGCGCCGGCCGCGTACCGTGAGGTTCCTCGGCAAGAACACCAGAAGATTTTTGAAAATACTCTACGGGAGCTCGGCTGGCATGTGCCTGAAACTATAGGGGCACCGCTCAATGCAGCCACGACCGATAATCTCGATTTGAGCACTGCAGGGTCAGCAGTGGCAAGACCGTCGAACGAGTTTTCTGCCATATTTGAGCAGTTGAAGCATGCGATGAAATCGCCTAGCGCTCAGCTGTCCAGATGGTGGCCGGGTGAGCCAATACCGTTGGCAGCTGTCATTGAACTCTACCAATTAGTGTCTGCCTATGAACTGCTAGCGTGGCAGCTCTCTACAGGAGCGCGCCCTATAGGACCCGGCAGCAAAAACTATCTTGGTAATTCGTTACAGTGGATCTATGACAAGAATTCTTCGATTGGAAGAGAGTCTCGCGTCATCCCTCTTTTAGCCAGCATACGCAATAGTCTTATATCGCTTCATAACTGGACCTCGTCCATCCTCCACCGCTTGAACCAGAAAGGCGTCAATGTCAAAGATCAACGCAAAGGGGATAGGAAAACACCTGGCTGGATGGAAATATCAAGGCGTGGAAATTCGATAAAAGTGCGCGACATGATGTGGCAAGATTTAGCCACTCTAACCGCCATAGACGTGGCAATATGGCCGCCTAATGTTTGTCGTCATTCTACCGCCACCTGGTTACGTCAGCATGCCCCGGATGCCCAAGTTGACCACTTACTCGGCCACACGCGGTTCGGCAGAATGCTGGCCTCGACGCAAGCAGAAACCCCCTTGGGACAACAGCACGACTTGCGAAAATTGCTGACCACCTGGTTGAAGCAGTGTGGTTATCGCCCACTTCATTGGAACCAAATGCCATGGAAATAATGTCGTCGACTAAGCTGATCAGTCTATGGAAAGTAGAGAAAAACCGACTAGTCAAACCATCTTTTCTTCCTGATACGAAGTGGATGCTCAATGCGATTTTTAGAAACAGACAGGTTAACCAGATTTCTCTCGACGCCAGCGAAGTCAAAAAGCTCGTGAGTGGACTCTTCGACCATCATAAAGCGACTGGACAACCCATCAGCCGCAAGCAGGCCCGACAACGCGTCAATCGCCTCCTAGAGCAGATTAATAGACTGCCTAACATTCATGCTGTGTTGATTCCCGAACCTGTTCTGGCCCATCGTCCGACGACATTACCCAACTCGGCAAGGTCATTTTCAGCGGCGGAAGAGATGGTTGAGCTAGATCGCCAGCTGCTCGTTTGGTGTCGTAAAGCGGGTTCAAAAACAGCGTGGATGCTCCTACTAGCTATTCGATTAATGACACGACTCGGCATGGGTGAGAAGGTCATGCTGGGCACACTGTCACAGCTGACGCTTCGGCATCTTGACAAGAAAAACAAATCCATCAACATTCCCTCTTCGCCTAATTCCGCTGGGCATAGTGATGGGCATTATCGCATTAGATTACCCGACGACATATGGCTACCATTGCGCTCCATCATTACACGAAATAAATCTTACCCGGCAGACGCATGGCTGTTTGCGAATGATGCGACATCTATGGCGCTTTCGATAGACGAGCGCCGGAAGGTGCTGCGCCAACAATTAATCAGAATTTTTCGAGAGATGCTAAAAAATATAGAAACTTCCAAAAACACTACTCATGGCCATCTTACTAGCTGGCCAAAAATGATTAACGCATGTCAGTATGTTCCCATTCTTAAAGGCATCCCCCCGCTGTGGGGCACGTTACTGCGCAATTACCCACTACCCACCTGTACGCCTATCCCTCTGCTTCTAGGTCAAGCTGGTGCTAATCATTATTCTCCGGGCAGTCGACTTGGGCGTTTGCCAGACCGCCCGTCACGAGATGACCATGATGATCTCGGAAAAACCAGACAAACGCCCACAGAGAATGAATTACACGTTTCTCGTCCGGCTGGTCTTCATGTGGTCCCTACCGACCATCTTCCCAGTGACTGGGCAAGACAGGCAAAAAAAATTCTTCAGAATTTCATTTTTGAAGCATCTAGAATTTCGAATAAATATGTACATGCCAAACCGCATGAACCTAAAATGCAGGCGCTCCTGGAAACACACGAAAGAAAGCTACAACAACTGATCCAACTTCCGGGAAACTACCCCACATGGGTGCTAAACTTCATCTACCACACACTAGTAACACAAAAAAACAACATCAGTACCGCCAAAACATATCTATCACGCCTTACGCCTATTTCGATTTTTTTTCATGACGCTGTGCTAGACATGAGCGACTGGGATGATGACGTAACACATGAGCTGGAGATTTTCGCCAATCATGGTAATCGCTGGTCTGATGCCACTATTGAATCTTTCCAATCGGCATTCACATCTTTCATTAGGTTCTGCAAAAAGCATGACATACTTGAGGACGTTACGCTTCCCAAAGGGTCAAAAAACCTTACACCAAGCGTACTAAGAACTCGAGTACTATCACCCGATCATATGGACACTGCATGGGAAGAATTGACTAAACATGCAGCAGCGGGTTCGGCAAGCCATATGAAGGCTCTCGTTATCTCACTCGGATTCTATGGAGGCCTACGCGCCTCGGAAATCGAGTCTTTAACGCTTCGAGACATCCAGGTTGGCATCCCTGAAAATAGCAGAGGAAGGAGCTGCTGGATCGATATCCTCGGCGGAAAAACGGCAGCGGCGAGACGTCGTATCGCGCTGCATATCATGGCACCACCATCGGTGGTGGAACAGCTGAGGGGATGGGTTGAGGTGCGCAGGCATTCATGCAACGGAACTGCGCTTTCAGATATCGCATTGTTCGGCCCTCGTCACTCGCCTGATGCTTATAAACGACGTTATCTTATCACTCTTGCCATTGAAGAGATGCGATATCGCCTCGGCGAAGACATCGATTTTCATGGACTTCGCCACGCTGCTGTATCGTGGACGCTACTGCGTCTACATGCGTCGCAGAATCCGGGATTTGCAGATACACTTCAGCATCGCCATCATTGGATGTTTCAACCGGAAATTCTGCAAGAAACGCTACGCTATTTCTGCGGCGCTGAAGGACCTGACACTCTTGCTAGGGGCACCGTTCTGTTGCATGTAGCGAAATGGATCGGACACCGTGATCCTGCCACTCTGCTCGAGAATTATGCCCATACATTGGGGCTTATTCATGGAGATATTCTGGCGCCAAAGCGCTCCAAAAGTCGTGACAAATGACGTTATATATGCGGACACTGACAGCCACGGCGGGGCTGACGCCGCAGGCAGAACACCCAAGCGACGACATGCACAGCTAGTACTACAGTCGTACCTACTGCAGTTCTCGTTCACATGTTGTCATCCGGGCTTGCTGCTGCCGACAGTGGCACAGCCAAGCCCGATATTGGTGCTTTCGTCGCCAATCCGACCAAAGCCTGTTTCATCCAGAACCAGAACACCGTCAGGCGAGCCCAGCATATCGATCACCCACTGGCGGAGGACATCGCGTGCCGCGTCCGCATCCCAGCGGGCTCGATCCAACAGGTACTGACTGCACCCCATCTGGGGTGGCATCGCCAAGCCACTCGGCAAGATGCCAGCTGTTCTTACGTTCACACTGACTGAGTAGCCCCTAGATATAGCGTAGAGCTCGAGCTCGCGTTTCCGAACGTGGAAAGAGTGGGCCTAACCGATCCGTCAGGTCATCCAACAATGCTGAGACAGAGAGATCCAGCTCTTGCATACTTCACCGCGTGATCGCTTCCATATCAACCACATGCATTGTAGCTCATTGAGTTACGGCTGTAGTACTAGTAGCTAAAGCACAAAGAGCACCCGCCGGAACTCTTCACGAGACATCACGTTGCGCAGCCGAACCAGCTCCATCTGCGTCGTTTGATAACCCCAGCCAGACGGCTTATGCCAACTGCTTCACGTCATCGACTGCAAGCTCGAGAGGGAGTAGACCGACCCGATACAGCCGTTTGCGTGTGAAGGAAGCTGTCATGACTCACCCTCGCTGGCACGACGACTATCGCTCCTCGCCTTCTTGCAAGCTCAGGAGCAAATCTGAGTAAAGCGCCTCTGCATCTAGGCCACTTTCACCATCAATCTCATCAAATTTTTCGATCAAATCGTCTATCGCATCGCACAGCGCCAACGTTTCAGCCGTATCACCCCGCTGAGCAATATAGTGGACCCTGAAATCAAGACACTGGTTTAAGATATGCCGAGGCCGATTTCGAAGGGACCAGAGATGTCGAAACAGAAACGTAACACCCACTCACCGGAGCTGAAGGCCAAGGTCGCCCTGGAGGCTGTCCGTGGCCTGAAGACGGCGAACGAAATCGCTCAGGAATTCGGTGTCCACCCTGTGCAGGTCGGTCAGTGGAAGAAGGCCCTCCTGGCGGACTCCGCCTCCTTGTTCGACAAGAAGCGCGGGCCAAAGCCAAAGCCCGAGTACCAGTCAGACGAGAAGCTCTACGGGGAAATCGGCCGTCTGAAGATGGAGCTCGACTGGCTGAAAAAAAAATCCGGAATCAACCTGCCATGATCCGCCGCGGCTGGATCGACGCGGCCGACCGAGTGCCGCTGCTCCGCCAGTGCGCCCTGGCAGGGGTCGCCAGGTCCACCGTTTACGCTCAACGGCAGCCAACGGAGCCTTCCGAGCAGGATGTCGAACTCTGCCATGCGATCGATGAGATCTACACGCAATGGCCGTTCTACGGTAGCCGCCGGATGGTCGTGGAACTCGGTCGCCATGGCTTTCGCGTCAATCGCAAGCGCGTGCAGCGGCTGATGCGCGGCATGGGGTTGGCAGGTATGGCGCCGGGCCCCATGACCAGCCGGCCGCATCCTGAGCACAAGGTCTACCCGTACCTGCTGCGCGGCGTGTCGATCACACGCCCCAATCAGGTGTGGAGTACCGATGTGACGTACATTCGGGTGGCGCGCGGCTTCGTGTACCTGGTCGCCATCATCGACTGGTATAGCCGCAAGGTGCTCAGCTGGCGGGTGAGCAATACCATGGAGGCGTCCTTCTGCGTCGACGCCTTGGAAAGCGCCCTGCGGCTACATGGCACGCCGGAGATCTTCAACAGTGACCAAGGCTCGCAGTTCACGAGCCAGGCCTTCACGGGGGTGCTCAAGCAAGCCGGCGTCGCCATCAGCATGGACGGCCGTGGGCGCGCGTTCGACAACATCTTCGTCGAGCGGCTATGGCGGACGGTCAAGTACGAGGACGTGTATGTGAAGGGCTATGCGAGCTTGGGAGAGCTGACCCTCGGCCTATCCGCGTACTTCTCGTTCTACAACGCCCAGCGGCCTCACCAGTCGCTGGAGAACCAGACCCCGGACACCGTGTATGCGTTGGGGACTGGCGGCGGTGCCGCCATTCCCGATCACTTTGGTCATCAACGTGACACCGCTCAGGACCATGACACAGGGCAGCGCTGTGCAGCTGCAGCCAAGGCCGAGACGATAACTTAAATCGGGACGTTTTCTGTCTTGACGATGGGGTCCACTTTACAATAACCTCCTGTCGAGCAGCCAGGGCAACCGCAGAGGTATTTCGTTTTTTCTGTTCAGTCATAGCGCCCTCACAACGGTTATTGACCTCCTCCCCTCCCTTAATGCTGACGCGACTCAGGAAGAGGATTCCCTATCGGATGCCAGCCCGATCGCTCGGGTGGCCGGTTCCTGCTGCCGACGGCCTTACCGCACCGTTCACTTCACATGTGCTACGGGCGGGACTTGCCATGGTAGGTACACATTAGCAGCGGCAGCGGGACTTGCAAAGGGCTACCCCAGTGAGCCTTCGGCTCACACCGCATTCCCCCTCATACCTTGGGCGGTGTGGGTACCCTGCGGATGCCGGATAGCATGGACCGCTTGTACAAACTCGGGTTCCAAGGCGCTTTGTTCTGGTCAAATCAGAGCGGACACATTTTCAAGCTGCAGCCGCCAATGCGATTTCCCTTGGCGTTTGGTAGCCCAGGTTCGAGTGGAGCCGGCAGCTGTTGTACTCCATCTCAATGTATTCGATCACGTCCCGCCGTGCGGCCTGTCGGCTTCCGTATCGCTGGCCAGCCAGCCACTCGCTTTTCAGTGAGCCGAAGAAGCGCTCCATGACGGCATTGTCCCAGCAGCCCCCTTTCCGGCTCATCGAGGTCTGGAATCCGTGCCGGTCCAGCGTGGATCGATAGTCATGCAACGACCGATTTAACCCGCCCTGACTGCCGCGGTCGCTATGATGTATCAGCCCTCTCGGGCTGCCGGCGTCCCACGGCCATCTCCAGAGCGTCCAGAACCAACTGCGTGCGCATATGCCCCGCCCTCCAGCTGCCAGTCGTAGAGGTCGAGCACCGCCGCCAGATTGCTCAGCCCTGCCGACCAGGCCTTTACACGCCCACCAGCCACTGCTAACGTATCGATAGTCGAGCTAAATCGTTCGGCCGGGTTTGGCGACCCAAAAACTCTAGGCGCATAAGCGCCACTGCCATGGTAGGCGCTTTTTGTTTGCCTGCCATGTCTATGGCGGTCGTGCGTGGGAGACCCTCGGGTCTGCCGGTTTCCTAGAGTGCCGGTTCGCCAACCCGCGTACGGCCGCCCCCAGCCTGTTTGGCGACAGCGGGGACGGCTCCTAAATACTCTAGGAGAACCGCCCATGGTCCATCCGACCGCTTTCCCCCATCGCAGCAATCGCCGCGCGCGCGCTGCTGCCCACCGCGCCATGGCCATCTCCGCGTTGGCCTCCAACAGCAGCCTCGCCGTTCGTTACCGCCGCTACCACGCACATATGCGTAAGGCTGCCGCCCTTTCGCGTGCCGCCGATGCCACCGTCCAGGAGGCAGTACAGGAGGTCAGCGAATGAGCCCGCGCGTCGATTCCACCACTATCCTGCCCGCTCCGAGGCCTCGGCGGAATAATCCGCTCTCGCGCATGATTGCCGAAGCCCTCGATCATCAACTGCTCTGCTGTGCCGAGAAGGACGAGTCCTTCACCATCTCCGACATCCGTGACCAGCTGCTCAAGTGGCCAGAGCTTGAAGGCGTTGCCTCAGACCAGCTGCGTTTTCGGGTTCGCGACCGGCTCAAGACGCTGGAAAAAAAGGGTCTTGTCGTGGAAGCTGGTTTCCGTGGCAAAAATCGTCGGCTGTTTCGCCTGCAGTTGAACACCCCGGAAGACGCCTCGGCGGCTAAGCCGCCGCCCTCCTCATCATCGCCCGCTCAAGCGGTCTCATCAGCCGACTCCGCCAGGCCACTGCTCGAGCACTTGGAGCAGGAGCGACACTCTTTGCAGGCGGCCATGCAGGCCGCGATCAGCGAGGCAGAGCACTACCAGCACCTGATGCAGTCATTTCCCGATGCACGCTCGCAGATCGATCCGCTGCTGCAGGCGGCCATCGAACACAGTGGCCGCCTCAAGGGACAGTGGGATGCGAATCTCAAGGTCCGGCAGCGCTTGGCAGAGCATGGCGTGTCACAGACACGGGGGGAGTGCTCATGATCCTGCCACCCACACCACGCGATGCGCAGCACCCTCCTCTGCCGCCGCTGCGCCCCTGGCAATCCGCTTGTCTGACAAGGGCGCTCGCCACGCTGTCGCCTCAGCACCCGCATTTTCTGTGTCAAGCCACGCCCGGTGCCGGCAAGATGCGCCTGGCGGCCGAACTGGCCAAGGCGCTGATCGCACGCGGCGATATCGACTACGTTGTCTACTGCGGCCCGACTCGGGCCGTGGTACAGGCGGCCACCGAAACCCTGCAGCGCGTCACCGGGCAGCCGATGCATGGCGAGATGGGCGCCGCCGGCGCCGGCATGACCTACCAGGCCCTGCCGGGACGGCTGGATGCACTGAAACGCCTGGGCATGCGGCATCACCTGCTGCTGATCTGGGACGAGAGCCACCATGCCGCCGGCCACCAGGGCGGAGAGGGTCCGAACCAGTGGGGCACTACGCTGATCGCCCTGGAGCGCCATGTCACCTACACCCTGGCGCTCTCCGGCACACCGTGGCGCACCGACGGGAGCTGCATGCCGCTGCTGCGCTATCTCGACGTGACAGATGAGGCTCAGGCCACGGGCGCGAGGACGGCACCCTCGATGGCCACCATGTCCGACGGCACGGGGGCGGACACCACAGGCGCGCAGACCTCGCAGACGCTTCAGCCGGACTTTGTGTACACCCTGCAGGACGCTATCCGGGATGGCGTGTGCCGCTATCCGCGTGTACAGCTGGTGGACAATCGGGCCATCGAGCTGACCGGCTTCCATCCCCACACCGGCCGTCAGGAGACCCACCGCTACGCCAGTATCCCTCAGCTGCTGCGCCATCCGGCGATCGACTACGGCAGCCTGGTCCGGCTGGATGCTCCTATGCAGCGTCTGCTGTCGCTGGGCATCCAGCAGCTGAACCAGCTACGCCAGCAGGATCCAGACGCCGCCGGCCTGGTCGTGGCCGCCGATATCGAGCATGCCGAAGAGGTGGCGCAACATCTGGAGTCCGAAGGATATGAGGTGTGCCTGGTCACCAGTCGCGCGCCCCTCGCTCACGCGCGCCTGAATGCGTTTCGCCACGACCGTACACCCTGGCTCGTGGCGGTGGGCATGGTGGCCGAGGGGGTCGACATCCCGCGTCTGCGAGTGGGTTGCTACCTGAGCCATATCCGCACCGAGCAAAATTTTCGCCAGGTGCTGGGCCGGATTATTCGCCGTCAGGGAGAGCACGATCAGGACTGCTTTTTCTATGCGCTGAACGACACGCGGCTCGCACGGATGGCACGTCGTCTGAGTGACGACCTCCCGCAAGACCTGGCCACCGTGTCGTTGAGCGCCAAGGTCTCGCCACCTCTCGGCGGCCACGGCGCCCCTCCGCCAGACGATGCCCCTACGACGCCGCACGCCCCGTGCACAGCCGACGCGCCGGTGGACTGGCCATCAGCTCCCGCGACCGCAAGCCGCAGCGTCTCGGTGGCCTTGGGCGCATCCAGCGTTGAGGCAACCCTTGGCGTGGCACCCGATGTCGCATTCTCGGAGGCATTCTTCGAGCGACTGATCGCCCTGCGGCTGACACCTTGAGAGAGGAATCGATATGACACGGAGTCCATCGCGTCAATCGCTGACCCGGCGGCGGCACAGCCCCTATGACCAGGGCGCCATGACAGCACCCGTTGAAGGCTTGTCCCGGGAGGCTCGGCGACTGCTCTCGGAAAGCGTCTCGCCCAACACCGTGCGCGGTATGCGCTCAGACCTCAAGGTCTATCAGAAGGCCGGCGGCGTGCTGCCGGCCACCGACGTGGACATCGCTAATTTTCTCTCGGCACAGAACAAACTGGGCAAGAAGCCGGCCACCATCGAGCGCTACGCCAACTCACTGCACATGTGGCACCGCTATCACAACCTGCCCTCGCCGGTGAAATCGATGGCGGTGCGCAGCGTGATTCGCGGCATCAAAAAGAGCCGAGATACCCGTCAGGCGTCGGCGCCGGCGCTGCGGCTCGCGGAGCTGCATCGGCTGCTGGACGTGATCGATCGTGACACCCTGCACGGCCTGCGCGACAGCGCTCTGTTTCTGCTCAGTTTCTACGGCGCCTTCCGGCGCAGCGAGGTGGTGGTAATCGCCTGCGAAGACCTGGAGTGGCGGCCGGAGGGGGTGATCGTCACCCTGCACTACAGCAAGATGAACCGCTCCGGACGCATCGAGACCAAGAGCATCATGCGGGCCCCACCTGGCACTCGCTACTGCCCCGTGGGCATGCTTGAGCACTGGCTGGCGGTGTCCGGCATCCAGAAAGGCGCGATCTTTCGGGGTGTGACCCTCGGCGGGCGGTTGGGCGCCGGGCGCATGACCGCCAACACCCTGGCGGTGCGCATGAAGAAGGGGCTGGCGGCGGCGGGACTGCTTGAGGAAGGCTATTCACCGCACAGTTTCCGGGCCGGGTTTATCACCGAGGCGCACCTGCGCGGCAAGAGCGACGTGCAGATCAAGCGGGTCAGCGGTCATCGGGACCAGCGGACATTCGAGAAGTACATTCGCATTGCA